>Ga0310695_10007412_pt1 | contig 17508 bp, 20 predicted proteins | sample RumenRJG_04DNA_FD_203882 | JGI IMG/M metagenome (GOLD analysis project Ga0310695, IMG submission 203882) | Bovine rumen microbial communities from Lethbridge, Alberta, Canada - RJG_04 (v2) (version 2) | ecosystem: Host-associated > Mammals > Digestive system > Stomach > Rumen | place: Canada...
GGATATCGAAATGGGCGTGGTCAGCGGCTTTGATCTCTGCCGTGAGCTGCTTGAAATCAATCCCGGCACAAAGGTCGTCTTTCTGACAGCCTATCCGGAATACTCCCTCAACGCATGGGACACCGATGCCTGCGGATTCATGGTCAAGCCGCTGATCCCGGAGGACGTTCGCAGACAGCTAAAAAAACTCGGCTTTTCGTTTCCCTCAGGAGGTGTGGACAAGTGAACAGTTTAATCGAATCTCTTAACTTCTCCACGTTCGGAGCGGCGTTGCTATTGAGCGCTATCGGATTGTGGTTCACCGTTGTCATTCATGGAATCGACCGCTGGAGCAGGCGCTTTTTCATGAGCTATTTTATCATTTTTCTGCTGTGTTGCCTGTCCAATGTCGTAGAAATGATTCTTCAATATTATACCGCCCCGCGAGCAGTATTCATTTTTCTGTTGCTTCTGGAATCCCTGCTGCTTTCATTGCCGCTGCTCATGCTGACAGCTTATCTGCTGCACTGCTGCGGTGAAAACATACGCACGAGCAAGCTGTTTCACGTCGTGATCGGTCTGTGGGCAGTCTTTATTGCCTTGCTTGTCAGCGCACTGTTTATCGACGGTTTTATCTATATCACACCGGAAAATCAATACTTCCGCGGTCCCCTGTATCCGCTTCCTTTGATACCTATAATTGCGGCTTTGGTGTTCAATTTTGCTGGCACGATGCGACGCCGTACCCGGCTTTCCCGCAAAGTATTTCTGGCTTTCCTCATCGCCATACTGCCGATTACGGCTGCGCTGATCGTGCATGTGTTCGCAGACGTTTTCCTGCTCATTGACGTCAGCTATGTACTTTCGGCGCTGGCTATGTACAGCTTCATCCTCTCCGATCAGATCGAGCAGGATCGCCGCCAGCAACAGAAAATCGTTAAGCAGCAACAGGAAATAGCCCATGAGCGAGCCAGCGTCATGGTGTTGCAAATGCGACCGCATTTTATCTATAACACCTTAATGAGCATTTACAGTCTTTGCAGGCTCGATCCCCAAAAAGCTCAGCAAATCACAATGGATTTCACCAACTATCTGCGCAAGAATTTCAACGCCGTAGCCACCGAAAGCACCATTCCGTTTTCCACGGAACTGGAACACACCCGCGCTTACCTTGCCGTAGAACAAGCGCAGTATGAGGATATGCTTATTGTTGATTATGATACACCTTTTACCAATTTTCGCTTGCCGCCGCTGACCCTTCAGCCCATTGTGGAAAACGCTGTCAAGCACAGTATGAATCCCAATTACGAATCGCTGCATATCTCTATACGGACACGGCGCACGGATTCCGTCACCGAGATCATCGTGGAAGATACCGGTCCGGGTTTTGATCTCTCCAACGACAGCAAGCCGCACATCACTCTAAAGAACATACAGCAGCGCCTGGAAATGATGTGCAAAGGCAGTATGACCATCACACCGCGCAGCGGCGGAGGCACAGTGGTGAAAATGACAATCCCCTGATATTGATTTAGATGATATCGAAAATCCTTTAGAATACTGTAAATGCTGCACTCGGCAAACCACCGGGTGCAGCTTTTTGTTTTTGCTCTGTGAAGTTTTCCTAATCCACCGTCAGCATTTTCAACACGACTAAAACAACGTTTACTTTGTTTAATGCGTAGTATATTTTGACTTACTGCATTATCAATAAAAACGCCCGACAGTGCGCAACACGCTGCCGAGCGATTTGTTATTCTCTGCCGTAAATTGATTCCGCCATCAGCCTGACGCCTAACCGAAAGCCATTGATGAAGCCCTCGCACTCACTCAAACAACTCAGTTCCGTCATAGCGTCCTTATACTTTTCAAGTATCTCGACTTCGCTTTCGTTCAGCGTTGCCCTTAGTGCATTTTCGTGACGGATGGTTAGCTTTGCAAGTTTGTCGCCCTCGCTGTCTTTAGGGACATCGCGCTCGAATGGGTGTATGTTGCCGTAAAACATTTCTCTGATTGTATCCATGTCGATACCTCCTTCTCAAGCACAACAGGATACCACAGAAAAAGAAAAAGTCCAGAGTTTTTTTCGGGTTATCTTTGTTTTATGCGGCTCAAATTTTGAACAGTGCTGTGGCTTTATTTTTACAACACACTACGTGTATTGTAAAAAGGGATTGCACAATAGGCAAATATGGATATGCCCCATCACTCACAAACCGCGACAAACGCTCAAAAACGGTGCAAACGGTTTTGACGGGTACTTTCTCGCCTTTCTCCAATAAATCGCACACAGGGCAAAATGCGGCGAAACAGGGCGTTTATTCTTCGTTGTACCAGCCCTTTGCAATATCGTCGAGCTTTATTTTCCCTCTCGTCCGGCGTACATTATTGATGGCTTCCCGGCGCATTTCATCCAGTTCATCATCCGTAAATTGATGCATCTGCGCAATGTACCGCATCATCATATCTAATTGAACTGCGTATCGGAAGAGCCCTTTTGAAATTGCCTTCGCGTTATTCTCAGAGACCGCTTCGATAGCTTTTGCGAGCTTTTCACTCATCACATCGCCGCCTGCTTTGATAGCTTCGTCGGCAATCAGGTTCTCCGCTGCCTTCTCAAAAAACTCATTTCGTGAATGAAATCCGGTCTTTTTGATGAACAAGTCTACCGATTTTACTGTTTCTTTATCAAGGTATAAACTTACCCTTTGTTTGTTTTCCGAATCCGTATCAATACCTCCAAATTCTTTTACACCAACCTGGGTGTCACCCAAAAATTGCCTGTTTTTTCGATGGTTATGCGAAATCTGAAAATAACAGCGTTATTTTTTACACCAACCTCAAACAAGGTTGAACCCAAGAAAAACTGCACAGGAACACTCAAAAACGGCTTGCGGTCGGCGTTGCCGGCCGCTGTGAACCGCAGCGGCGCTCATAAAAGCGTCGCTGCTTTCTCCTGCTTGCCACCCGATTGTAAGGCTCGAACCTGACTTGTGCAATACTAACAGGCGTTTGCTGCTATTTCTTTCTGCCGTAATTGTAAAGCTGACGTCTGTGAAAGGCGTCTACTGCTTGTTTAATCGGCAAAATTTTGTACATTAAGTTTCCGTTCCGGAGCGCTCCTTCACGGTTTTCTACGAGAGTGCGCTCTGTTTCTATAAGCTCTTTTTCTTCCAACTGCCTGACATATTTCATCACCGTATTTTTGCTCATCTGCAACGCCTTGCCGATGGTTTTATATGAAGGGTAGCAGGTGTAGGTTTCCCTATCCTCCATTCGCATCAGGAAAGCGTAGAGTGCAATTTCGCCTGCGGATAAATCCATATTGAAAATTTCATTTGGCAGCTTGAAATAGTTACCTTGCTTTGGCTGTGACATGTCGCCACCGCCTGTTTATCACTCCTGTCCTGTTATTTTTTCATCAGTTTACAAAGAATCATCGTGTATCTCTCCCATAAATTTCAGAGCAAAGAAAAAAGCCGGACGTTTCAAGGAGAGTTCTCTCACCTTTCATCGCGCGACTATTTCGATATCCGTCTTGATTTTGATGATTGAATCTCCTTCCCGAATTTTTCCTCTCTGTCAGAAATATTTTAACACAAGCAAAAATAAAAGTCAAGGAAAGTCAAATTTTTATCTATTCCCGTTGCGCTTTACCCTGTCCTCTACATTCGTTGGTGTATAGAGAACAGGGCATCATCTTTGATTTAGCGTCGCAATTTTTGCGTTACAGATTGAAGTTATCGGTCAGTCCGGCAAGTCTTGTCGTGTCGCGCTTCACATAGTAGATTTCTGTAATTTCCGAGGTGGTATGCCCAAGCAGCTCTGCGACCTGTTTTACAGAGAGCGCTTTCACACTTCCGTCGGGTTGTGTTATACCGTTGATAAGGCGTGTTGCAAATGTATGCCTGAACGTATGCAAACCTTTATGCGGTAACCCTATTGCGTCAAGTATGCGATAGAATCGGTTTCGCATATTGCGTGGGTTCGTGAAGTTGCCGTTCTCGTCAGGTATGAGCGGAGCGTCCTCACCGAGATACACTTCCTCGCGCAATTTCTGTATCATCTCAATTGCGTTGTCATTGAGCGGCACGTCACGTTTGCTCGTTTTGCTTTTCAGCTTGCCGACCTTGACCTCCAGCTTTGGAACATATTCTAAGCCGTCACGAACGTGTACTTCTTTTACGCCGCGTTGCAAGTGTATTACACGGTGTTCGAGGTCTATGTCGCTATTGATGATACCGCACAGCTCTCCTGCTCTCAATCCTGTGTTGAGCATCAGGAAATACGCCGCCGCTTGTTGGTAGACGGGCTTACCGTTAGCAAATTTCTTAAAAGCTTCCTCTTTGATTTTCTCCAATTCTTCATCCGTGAATACGACCACCAAATCACACTGTGGTTTGCTTTCCTTGTTTTGCGCGGCAAGGTAATTATCTTTCTTTGTCATGTCAATCATCGCTATCGGATTACTGGGAATCGCGCCTTCTTGAAAGAGCTGCTTGAAGAACATCTTTAGCAGCGAGTAGGCTTTCTTGCTTGTTGTGAAGGCATATCCGTTATTCATGTGCTTGGTTAGTAACTTTTTGATATCCGCAGGTGTGACATCACCGACAGGCTTGTTCCCGATGTATGGATAGATTTGGTGCTCGGCGGTACATTCGTATCGGTCATAGGTTGTGCGCTCTACTTCCGGGTACTTGTACACACGCAGCCAATTCTTCATACTCTCTTTCAGCGGTTTCCGGGCTTCATCCGAATTGGCGACTTGTTCATTGAAGTTCTTGACATACTCAGTCATCTTCGCTTGTAGCGTTTTCTTTTTCTTGCTGGAAAAGCTCTTGCGTTGAGCAACGCCGAACTCATCCTTGTATCGCACCATGCCAATCCATCTGCCATCCGACTTTTGCCAAATGTTTCCGTTGTCTAATAATTCTCGTTTCATGCTTTCAACCTCCTATTTTTGGTAACCACAACAATACCACAAGCACTGGTCATTATCCAGCAAAAGTCCTAACAAAAATCAGAGAAAAAACTTGTGGAAAACCAACTATTTCAACTTCCCATACTCCCATACTCCAATTCTACACGAACCAGTGGGCGATAATCTGGACAATGCTTTTGGGACATAAAAATCCCCATAGCTCGGCACTTGTCAAGCTATGGAGATTTCTTCATTTCGGTAGCCACATCGCAGCCACCGAAAAAAGTAACTCAGGACGTGTTTTTTCAACCGTGTTCGAGCAGCGGTCACAGACCACGGAAAATGCGTGCGTTAAGTGCGGCATAGTTTATCATAACCGCTTCAACTGTCGCGTGCGAAAACTGTATGTTTCCGGGCAAAATCTTTTAAAAAGAATTGCGGTTCTGCGTTTTTGTCGAGAAAACATCTTGACAAAAGCGTGTGTATATGCTATGATATTCCCTGCAAGTGAGCGAGGCTCGCGTGCAGCGACATTATATTTAGGGGTATAGCTCAGTTGGTAGAGCAGCGGTCTCCAAACGTGAACGCCGCAACGATTGCCCGCATTATTACTGGATTTCTCAGGCTTGAAACGTCGGTTTCAAGCCTTTTTTCGTGTTTTCGGTTTTGTAAGGTGTTGAAGTGAATTATGCAAAATCGCGGTTGAAACTTGCAAAAAATCCCGCAACAGCATCAATAGACCAGCACTTTTTTGTTGGCGGCAACAGGCTGTGCCAAAAGCTGAATGATACTTTTTTGAGTTATTTCTTTTCTCTGTTCGCACTCACTTCGCTTAATCTAAACCTACCTCCGAGATAATTGATAAACACTCCCTCCATCATACTAAATCCGCCCAAAGGTAATTATAAATTCTTCAGCCAATAAATATAAAATGCTGTACTCGACCTTTCCCGTTAAGTACAGCATTTTCTTTTTAAATGATAATTCTTTTGTGATTTGCTGATGACTTTTTCAGCATGAAATCTTAATTTGGTTTCAACTTTGGAATAATCTCTTTTCTTTGTTTATGCGTCGCAAATTTTGAACGCAACAATCTCGTTGCTCTTTCGAAAATCAACTCCAAATAATGTTGAATAATTACTCTATCTATGGTATCAGCTTATTAATCAATCAAGTAAACAGTAAATTCTTTTGCTTGTCCCTCAACAACGCACTGCAAAACTTCTTCTTCCCAATAAGGAAGAACAGAATTCTTTAGATAATGAATAAATCTGCTTTTCTCTGCAGGATAGCTTGACAATAATTCGTCATAATGCTTTATAGACAGGATATGGTTATTAAATGGTATCCAATCAAGATCTGTCATAAGATCATCAAATGCCGCCCAGTTTTTTCCCCATGTACCGTTTAATGTCTGAAAATCATATGCTTGCGCCAATGCTTCAAACAGTTCAGAAACAGTTTTTATTTGTGAGCCGTCTATTTCTGCTAAGAAGGTTGAAGATAAGTCTATTCCTTCTTTAATTTTTTGGTATTCATTTTTAGAAATATTAATTATCTGATTTTTCATCTTATTCCTCCACTTCAATAAATGTATTATAGTGATCAGAAGTATAGTAAACTCTACCGTTATCGCCTCTTACAAAGCGTTCGCTGTCTCTTGGCTGACCCGAAAGTCTATCATTTACATCAAATTCTCTGTAAGAAATATCCTTGCCGTTTGAATCCACCTCCGGTAGCTTAGCGGGATCATTGCTATAAGATCTTCCCGCTTTTGTTCCTCTGCTTTGTCCATTATAGTTGCCTTTCAAGTCGACATTATCATAACCGTAATACGCTCTTTGAACATTACTCGGCAAATCACTTAAATGGCTCAAAGGAATCGTTGGTGCTGCAACGCCGCCCATTCCTTTCTCAACATAATCATCAAAAATATAAGTTTTGTGAATAACATATCTTTTCGTTCTGTTATTGGTTTTGTTGTAATCAACTTCAATTACGTTGCCCTTCATTTCTTCAAAAGGCTTTCCGTAACAGATTATAGCACTTGGCTGGATTTTACGCAACAGTTCGTGATACCCCTGCATATTAATACTAATACCTAATAAAAAGTAGCCAATCTTTGCGGTCTATTTTCCGCAATACTGCGTTGTCGTCCTTGTCTTGCGAAAAATATCCTCGCAAAATATAAGTCTACTTTCTATCAGGAATTAGTATAAATCAAGGGAAAAGTAACTTTACAAAAGCTCCGTTTTAGTGTAGGATATAATTGTAATCTAACAGAAAAGAGGATTTTTATGATTATTCTCGCCTCCGCTTCGCCGAGAAGGCAGGAGCTTTTGTCGCTTATTACAGACAACTTTAAAATTGAGCCCGCGCATATTGACGAAAGTATTCACGAACACACCGAGCTTTTTTAAATTCCCGAATACCTCGCCGTTAAAAAAGCGGAGTATGTGCACAAGCTTCACCCGGACGATACGGTCATTGGCTGCGACACCGGTGTTTTTATTGACAACCAGATGATAGGCAAGCCGAAGTCGGACAAGGCGGCTTTTGAGATTTTGAAGCTGCTGTCGGGCAAAACTCACCGTGTTATCACAGGCTGCGCTGTTTATAAAGGCGGCAGAACGGTTAGTTTTTCGCAGGTGACCGAGGTTGAGTTTTACAAACTGACCAACGCGGAGATTGAGGAATACATAGCCACGGGCGAAACCTCGGACAAAGCCGGGGCTTACGGTATTCAGGGCAATGGCGCGCTGCTTGTGAAGCAGATTAAAGGCGATTACTTTAATGTGGTCGGACTGCCCGTCGCGCTGCTAAACAAAAAACTAAACGAAATATAAAGACAACAGGGAGCTTTTGACGGCTCCCTGTTTTTGGTTATTTTTTATTTGGATTTTTCACCATTTTACCGTTTATAAATATATAGTCATCGTCGGTTTTTGTATTTTTTACTGTTTGCTTTTCTTCTTCGGAAAGCTCGTTTTGAGGCTGCGGATTTTTATTTACAAAGGAGCCCATATTTTCCTGCATACCCTTTGAAATCATTGAAACCACAATATATGTAACAAGCATCGGCAATAACGCGGTGATTAAAATTATCGAGAGAATTCTTAACGCGCCGTCGGTGAAAACAAGCAGAAGAACCGAAGCTCCGGCAAGCACGCCTACCATTATAAAGGTTATTATGTTTGTAATTATTTTTCCGAAAATCATAAGCAGCGAGTTTTTGTAAAGGTCACGGTACCTAAGCTCGTAGGTTACAGCCATAAGCGGAAGATAAAACAGCATAAGAATCATTATTGCCGTGAAAAGAATGTAAATTACAAGGATATAAGCGAAAACGATATCGGTCTGCGCCTGTGTAAAATAATACAGAATGGCAAAAAACGACGAAGCAAAAATAAGGTACGTTACAAAGCCGTGAAAAATAAAGTCCCTGAAATTTTCCCTTACCGCCTTAAAAAACGTTGGAATTACCGGAACAAATGCTTTTTCGGCAGAGTATTTTCTTACAACCATTACAAGCCCGGGCAAAAAAACAGCCGACGGAATTATTCCGAGTCCCCACACAAGAATATTATCAAAACCGGAAAACTTGCCGGCTAAAATTGTTAACGACATAAACGCCGCAAAAAACGCCGAGAATATAACTCCGGCAAGCACAAGCTTGGGGAATTGTGTAAAGAAAACCGTTAACGAATTTTGTTTTTTGTTTTTCATTCCTATTACCTCTGATAGCTTTTTCAAAGGATAGTATATCATAATTGCGCAAGGATTTTCAATATTATTCCGTTTTTACATTTATTACAAAATTGTTTTCTTTAATTCGAAAAATGAAATATTGTTTAACTATTCGCTTATGGCGCGGTTAATAGGTTATCGGTTTGTAATTAAAACGGCAATGCGCAATAAACTTCACCAATTTTTTTTAAATGTAACAAAAATTATGCTTGATTTTTACAACGTAAAATGATATTATTATCTAAACAGAAGGCTTACATTTGCCTTCGACGTGTATCCGGCGGAATATCGGATAAATAATTTAGAAAAGGTGATTCACGTGAAAAAGACACATCTCAAAAGAGCGTCCGCTCTTGTTCTTGCGGCATTGATGGCAGGCACAGCGCTTGCGGGCTGCGGCGGCAACTCAAGCTCAGCCTCAAGCTCAGCCTCAGGCTCAGCCGTTTCCGGTTCGGAAAAGAAGGGCGACGCTTCAAAGGGCAAGGTTTATTACTTAAACTTTAAGCCCGAGCAGGACAAAGCTTGGCAGGAGCTCGCAAAAGAGTACACCAAGGCAAAGGGCGTTGAGGTAACAGTTAAGACTGCTGCCGAAGGCACTTATGAGCAGACTCTTACTTCTGAAATGAACAAAGACACTGCTCCCACACTGTTCCAGGTTAACGGACCCGTAGGTCTGGCTAAATGGGGCGATTTCTGCGACGATCTTACAAATTCCGAGATCGTTAAGAACCTTACTTCCGACGACTTTGCTCTTAAAGAGGACGGCAAGGTTAAGGGTGTTGCCTATGTAATTGAAACCTACGGTATTATTTACAACAAAACTCTCCTTCAGAAGTACTTTGATTCCGATTACGCTACAGTTAAGAAGATTGAAGACATCAACAGCTTCGACAAGCTTAAGACTGTTGCCGACGAAATTCAGGCTAACAAGGACAAGCTCGGCGTTGACGGCGCGTTCACATCGGCAGGTATGGATTCTTCATCAGACTGGAGATTCAAGACTCATCTTGCCAACCTTCCTATCTACTTCGAGTATAAGGATGCAGGCGTAACAGACGCTAAGGAGCTTAAGGGCACATATCTTGACAACTACAAGAAGATTTTTGACCTTTATATTACAGATTCAACCTGCAAGCCCACCGAGCTCGCTTCAAAGACAGGCGAGAACGCCGAGACAGAGTTCAAGGACGGCAAGGCTGTATTCTTCCAGAACGGTACTTGGGAATACGACGCGATTTCCAAGTCTCTTAAGGATGACGAAATGGGTATGCTCCCGATTTACATCGGCGCAGGCGACGAAGCTAATCAGGGTCTTTGCACAGGTACAGAGAACTATTGGTGCGTAAACACCCACGCAAGCGATGACGACAAGGCAGCTACACTTGAATTCATCAACTGGTGTGTATCAAGCGAAGAAGGCACAAAGGCTATGGCTGAAAGCATGAACTTCACTATTCCTTTCAAGGCTGCAAAAGAGTCAAAGAACGCCCTTGTTAAGATTGATACCGAGCTTACAAAAGCAGGCAAAACTCCCGTTAGCTGGAACTTCACAACAATGCCCAGCGAAGAGTGGAAGGACGGCGTAGGCGCTGCTCTTACTCAGTACGCTGCCGGCACAGGCGAATGGGACGCTGTAACCAAGGCATTTGTTGACAACTGGAAAACAGAAAAGGCAAAGGCTGCGGAATAAGACTTAAAAGCTATTCTAATTCAGCAAAATAAATTCAGGGAAACGGCTTTTTGGCTAAACAGCAAAACATAAAAAAACTAACATGAAACAAATTTAGGGGTCGTGTCTTGTCCGGCCGGTGGACTATGAACAAGCTTTTGAAGCTAAACCACGATTCGGTCAAGACAGACCCCTGCTTTTATGTGTTACGGTTTTTGCGACAAGCCGGATCCCTTCCTGTAAAAAAGAAAGGCAAAGAAATGTTTAAAAACCCAAAAAGAAAGCTATACGCTTTAATCTTTGTTCTTCCTACGTTTGCGGCATTTGTTATCGGATTTATTTATCCGTTTATTCGCGGAATATATTTGTCGTTCTTTCAGTTTCAAATTGTTTCAAAAACCAAATTTGTCGGTATTAACAACTACTTAAAGGCTTTTCAGGACGACAGCTTTTTAAGATCCTTCTGGTTTACAATTGGTTTTGTTGTTGTAAGCCTGATCCTTATTAACCTTATTGCGTTTTTCGTAGCTTACGGACTGACAATAGGAATTCGCGGATCAAATGTTTTCAGAACCGTGTTCTTTATGCCTAATCTCGTCGGAGGAATTATTCTCGGATATATCTGGCATCAGATTTTTGACGGCATACTCAGAAACCTTGATATGCCTTCACTGGTTACCAACAGCGATATGGGCTTTTGGGGACTGGTTATTCTGATGTGCTGGCAGCAGGCAGGTTATATGATGATTATTTACATTGCCGGCTTCCAAAATGTTCCGTCAGATCTTTATGAAGCGGCTAAAATTGACGGCGCAAACAAAGGACAATTACTTACAAAGGTAACGCTGCCGATGATGATGCCCTCCATCACAATCTGCTCGTTCCTTACACTTACAAACTCTTTCAAGCTGTTTGACCAGAACCTTGCTCTCACAGGCGGCGCGCCGCTTAAGGACGGAATCTGGACAACGCGTATGATGGCGCTGAACATTTACAAAACCTTCTACGGAGAAGGCAGAAGCGCCAAAGGCGTAGGACAGGCTGAGGGTGTTATCTTCTTCCTTATTGTAGTAGCTATTTCGCTGCTGCAGCTGTTCCTCACAAGAAGAAAAGAGGTGCAGGCTTAATGGCAAAAGTAACAGCTAAAGAACCTAAAAAAAGAAAAAAGCAAACTGTCGGTATGAAAATTCTAACGGTTATTTTCTCAATCGTTTCGGTTTTTTATGTTATGCCGATTGTCATTGTACTTTTTAACTCATTCAAAACCAACGAGGATATAAGCCGAAATCTTTTCGCATTCCCGACTGCCGAAAGCTTTAACGGATTCGCAAACTACGTTAAAGGTATGACCTTTGGTAACTATCCGTTTTGGGAAGCGGCTTTGTGGAGCCTGTTTATCACGCTGGGCGGCGTGTTCCTGATTTTGCTCTGCACTTCGATGTGCGCCTGGTATATTCAGCGTTCAAACACCATTATTTGCAAAATAATTTATTATTTCTGCATTTTTTCGATGGTTGTTCCGTTCCAGATGGTAATGTTTACACTTTCGGACACCGCCACCAAGCTTAAGCTTATTACTCCGTGGGGCATTTTGCTGATATACCTCGGCTTCGGCGCGGGTTTGTCGGTGTTTATGTTCTCGGGCTTTGTAAAATCCATTCCTATAGAAATTGAGGAAGCCGCCGATGTTGACGGCGCGGGACCGCTGAAAACATTTTTCGGCGTGGTTCTGCCTATTATGAAGCCGACGGTTATTTCGGTTGCTATTCTTGAAACAATGTGGATTTGGAACGACTACCTCCTCCCCTACCTGATTTTGGACGGAGATTTCAGAACAATTCCGATTCATATGCAGTTCCTTAACGGAAGCTACGGTCAAACCGACAACGGCGCTATTATGGCGCTGGTTGTGCTTAGTATTATTCCGATTGTAGCGTTCTACTTCGCGTGCCAGAAATACATCATTGAAGGTGTTGTTTCGGGCGCTGTTAAGGGATAATCAAACAACTAAAAATACTTGCAAAAAGACAGGCAGTTTGATTTTGAACTGCCTGTCTTTATTATTAATACAAGAATTATCTTAAAAAGCCGTTGATTATTTGCTCCTCGGCTTCGGCTTCGGTGAGTCCGAGAGTCATAAGCTTTATGAGCTGGTCACCGGCAATTTTGCCGATTGCCGCCTCGTGAACAAGCATTGCGTCAACATTGTTTGCTTCAAGCGAAGGAATGGCAAGTATTTTGCCTTCGTCCATTATGATTGAATCGCACTCGGTGTGACCGCTGCACGGCGCGTTGCCTGTTATTCTGGCGTTAAAGGTTTGGTTTGAGGCGTCGCGCGCTACCGAACGAGACACAACGTCGGCGGTGGAATTTTTGCCGTTGAGACTAACCTGATATCCGCTTTTGGCAAACTGGCTGCCGTGAGTCATAAGGCGTTCCTTGACAACAAGCCTTGCGTCATCCTTAAGCTCGGCAATGGTCATTCGGTCGGTTGAATCAACGCCCTTAATCTGCTCCATTTCCATATCCATAGAGCTGCCTTCTTCCATATAGACCTCGGTCACGGGGTTCAGGATTCGCTTTCCCTCGCCGTCGCCGCTGCCGTAATGCTTTTCAACATACTTAACCTTTGAATTTTTACCGACATAAAAACGGTGAATTCCGTCGTGTTCGGCGTCGTGGCTGCCGCAGTTGTCGATTCCGCAGCCTGCCACAATCACCACGTCGCAGTTGTCGCCGATGAAGAAATCATTATATACCGTTTCCTTTATGCCCGTGGCGCTGACTACAACGGGAATGTGAACGCTTTCGTTTTTGGTGTTAGGCTTGATGAAGATGTCGATTCCCGAACCGTTTTCCTTACTGATTATGTCAATGTTCGCCGTGGTGTGTCTGCCGGCGAGCTGACTGTTTACACGAAAGTTATAGGCTCCTGCCGGAACCTCGTGGAGGTCGGCAACCTCGGCTAATATTCTTTGCTGAATTGCGTCTAAATTAAGCACTGCCCTTCCCCCTTACTTCAATCTGTCGCAGGCGTCTACAGCCGCGGTTGTGCCTACAAGCTCGGGCAAAATTTCATCTGCCGTGCCTGTTTTTTTGATTTGACCGTTTACAAGCAAAACAATTTCGTCGGCGATATTAAGAATTCGCTCCTGGTGCGAGATTATCACAATTGAGCTGTCCTTGATTTCGTTTCGCATATTTTCAAAAATACGGATAAGGTTTTGGAAGCTCCAAAGGTCGATTCCCGCCTCGGGTTCGTCGAACACGCTGAGCTTGGTTTTACGCGCGAGAAGCGTAGCGATTTCAATGCGCTTCAGTTCGCCGCCCGACAGCGATGAATTGATTTCGCGGTCGATATAATCGCGCGCGCAGAGTCCCACCTCGGAAAGATAGTCGCACGCGTCGTTGATGCTGAGTTTTTTTCCGGCGGCAATTTGCAGAAGGTCGTGAACGCGGATACCTTTAAAGCGCACGGGCTGCTGCAGCGCAAAGCTGATTCCAAGCTTGGCGCGCTCGGTAATATTAAGCCCGGTGATGTCCCTGCCGTCAAAGATAATCTTACCTTCGCACGGTTGCTCGATACCCATAATTATACGCGCGAGGGTTGACTTTCCGCTGCCGTTGGAACTGTAATAACTACGAACTTACCGTTTTCAATTGTAAGGCTGAGGTCGCGGATAATGGCCTTTTTTCTGCGCCTTCGCCCACGGTAAAGGAAATGTTCTTTAGTTCTAACATATTTGTTCTCCTCACTTGTTTTTGCATTATCTTTTATTATATAACAATCTGCTGTAAAATGCAATTATAACACAATTAAACTCCATATACTATATTTTTAGATAAAACACCTAAGCTAAATGATAACCGTATATTTTATCTATAAGCTTTCAAATCAGGATAACGCTCACAAGCCGTGATAAAACGCCCAAAAACGGTGCGAAGTTTTCAGACCGGTACTTTCTCTCCTTTCTCCAACAACTCGCAAACAGAACAACACACGGCGAAACAGGGTGCTTATTTTTCACTGTATCAATCTTTAGCAATTTTCGTCGAGCTCATAATCTACACGATAAGCAACAGAACCGCCCAGCAGCGCACAACATGTTGCCGGGCGATTTGTTATTGTCTACCGTAAAAAGATTCCGCCATCAGCCTGACGCCTAATCGAAAGCCGTTGATGAAACCCTCGCATTCGCACAAGCTGCTCTGCTCTGTCAATGCATCTTTTAGTTTTTCTACAGTCTGCAACTCCTGCTCGTTCAGCGTCGCTTTGAGCGTTACGGTATGCCTGATGATAAGCTGATTTAGATTGTCACCCTCGCTGTCTTTGGGGACATCTCGCTCAAACGGATGTATGTTGCCGTAGAACAGTTCTCTGATTGTATCCATGTCGATACCTCCTTCTCAAGCACAACAGGATACCACAGAAAAAGAAAAAGTCCAGAACTTTTTTCGGGTTATCTTTGATTTAGCGTCGCAATTTTTGAAAAGTCCTGCTGCTCGTTTTTTACTATACACTACGTGTATAGTAAAAAGGGCGTCTGCTACAGGAAAATATGGATATAACCGACGCCAACCTGTCAAAACGGGCTGTTGCTCACAAATCGCGACAAACGCCCGACGCCGCGCGAACAAATTGGTCGGGAGACTTTCCCTACTTTCCTCAACAAATCGCTCAGAGGGTGATACACGGCGAAGCAGGGCGTTTTTGCTCACAGTATCGTTTCCCACTATTATCTCTTTCTATTGGTGGGCTAAACCACAACCTTCAAAAATCTCTCAAAACGGGCTATCGCTCACAAACTGCGACAAACTCCCAACACCGTGCGAACGGTTTTGATGGGTCTTTCTCGTCTTTTTGTAACAAATCGCACACAGGGCGATACACGGCGAAACAGGGCTCAAATTCTACTGTTCACATAGACTCATTCAAGCTCCAATCTTAACAGTTTCCGTCCTTTATCCAACCGACTCAGTACCGTGCCTTTGGGGATTTTGAGAATTTCGCTGATTTCTTTCGTGGTAAACTGTTCTGAATAGTAAAGGATAATTACCTGTCGAATTTTCAACGGCAATGCTTCCACCGCCGCACGCACCTCAACCTCCTCGACCGAGGAGGTTGAAACGGCTTGGATTTCCGTTAATTCAGCTGTCCGTTTCCTTTGATGGAGCAGCTTGTTGCAGGTGTTAATTAATATGCGCATGAGCCATGTGCGGAAGTATTTCTCATGCTTTAATGTGCTTAGCTTTTCAAACGCTGACAAAATCGCTGTTTGCATCGCATCCTCACAGTCCTTTTCGTTGCGGAGCATGGACATGGCTACCTTGCACATCATTTCCTCGTTTTCCAAAATCAGCTCGGTGAATTGTTGTTTTGTCATACGCTCACCTCACTGATTCACTTGGAGCGGAATTATTGTGTCAATGCTCTTGCGGACGACGCTCTGTGTTTTATCGTCGATGACCGTTTCAAAGGAAGCTATGCTAAGCACAACATCATTCAATTCATCTTCATCCGCCACAATACCTATCGTATATATTTCCGCTCCGTTTTCAGAATGGTTTTCCTGATACAATACGCTGCCGCTATGTGTCATAAATTGTCCGGTAAAGCTGCCGCTTTTTATTTCCACAGAAACCAAATAAAAATGCCGGTTGACTTCTTTGGATTCACTGTGTCCGAGCGCGTTAACACCGTCACCGTAATCTATATCGGTTCGAATATACGGTGTTTTCAGACTGCCGTCGCTGTTGAACCAACGTGCGCACCATTCTTCGTTATCGGGGAAAAGCAGATTGTTTTTATCTAATCCTTTGATACCGTCGTTCTCTTTAACGGCTTTTACGGTTATCTCACATTCACCTTCTTTATAGCAGTATAACGGCGAGGGTGCGTCTACCATCTGCTCTGTCCATGTAAAAGTTTCGCCAAGTTGGTACTTTCTTGTTTCATCCTTCATCAAAAACGCATAACCGGCATACGGATCATCGCCCTCATCAACGGTTTCCGGTTCCATGTGTTCTTTTGCTTCTTTCTCCGGCTCTTGCAGCTCCAAGCCCTCCATAATTTTCATCAGTTCGGGCACATTATCATAGTAGCAATCAACCACGATCCCCCAATCCTCAAAGTATTTCACGGCGTAGTGATCCTGATTGCCGTTATCCTCAAACTGTCTTGTCAGGAATATGGTTTTATAACCGCCGTATTCTTTTTCAAAGCTGTCTACAATATAACGGGCTTCCTCGCTGTATGACTCCGCTTGGTACACATGGAAATGCACCCATGTTTCATTGCCGTCCGTATATTGGTAATTGCCGTTGGGATTGTAGGACGTCACACCCTCGGTGTTAAGGATGGGATTTTCGTTATCATCATTTCCCATCAACTGGCGGCAGCCTTTTGGCAAGTAGGTTGGGTTAGGCTTTACGTATCTTTTTGATACGGTTGAAGCTGTGGTTTCACCCTCTACAATACGCATATCAATACCGTATTTGCCGACCGGCTCCGTCAGCAAGCCAAATAGATTAGTCGCATATGCAACGGTACTGAACACCGTAAGCAAAACAACAATGGCAAATACAACCGCAAACCGCTTAATGCTTTTTCGCTTGCGATAACGCTCAGGCGATTTATCATCAAGCTTTTGCAGAGCATGTGCAACGCTTTCGTGCATTTCAGGGGTTAGTTCATATAGCTTTTTTAGTTCTTCCGCTTTCATTTTCTCACTCCTTTTCTTTTGAATCGACCGATTCATTTATTAGATACTTTACGGAGCCTTTTGATTCATTATATTTTTATTTTTTTCGCTGATATTTCTGATTATAGGAAATTACTTGTGCTTTTTCAAGATTAGCTCGCACGATTTTATAGACACTATAGCAGTTTTCGGGCTATCTTTGTTTTTTCGGCTCAAATTTTGAACAGTGCCACAACAAATGCTCAAAACGCCACAAAAAGTGAGGACTCCCTCAACAAACGCTGCGCGTGTTCTCCTAAAACTGCATAACGGTCGGCTCTGCCGTCCGATGTCATTTGCGGGTCGTCCACCAAAGGACGGCTCGCTTTTACCTGCTTCCAATAATCGCCGGCGTTTTTGGCTATAAAAAATCCCCTTGCCGGGGCAAGAGGATAACTATCATTTCGTTATTATCTCAAATCTAATGATTGATAATTTCAATTATCGGATTA
>Ga0310695_10007413_pt1 | contig 17506 bp, 5 predicted proteins | sample RumenRJG_04DNA_FD_203882 | JGI IMG/M metagenome (GOLD analysis project Ga0310695, IMG submission 203882) | Bovine rumen microbial communities from Lethbridge, Alberta, Canada - RJG_04 (v2) (version 2) | ecosystem: Host-associated > Mammals > Digestive system > Stomach > Rumen | place: Canada...
CAATGAGCGTGATGTTACGTTCATTGCTAAGACCTTTGACCACTTTCTCTGTTTCAGCCTTGCGGTCGCAGAAATACGCTGCACCTTTATAGCCATATACGACGAATGGATTATTCAGTTGCTTCATGTTTTACGCTTCATGTTTTACGTAGCGCAAATTACGCAAAAAAAACTGAAACTACCAAATATTTTGGGATTTATTTGCATGTTTTTAGTAAAATGGCTCATGCCTTATGGTCATATCGTCCATTTGAGTCAGTGAAAAATGATTTTGATACTGATGAGGATTTCAAGAAAAGGGCGGACAGCTGTATGCCGTCCGCCCTGGTTTAGTGAGTTACTATTATCTAGTATAGTAGGAAACTACTTATTGCGCCACTTGGATGCACCGATGCCCAACTTGTAGATCTGTGAGTTCCTTACCGCCTCGGTATCGTTGTAGTAAAGTCCGTCGAGATTGTCAGTATGGAACGTCTCAGGTCCGGCTGTGGAAATCGTAGTGTAATGATGTGAAGGAATAGCATTCCTCATCAGTACCTTAGTGGTGATTCCTTCTTCATAGTGTACCTTCAGATTGTCGGAGTTCTTATCCTCACCGCCGTTGAGCAGTGATCCCTCACCAACCCAGTAAGCAATACCGTCTGTACTTGTCTTGCTGAACTGATAGTGTGTGAACACCTCACCAGTTTTAGCGTCGATATGCTCTGATGTTGACCAGTTGTTGCTTACGTTGAACTCGAACTTGGAGTCGGTGACACCCTTCATCTCGGAAACTCTCCATCCGGCACAGACATGAGAAGCTACACGTCCTTCGTCATCATCATCATAAGCCAGGATGATGAGGTTGTTCTGGATGGTGAACTTAGAACCGCGTGGTGCACCCTTACCACCCTTCGGGTTGAAGAAGCATCCGTTGTTATTCAGTGTATTGAAGTTGACGAAGGTGTTGTTCTTAATCGTGATATTGTATGCCTGGTCTGCTGTCCATGTAGCGAGACTCTCACTATCATTACCGATGAGATAGAAACATGGTGAGTCGTAGAAGGTGTTTTCGATAACCTCACAGTTGACGTATGGGTTAGCTCCCTTCTCGCTACCTCCCTTGAACGACATGTAGCCATAGCCATCACCCTTGTTGGAGTAGAATCCCATGTTGTAGAACTCATTGCCGTAGATATAGAAGTGCTTGAATATCTTGGAGTGAGTAGTCTTCGTACGCATCCATCCACGCTGGAAGCCTTGGAAGGAGCAGCCGCTAACCTCGAAGTAATTCAGGATATAGCCCATGGCGTTAGCGTCGATATCATTGAACCAGTAGTTGGCTGTAACCACGTTGTTTTTATCAAGGTTAGTGTTACCTGCATTATATGCCAGAGGTACGCTGAAGTCAATGTTCTGGAACTTGATGGTATCTATCTCAAGAGGTACCGAAGCACTTTCTCCTGCTTGTGCGGCACGTCCGAATGCGAAGTTGCATGAGAACACATTGTGGTTGTTGTTGTAACGTCCAAGTCCGCTCATGAAAATCTTGGCCTTGCCCTTTCCGGCAGCGAGGTCTTCAGGGTTAGTAGCGAGAGTGAAGCCCTTGTAGAGTTCAATAGAGGTGTCGATGAAGTAGTTCTTGCCACCTTCGAGGTAGTAAACCTGATTCTCGGCAATAGTGTTGCTCTTCATGTGATTAGTAAACCATCCGTTGAGCTTGCACGCATCGTATGAAGAGATATCTATGATATAATCCACGTCGCTGACGTTAAGGGTGTCGGTTGCCTGTGCTACGTGAGGTATGAGAATTGGTGCACCGGGGTCACCCTTGGTACGTTTTACGATACCGTTGTAGCTGGCATCGGCAGCGTATGGAATGTCCTCGTCATAAACATTTACATTATATACGGAGTTCTCGTCAAGGCCATAGACATAGACGTAGCCACGATCCCAGTCCTCCTGTGTGAGCTTGTAGTGGCGGAACTCCTCGGGTACGTTGGCAGTGGGAGACGATGGGTTGGCAGCGACTTCGAGGTAGTCAACCTTGAAAACCTTCTCTCCATTGACCTCCTCCGTCTGGAAGAATGTCATTGACTGTCCGTTAGGCTTCTCGAGAGTGTATGATGTGTATGTATCCAATTCCTCTGCTGAGTAAGAGGATGTAGAACGGTCGAGGTACACTCTGAACGATGTCTTGTAGTTAGGATCTTCCTTGTCCTCAAGGAACTGTGCACCGATGATGGTCGGTGTAGCATAACGGTCATCCATGTTAAGGTTCATGTAGTCAGCCCACTGACGTCCGTCGCCGTAGCCGTACCACTTAGAATTAAGCGGGTCGTTATACTCACCGTTCTCATCCTTTGAGAAAGAGTGCAGGGCACGTATGGCGAAACTATATGTAGAGCCATACTGCAGGTGCTTGAGGGTGAGTGTGTACTGCTGTGGATTGGTGATGATGGTATCGCCAATCGTTCCAGCATCCTTGACGCGCTGCCATGCGGTCTCGCCCTGGCTACCAGCGAGGATGCCCCACTGAATCTCGTATCCTACACAATTGTCAACAGTATACCAACAGAGGTATGCGGAGTTAGGTGATATTGTATGGCAGTTGTAGGGATCTGTGCTTCCCTTGCCGGTGTTGTTATCGCAGCGGAACATAGGCATGAACTCACGGGCTACGTCGGCGCTGAGATTTTCGTCTTTGTCCTTACAAGAGTAGAATGCTACGGATGTAAGCAACATCAGCGAATATATAATAATCTTTTTCATATAATTTTTTGCTTTATTAAATTACACAGAGTACTTTATTAATAACCGTAGTATTGTGTGTATCCACCACGCTGCAGTGCCTCGTTAGGCAGTGGCAGGAGGTAACGTACTGCGGGTAGCTGTTTAGCATCAAGGTTGTAAGGCTCAATTGTTCTTACGTCGTTAGCGCCGTACACGAGGTCTATCTCTCCGTCGCGGATACCGCCGCGTATATATCCATAGAATGAATAGAGGCACTGAGCCTTGATACCGCTGTCACTACCCCATGAGCCAGAGAATACCTTCGCTGTTGTCCAGCCAATCTTTGCCACATCGGTGTCGCTGCCTGTGATGTCCTTTGCAGTCATTGCGGTGTATGGCAGGTTGTTGTTAGTGATATACTTATCTGCAGCGGTTGCTGTAGGATCATCAGCCTTACCGTAAGGATCTACTATATAGAATACTGGCAGGGTAGTATTGGCAAAGAGTGAACCGTCACCGGGGTTCTTAACGTAGATAGCATAGATGTTGCTTGGGAGAATAGAAGAATAGTCCTTGCCTGTAGCTTCGTTGATCTCCTCGTAGTAGTCGCTCCATCCGGCACCTTCTGCACCAACGGAGTAGTACTTCAGGAATGTCCAGTAGATTGTCTCTGAATACTTGTCGTTACGTACAAGGTCCTTCCAACGCATGTTCTCGCCGGCGAACTCGAATTTACGCTCGTCGAGTATGGCGTTGAGGAGGTCCTCCTTGTCAGAGAGAACATCATACTTGGTAATGGCAGCGGTATTTGCGCTGTTTCTGAAGGCACGCTCACGTACGATGCGGAGATCCTTCTTAGCCTGGTCTGGCTTGTCCAGCTCATTGGCAGCTTCTGCATTCATCAGCAGTACGTCAGCATAGCGGATGTAGGCGAAGTTGATGCCAGTAGAACCGGTAGATTCCTTACCCTGTGGAGTCGTAGACCAAAGCTTGGACCATTTGTTGTTGTGCATGGCGTAGTCGTAACGCAGTGTCGGCAGACCTGTTGCAGAATAGTACCACAGACCACAAGTGAAGTCTCGTCGTGCGTCACCATCCTCGAAGTCGTACATGTAGAACGCTGTGGTGCGTACAGAGCCGGATGTTTCACCCCAAGGGCTATATGAAGTCTCGCCACTGTTGGCAGAACATGTAGGACCCTGATAGTAACCCCAGTTGCCAGTGTCGTCCTTGCCGTAAGGGATTTCCCAGATGACGTCATCGCCAGTAGTGGCGATAAAGGAGCACTCGTCAGTGAAGACAGCAGGGAAAGACTTTGTGAGACTATGACCACCAGCGGCAATAACCTTGTCGGTGTAGTCAAGCGCAATCTGATAGTAGTTCTTATAATTATCAGGACGCTTCATGTAATAGCCCTTGGTGTCGCCGGCATCGTGACAGAGTGAGTAGCCGCCAGCCTGCAGTGCGAGACGTGCAATCATAGCATATACCGCCTCCTTGGAAATGCGCTCCGGAGCGTCAGAGACGTTCTTGTCAGAGTACATGTACTCAGCGATGCCGCTAAGGTCAGCGATAAGTGCGTCACTGATAGCCTGTCGGTCTGTGATAGCAGGAGCAAATTCTCCTGTCACACTGGTAGGCTTGAAGGTGAATGGTACGTCGCCCCAGTATGAGATGAGCTCATGATAGAACATGGCGCGTATCATCTTTGCCTCGCCAATCATCTGTGTGTATTCGTTGACGACAGGTTTTGATACCGTAGTTTCGTTACCGAACTCGTCTACTATTGTAGAGGTGTTGCTCTCAATAGAGTAGATAGGACTTTTCTCCAGATTGTAGATAAACTCGTTGGAAGCCTCTACTCCGTCGTAGAGCGCCTCCCAGAGATTCTTTACTGCAGAGCCGCTGGAGGTGACATCAAAGCGACGCGGGGTGTTGGATTGTGCGTTCTCGTTTGAGTTGGCAGTGAAGTCCACATCGCTGTTCAGCATGACAGTATTGTAGAGGTTATTGCCGAAGGCATTGTTTGCCATAACCTTGGCATAGACACCATTCAGGGCCGCATTGACTTCCTGTGAGGAGCTGAAGACAGCTTCAACGGTCTGCTTTGAAGGTGCCTCAACATCGAGGAAGTCGTTGCAGGCGGTCAAAGCCATAACGCCAAGTCCACTGATTAATATATTTCTTATATTCATGATATACCTATTATTTATAAATAATGTGAATGTACGTTGTATGCATTAGAAGTCTACATTGATACCGAAAGACCAAGAACGTGCGCGTGGGTAACGGTTGTAGTCCATAGAAGGAGTTAGACCTGACTGTACGTCAACTTCTGGGTCATAACCTGAGTAACCAGTGATGGTGAAGAGGTTGCCGGCAGAAACGTAAGCACGTACCTTGCTGAGGTATAGTTTCTTGACGAGTTTCTTAGGCAGTGTATAACCAATGGTAATGTCGGTGCAGCGCAGGAAAGAACCTTTCTCTACGAAGTTGGAGAGAATCTGAGTATTCGTTACATCAGCAGGGTTCCAGTTCGATACGTTGGCATTAAGTGCGAAGTACTTTTCCAGAGCGTTGTCAGAGTATGTGTTCTTATACATACACTCACCTGTTGTCGGATCGGTGTAGCGCCAGCGGTTGTTGAACTTAGACAGTACGTTGAAGAAGTTGTACTGTGAAGTTGTAGAACTGGATAGAGCGTATGCAGTAGCGTTGTACACGTCGAAGCCAAGCATGTAGGTGAAGTTGGCTGTGAAGTCGAAGTCCTTCCACTGTCCGGAAAGCCCGAATCCACCCTGCACTGTCGGGTTGGTGTTACCAACAATCGTCTTGTCATTCTCGTTAATGATGCCGTCACCGTTGAGGTCCTTCATCTTCATCTTACCAGGCAGTGTAGGCTCACCAGAGTTTGAAGATCCGAAAACGTCGGTGCTCATGATAACAGTGCCTTCTTTTGGCTCTGCAGCGTTGGAAGAGGTGAAGTTGAACTCGTCAAGGGTGTAGAGACCATCATATACATAGCCGTAGAGTAGTCCGAGCTCGCCGCCAACTTCGAGTTTGTAGTCATTACCCTGTGCTGAAGACCAGCGACTGCTGTTCTCGTAGAGCACATTATCGGTAGCATTGAGCTGCTTGATGGTCATCTTGTTGTGGCCAAGTGTGAGGTTCGCACTCAATACATAGTCCTTTCCACGGAGAATGTCACCGTTGATAGTGAGCTCTATACCCTTGTTCTGAACCTTACCAATGTTCTGCATCTGCTTGGTGTAGCCAGAGGTAGAGGAGATGATGGAGTTGTAGAGGAGGTCACGTGTCGTGTTCAAGTAGAACTCTGGGGTGATGCTCAGACGACCATTGAACAGGCTGATATCCAAAGCGATGTTGCGGGTGATGGTTGTCTCCCACTTAATGCCCTCGTTAGGGTATGTGCTTGGAGTAGAATAGTAGTTCTGCTGACCCTCGCCCCATGCCGGACCTCCGGTACGGTTGGTGACGTAGAGATAGCGCCACAGGTCATCGCTGATGTTGTTGTTACCGGCAAGACCGAAGGCTACGCGCACTTTCAGCAGGTCAATCCACTTGATGTCCTTCATGAACTTCTCCTTGTTTACAACCCAAGCACCTGAAATAGATGGGAACCATCCCCACTGGTTGCCTGGAGCAAACTTTGTTGAACCATCGGTACGGAGAGTACCGGACAGCAAGTACTTGTGGTCGTAATTATAGGATACCTGTCCGAAGAAAGAAGCGGTACGGTTTGAAGTGGAACGTATAGAGGTGGACTCGTATGGAGTGCCGAGAGCCATGTTGTTGAATGCCTGCTCAGCGCTTATTTCACGAGAGAAGAGGTTGTTAGTCTGCCCAGACTCCTCGTACCAAGAGTTGTATATTTCCTGACCCAACAGGAACGAGAGGTTGTGGACATCTTTTAGGGTCATGTCGTAGCTGGCGGTATTCGTCCAGGTGTATGACTGTGTTGTGCGCTTCGTAATGGTGGCTACAGGCTGTCCCTTGTTGTAAGACTTTTGCCCGACTGTTGTCAGGTAGCCGTAGAAGCGCTTGGTGTCGCGGAAATTGATATTATAGTTACCCTCAGTACGCAATACGAGTCCCCTGATGGGATTCCATTTCAGCGAGAACTGCTGGCTCATGGTGTAGCCGTGCTTCTTCTGGGTGTTTGTTGCAATATCATTGACAGGGTTTGTCAGCGTGAAGTTAGCGGCCTCATCGGCATCCTCAGCCTCATGGTAAGAGCCCCATGAGCGGAGACCTGCAGTAGGACGGTAGCGCAGCACGTCAATGATACCGCCAGTACCTACGTTGTCACCACCCGCACCCTCGTCACGACGGTATGTCATCTTGGGGTTGTAGGTGAAGTCGAGGTTCTTGGTAAGCTTTGTATTTAACTTCAGGTTGAGCACGGTACGGCGAACGCCTGAACCGAGGATGATACCCTTATCCTCAGATTGGTTGATGGAGAGGTTGAACTTCGTAGTCTCATTACCACCGCCAATGTTGACATTTGCCTGATAAGAGAGCGGTGTGTTACCCATGACTTCGTCCTGCCAGTCGTTGGTGGGTTGAGCGTAGTACTTATCGTTGTCAAGAGGGTTACCGAAGTTGCCACGGAAGGACTTGGCCCATGAAGAGCGAGTACCATTGGCAGCAGCGCGGTCATACTGATAATTAACGAAATCACCGGTCTTCATCAGGTCAAGCTGCTTAGTGATGTGCGACCATGTCAGACGGCCATTGAAGCTCACCTTCACCTTACCTGCCTGTGCTGATTTGGTCGTTACGACAATAACGCCGTTACCACCTTTTGCACCATAGATGGCGGTCAGAGAGGCATCCTTCAAAACGTCGATAGATGCGATATCCGAGGGGGGAATATCGTTAATGTTCGACTGTTGGAAGCCGTCGACGATGTAGAGAGGCTCGTTAGACTGGGTAACAGACGTTGCACCACGTACGCGGATGTTGATGTCAGCACCTGGCTGACCGTCGACAGAGGTTACCTGCACACCGGCAATTTTACCAGACAGAGCTTCTGCAGCAGATGCTACTGGAACCGCAGCCAGTTTGGCACCACTGACGGAACCGACCGAACCGGTCAGGTCCTTACGGGCCTTGCTGGTGTAACCTACGACAACCACTTCCTCCAGTGAGGCGTTGTCGTCCTGCAACTTCACCTGCATGTTTTCGCTGGCAGTGACTTCCTGGGTAACCATGCCGATGTAAGAGATGACTACGGTCTTGGACTTCTGGAGCTTCAGTGTGAAGTTTCCGTCGAAATCTGTGACTGCTGCATTCTTGGCATTACCCTTCTCAACTACGGTTGCGCCAATAACGGGTTCTCCCGTCTGGTCTGTAACCGTACCCTTAGCTGTAGTCTGGGCTGAAACCTGACCGCAAACTAAGAGCAGACACAATAGGAGTGTCGTGCGGATTGCGTGCCACACTCCGACCTTTTGGTCGAAGAATGTACTCTTAATTTTAACAGACATAAATTAGTAGTTTTTAAAAATTTAACAAAAAATATAGATATTCTGCCTGCAAAGGTACAAAGAAATATTAAAACTGCCAAAATATGACTGCTCTTTTTTTTGCAAACGTTTACGGAGAATGTGAGTAAAACATAAAAGAGCGGAAAGCCTGTAAAAGCTTTCCGCTCTTGATATAACAAAGGAATGGATTAATATCCGGGATTCTGATAGAATCCAGAGACGTCAGGATAGGTAGATACATTTGTAACTGCATCCATCTGAGTCTGAGGAATAGGACGTAGTGTGTGATGGCTCTGGATACCAGGCCCAAAGTCATTGGGGTTTGTTCCATTGGCTTGTCCATTGTAGGCTTTTACATACTCAATGAGCTTGCCTGTGCGACGAAGGTCAAACCAACGCTGGTATTCGCCTGCCAGTTCGAACATGCGCTCGCGCAGGATAGTGTCAATGGTCACACTACCGCTCAGCAGGTTGTTCTTGCCATTGATGGCACGAACGGAACGTAGTTGGTTGAGGGTGGAAAGGGCGTCGCCTCCGGTGTGCATCTGGCATTCTGCCTTAATGAGATACATCTCGGCAACGCGGATGCAGAAGTAGTCACGCTCGGAAATCTCAGGAGTAATCTTGGCATTTGAGGAGAAGTCAAAGTCATTGTCCTCAAACTTCTGTAGTGCCAGGAATGTCCATTCGCCCATGTGGTCTTTGGTGTTGTAGCGGTTGTCGCCATAGAGTGCTGAAGTTGGTGTGCCATTAGCACTAGAGTAGGGAACGGCCTTGGCTTCATCTGCAGAAGTGTACAGAGGTAGGTCACCGCCAGTTAGTGTATACAGGCGATACTTGTTGTAACTCTTTTGAATGGCAGCCTTGCCTTCGGGGCTATCAGCTGTATAGTTGGTGAAATAGATTGCGGTATCCTTCATTTGCGGGTACTTGGCCGATACGAGTCCAGGGGCAATCGTGTAGATGTCGCGGATGGTGGCGGCATAGCGCTGGTCAGTGCCCTCGATTTTCTTGAACTCGTTGAACATGTGTACGGTGGGGATGAAACGGGCGAAACCACGACTATACTTAGAGTAGTACTCTGCTACGGGGATGCCTTGTAAAGCCTGATCTGCCTTGGTGGCGCGAACAAAGACGTCGGTCAAGTCTGCACCGGAATTGCTCCATTTCCCTACGAACATAAGATGTGAGGCATTGCCGCCCTTGGGAGAACCTACACGGACAATGTTGGAACTGTAGTCTGCTCCTGTAGAGTAGCGCTTGGGCAAGGTATTGTAACCGTCGCCCACGTGTCCGTTGGAGTAGACGACACCAAAGATACACTCAGGATTAGTGGTTACGCTTTCGTTGTTCAAACGGAATTCCTCAAAGAAACTGGGGCTCAGAGAAGCGTATCCGCTGTTGATTACGGCATCGGCCTCGTCTAAAGCCAGCTGATAGAGATTCTTGCCGGCATAGGTCTCGTTAGAAGTAATGCCTGACTGTCCGAGCAAATCTGCTGCGTAAAGCAGTACACGAGCCTTCAGCGCACGGGCGGCAGCTTTTGAAGCACGACCAGTGGCTTTGTCGTTGTCCTTAGTGTTAAACTGGCTGATGGCATTGTCCAGATCTTCGAGAATATTGCTGTAGACTTGTTCTTCTGTTGGACGATATGCATCGGTCGCAGCCGATTTGACGGGCTCTTTATTATAAGGTATACCACCCCATATGTTGACCATATGCCAGTAGTAGAAAGCACGCAGGAAATACTCTTCACCCATGTAGGCTGCCTTCTGCGCGTCTGTCAAGTTGGCGTTAGCCGGAATGAACTTCAATGCGGTGTTGCAAACGTCTACTGCATCATAGAACATCTCCCAGTATTCGTCAAAGCACAAATTGTCTTTCTTGGTATTACCGGGAGTCTCTGGTGATATCTGGTAGGTTAGGGGGAGTTTCTCTCCGCTGTCGCCACCATAGTAAAAGAGGTCTGTACCGCCCTCAGTGAGTGCTAACGATGCCTCTTTTCCATACCAGCCTCGCAGAAAACTGTAGCTGGTTGAAACCAAACCGTCAATACCTGACTTCGTGTTATACAAAAGGTCTGCGGTCTGTCCGGTTTTATTGTCCTCCTCAAGGAAGTCGGAACATGAAACCATTCCCAAGGAAGAGATAGCCAAAAGGCCAGCTGCTATTATATTGAAATGCTTATTCATAATGTGTTTCGTAATTTAAAATTCTACATTAAGTCCAAATACCAACTGCTTAGACAGTGGGAAGTTAAAACTACCTCCCTGTTCAGGGTCGTAGTTCTTGATGCTGCTGATGGTGAAGAAGTTCTTCAGCGAGCCATAGACCTTCAAGTTGCTGATGCCGATGTGTGAGAGAAGTTTCTTGTCAAAAGTGTAGCTAAGTGTGATATCCTTGAACTTCAGGTAGGATGCTTTCTCATAAGCCAGCGAAGAAAGCTGTGGTGAGGAGCTGGCACCTGGGTTGGGGAATTTCGCACCCTGATTCTGGAAAGTCCAGTAGTCTACATTCGACCAGTTGGCATTGTCATCATAGTGTACGTTAGTGTTCCATCCGTATGACAGATAGCCTCCCAGACGAGCGTACATCAGAACGGAGAGTCCCCAGTTCTTCCACTTCAGGCTATTGCTTAAGCCAAGAATAGCATCTGGGTCACGCTTGTAGACACGACGGTCATTCTCGTCAATGACACCATCGTCGTTGAGGTCAGTCACCCTCATGGTTCCAGGAGTACCAGTAATCTTGAAGTCGTCAGCCGTCTTGTCCGGATGACGTGCCAGCCAAGCGTCACAGTAGGTGTCAATTTGAGTGGTGTAACTGCCGTCGTTGTTCTTGCTGACACCCCAGACTCCGGCATTCTCATAATAGTAGAAGATGTTGACAGGCTCTCCTACAATCTGTCCAGTGCGGTCGTTGGCAATATTCTGTGTAACGCCGTCAGAAAGTTCGGTAATTTCATCACGGGCCATAGTCAGCGAGAACGTTGCATCCCATGTCAAATCCTTAGTGCGGATGGGAGAACCGCCCAGTTGTAGTTCCAGACCATGTCCCTTGGTTTTACCGATATTACTCAGTACACTAGGGAATACGCTGGTTGCCGGTACGCTCTTGGCATAAAGCAAGTCGTTGGTACGTGTCCAGTAGTAGTCAATGCTACCCCAGATGCGGTTACCCAGTAATCCAAAGTCCAAACCGAGGTCTACAGATGTTGTGGTCTCCCACGTCAGGTCCTCATTGCCTAATGTGTCGGGGATGCGGCCGTTGTAGATGGTTCCGTCTGCTTCATAGTAGTAGAGTGTGCTACTAACCGTAGCCAGCGTCTGGTAGGCATTGATGCCAGAGTTACCAGTCTTACCCCACGATAGACGCAACTTTAAATTGTCAAGCCAACTGGAAGTGCTTTGCATGAAAGGCTCGTCAGAGATGCGCCATGCGGCTGCAACGGAGGGGAAATAGCCCCACTTGTGTCCCTTGGCAAGAACAGACGAACCATCGGCTCGCAGTGAGAATGTGAGCAGATAACGTGATAGGAAGCTGTAGTTGATACGGCCAAACCAAGATTGCATAGTTGTCTTTACGTATCCAGGTTGCAGGATAGGATTGGTAATGTTGTTCAGGTCGTAGAAAGCACTCTCATAGTAGTGCTCGCTGGGTGTAGGACCATAGATACGGGTGCTTTCTGTCACAGTCTTGATTGTAGAACTGCCCAACAAGAATGTAAAGTCGTGCTGTTCGTTCAGGTTAAATGTATAGTTCAGTGTGTTGTCCCAAGTGTACTTGGTGCGGTTGTCCTTCGTAACGTCAATCTCGCCACCGGCAGCACTCTGGTATTTGCCGACAGATTGGTAGTCTGCATACATACCGTCACGGCGATTGCGATAGTCCAGGTTGAACAGTGTCTTGAATACCAGACCTTTAATAGGTGTCAACTCCAGATAGGCATTGCCGAAGAGGCGGTTCCCCATTATATTGTGCTGGAAAACTCCCTCGGGCTCATCCAGCAGGGGATTACAGTGTGCCTCATAGAATGATGAGGGCTTTTCGATGATGCTGCCATCTGAATTATAGGGATGTGCGATAGAGGTCATTGTCAAGTAGCGGGTGAATACGCTGCCACTACGCCTGTCATGGTCGCGGTGCGTAAACAAAATGCTGGTACCCACCTTTGCCCAGTCTGTGATTTTGTGATCCAGATTGATTTTGCCGTTGTAGCGTTTAAGCTGGTCACGCTTCAGAATACCTTTTTCATTGCGGTAGCCCACTGAGAGGTTGAAGTTGGTTTTGTCGCTGCCGCCAGATACGGAGAGTTCATAATTCTGTGTGAATCCGTTCTGAAGTACTAAGTCGGCCCAATCGGTATATGACTTGTCCTGATAGACTTCAAGGGTTGAGAAAGGCAGGTTGTTCGTTGGCGTACCGTTCAGCACGTCCTCAGGCTTTTTGGTAATGGCATCCCACTGCCCACTAGTCACATTGTCCTTGTACTGGGCTGCATCTACAAGGCGTTGTACCTCGCGGTCTCCATACATGATTTCAGGAATGAATGTAGGAGATACGAATGATGCTTGGGCATTGAAGTTTACCTTTGTCTTGCCGCTTTTTCCACGTTTGGTAGTGATGATGATGACGCCATTGGCACCCTTTGTACCATAAATGGCTGTTGAGGATGCATCTTTCAGAACCTCCATGGATTCGATGTCTGAGGCATTCAGGTCAATGTTTGTGCCGTACTCAACACCGTCTACCAGAATAAGAGGTGAGTTGTCGGCGTTGATGGAACGGTTACCACGTAAGGTCATGTTTAGCGAACCACCAGCCTGACCGTCGGCCTGAGTGATGTCCAGTCCGGGGATTTTTGCCTGCATAGCCTGCATGGGGTCAGTAGCTGCCGTGTTTTCAATGTCGCTGGCCTTCAGTGATGAAACAGCACCAGTCAGGTCGCGCTTCTTGACAACACCATAACCGATAACCACCAATTCGTCCAAACTGTTAGTGTCTTCCTTCATAACAATGTCAAAAGCACTTTGGCCTGTCACTTTGACATTCTGTGTCTGATAACCGATGTAGGAAATCTTCAGTGTAGCGTTGTTGGGAACGTTTGCAATGGAGAAATGACCATTGAGGTCGGTAACTCCACCAGTAGAAGTGCCGTTGACAGTTACGCTTACACCAATCATTGGTTCGCCAAAAGCATCCTTCACCGTACCAGTGACTGTCTTCTGGGCGAAGCCCGTTAGCCATAGCATACACAGCAGCATGGCTAAGAGTAGTCTTCTTGTTTGCATGTTAGTTTGTTTTTAAGTTTGTTTTATAAAAAAGTAGTAGTATGTCTATTTGATTGCAAAAGTAATACATTTTAATTAAATAGACAAATAAAAGTTTCCCTTTTTTTGTAAACGTTTACTTTTCGTCGAAGAATGACAGAGAGGAAATCTGCCAAGTCCATAATGACAACAGGCAATTCCTCTTTTAAGTTTGTCTTTTTTTGGCAAATCTTACACTTTCTTTGTAAGTTGCTTACTATCAGAAAGCTGGGCTTAGTGTAGGTGAATTGGAATCTTACACTACCTTACACTATCTTACACCAATGTAAAACAAGTTGTTTTACTTGTCAGGAAGTAGTGTTTGTGCTGTAATAAAGGTATCTTATTGATAGTAAAACAAGTTGTTTTACCGTTAGGGAGTTTATCTTATTAATGCCTGTTGCTTACGGATAATGGCAAAAGGCTATGTGCTCAGGCATAAAGAAACGGACTCCATGTCGGAATCCGTTTCCTTTCTTATTGAGTGAGTTCTTCTCTCACTTAATCACAACCGCCTTATTTAATAACCACCTTTTTACCATTGATGATGTAGACACCCTTCGTAGCCTTGTCGACACGTACACCCTGCAGGTTGTAGATGACACCGTCGTTGATGACAGGTTGAGCCTGCTCAATGGTCTCAATGCCGTCAGTCTCTGTGGCAGGAGCAGAAGCCTCGCTCAGACCACCCATCTCGTTAGCGGCACGAACGGTATAGTCTGCTGCGCTGGCTGCACGGCGGGGTGCAGAAGCGGAACCTGAGAGTGTCGTTACGTCAACCTGAGTGTCGGTGGTGAAGCCGATTACATTACCATTCAGGCAGACGGCATACAGCAAAGCGTAGTTGCTGCCGTCCCAGAACAGGATATTGCCATTCTTGTTGAACTTCACATTCTGAGGAGCAGGAGCCTGCTCGGTCATCAATGTGGGCTGCCAGTCACCAAACATCTTCGACATGTCGCTGTACTGGGCTGCCTCTTCTGCAGTCAGAACAGGATTGTTTGCGTGACCGTCACCAAAGGTGGTCTTACGACCAGAGAGATCAATCTGCGAACCCGTTGAGGTCATAGAGTTGTACTCTGCAAAGCGTGCAGGCCAGCCACCGCTCATCTCGTCCCAGCCAATAGCAGAAGGCACAACGTTCATCTTGGTGTCAATCCATACAGCTACAGGTGTGCCGCTGCCCCAGGGACGACCGAGGGTGTAGTTGCCGTCAACATTGTCGCCATCACCGTTGATGACGCAGTCCTTCATGACCCAGCCTATCTTGGCAGGCTTAGAGGGAACAGCACAGTAGCCACCGGCAATCTGGCGGAATTCAACTTCCTTGAAGTAGATATCACCCTTGCCGCAGATGTAGTCCGTACGGCCACGGATAACACCACCATCGAAGAAGTAGAGACCGTTATCGTTGTTAGAGGTCCAAGTGTCCTGATAGCCGTGCAGGCATACGTTCTTATAGATGTTCTTCGTACCCTTGTCTTGGATGGCGAGGTCGCGACCGCGGGCATCCTCCATACCTGTTGATACAGTCAAATCCTGCCAGTAGAGACCAGAAGCAGAACTGCTAATCTGGAAGACATCGCTGTTGCCAATACCATCGTACTTGCTGGTCGTACCATACTGGCCGGCAAAGGTTGCATCGGCAGGAATAGCATTGGTGATGATGGTTGCGTCACGGTCCTCACCGATGAACGAGATGTTCTTGCCTGTGATGAAAGTGATGCACTCAGGAACCTCATAGCCGTTGCAAGTCTTCATGGTTGAAGACAGAGGTATGGTGTAAGTACCCTTCTTGATGAAGATGCGGAAGCGGGTGTTCTGGTCAGCACGGGTATTGGCTGTCTTGATGGCAGCGAGCAGCTCGTCTACATTAGAGACTGTGACGTCGTATGGAGACTTTTCAACGGTAGGACGACTCATGGTGGTGAACGTCAGCGTGATAGCCTCGGTAATGAAGTTGTCGGTCAGGTCACCGATGCTGTTAGCTGGCAGGGTGAAGGTGTACTCGGTTGCATAGTCCAGACCCTTGTACTCGAAGGTGGCAACCTTGCCGCTGATGCTTGGAGTGAGTGCCATGTCGCCCAGAGTAGCCTTAGCCTCCTCAGCAACCTTGATGCGCTCGTTGAAAGTGAGCACAATCTTACCGCTGGCCGATGCTCCGGTAGACTTGTCTTCGGGTACGCTTGATACGAGCTTGGGAGCCACACCGTCGTTGACGAGTTTCGGCGTGCCGGTGATGAAGAACATGGCCAGCGTGTTACCGTCATTCTTCGATGCAGAACCGTCAACGTTTGAGGTCTTGTCCGCAATCATGCGGATATAGAGCTCGGTCTGGTTGTTGCAAGCCTCAGGCATTTTCTCGCTGAATGAAGCCGCATTCTTGGCTCCTTCCATCGTGATGCTGCCAAAGTTGGTCCAGTCTGTACCGTTCAGTGAGTATTCGACATTGTACTTCTGGTATGCATTGTAGTTGTAGAGCATCTGGAACTGTACGTTGATGTCGGTAAAAGCCTCTGCATTAATCTTGGTCTGCCAGTGCCAGTTACCCACGTCGCCGTTCTCAGCGCCGGTGCGCCAGTTGACAGCTGCACCCTTGAAACTCTCATAACCGCCACCGACTACAGTAGATTTGTCTAGCCAGCCTTGGGTCTCGCCCGTCTCTGTGTTGACCAGATTCAGAGCGTCAGCATCGTTGTCTTGAGCAGCGAAATCAGCCTTGCGTCCATTGCCGCCAGCCTTGTAGAAGTCCCAACCGGCAATGATGTCGGCCTGGCTGTAAGAAGCGGTGATGTCCTGGTTTGCGTCCATGGTGACGGTTTTCTCGCTGTTGGTTGTGCCGTCGTTCCAGTTGGTGAAGGTAACAAGACCCTCGTACTGGTTAGCGGTCAGGACAACCTTCTGGCCTGCCTCGTACATATTCTTACCGTCAACCACGGTTGGAGCGGGTGAAACGGTAACCATATAGTCATTGGTACCATCGATATTCAGGTTCAGCGCATAGGTCTCAACCTTCTTGAAGTTGGCTGTCAACTGTTCGTTCTTCTTGATATCGAACGAGTAAACCTCATCAGTCGAGACAGCATTGCCTTCTGCGTCAGTCCAATTCACAAAATCGTATCCGAAATTTTCTGTGGCAGTCAGCTTCAGCGTCGTACCTTCTTCAAATTCGTTGCCTGCAGGATATACGCTGACATTTCCGCCTTCAGCAGGTGAAGCGCTGGTTGTCAACATATAGGATGCGACATCAGCAGCGGTACCATTGAAGATACCCTTGATGACGACATTGCCAATACAAATGTTTTTGTTGTTGGCAGTCTTGGAAATATAGAAGCGGAATGTGAATTCATTAGTACCTTCTGCTGCAATGTCAATACTATGGTTCAAACTGGCCGTAGCACTATTGGAACCGTCGTTGCGTAGCGTTGTGGCAGCGTCTACTTCTGTGATGGTTGATTCCTCTCCGTTCAGTGTATAGCTCCATGAATAGGTCGCTCCATTGGTTCCTACCTTTACGGCATCATAGCTTACGTTCGTAGGTTTGAATGTGACGCCAGATTTGGGCTTTACACGATATTCTATCATCACACCTTCCACATTACCTGCATTAGATGTGTTGGGAGTGTACTTCACCATATCAGTATCGAAATACTTGGCTGCCTCAACTTTCAGTTCATTACCAGTGCTTACGCTGGCAGCCGAGACGGCATTAGCCGCTTCCGTAGAAGCAGTACCTGCAGACTCATTGCCAATAGGCCAGTTGACTGTTCCTTCCACGTTGGTGAACGTCTGACCTCCACTCGCCTCTGGCTCATGCTGAAGAACTGTGAACTTATCCATGTATCCGCTTCCAGTAACCGTGATGGTCACAAAACCTGCTGAAGCCTCCACCTTGCTGCCCACGGTGTACTCGTACGTCACATCGGTGGCAGTCTTTGTCTCTCCGCCTATCGTGTATGTAACTCCGTTGGCTCC
>Ga0310695_10007414_pt1 | contig 17504 bp, 14 predicted proteins | sample RumenRJG_04DNA_FD_203882 | JGI IMG/M metagenome (GOLD analysis project Ga0310695, IMG submission 203882) | Bovine rumen microbial communities from Lethbridge, Alberta, Canada - RJG_04 (v2) (version 2) | ecosystem: Host-associated > Mammals > Digestive system > Stomach > Rumen | place: Canada...
GAATGTCGGCCACGCACTCTTTCTGCGCCCGCAGAATAGTAGGCAGGTGCATCAAGACCGGGATGAAGCCCATGTAGGCCAGCTCGCGGTAGTGGCGCACCATCGTGCCGCCCTCAGCTTGCATCAGGTCGCCTCCGAAGAAGCGGAAGTCGGCCTCCGCATCTTCTTTCTTCAGTGCTCTCATCAGGTGCGACGCATGCAGGTCGCCACTGGCTTCGCCAACAATCAGATAGTATTTCATCTCCTTCTGTGTAATTTTGTTTGCCGTAGGAGGGACGCGACACGTTGCGTCCCTACATTCAGGCTTCAATCTTCAGATCCCAGGATTCCATTTGTTTCATCATTTCATACGACGTGACATCCATGCGAGTGGGAGTGATGGCGATGTATCCGTGCGTCAGAGCCCAGTTGTCGGTATCTTCAGCTTCGGGTTCGTCGTTGGTATACTCGCCCACCATCCAGTAGTAGTCGTAGCCACGCGGATGGTGACAGCTCACCACCTCCTTACCCCATGTGCCGTAGGCCATGCGGCAGACACGCACCCCCTTTATCTCTTCGGTCAAGGGGAAGTTGACATTCAGGCACACACCACGCGGCAGACCTTCTTTCAGCACCAGGGCCGTCACCTTCCTGACGATGGCGCGCATCGGCTCGAAATCGGCGTCTGGTCGGTAGTCACAAAGCGAGAAGGCCACCGAGGGGATGTACTTCATGCAGCCCTCCATCACGACGCCCATCGTACCGCTATAGTGTGTGTTGACCGAGGCATTGTCGCCGTGGTTGATGCCGCCCACAATCATGTCGGGCCGGCGTTTGCAGATGCAGTGGAGCGCCATCTTCACGCAATCGACGGGGGTGCCGTTGCACCACCACACCTGCAGGCCTTCCTCCTCGCGGACCTTTTCCAGCCGCAGCGGTTTGACAGCCGAGAAGGCACAGGCGTAGCCAGAACGTCCCGAATCGGGAGCGCACACGATGATGTCGCCCATGTCACGAAGCATATCAATGAGGCAGTTGATGCCTTTGGCCTGATAGCCGTCGTCGTTGGCAATCAGGATAAGCGGTCGGTTCTTTTCCATTCTTCAGTCATGTATTTAGCGCTGCAAAGGTACAAAAAAACGAATGAAATGCAAAAGGAAACAACATTTTCTTTTGCATTTCTCTATGTGTAACCCATTTCGCGCTGGGGTAGTAAGGTCGCGAAAAACAATGAATACCGGACGATTATTTCTTCGTCACCTTCTTGCCGCCTACGATATACACCCCCTTGCGAGCTGCCTGCCAATCCACTTTGCGTCCCTGAAGGTCGTAGCTGGGTGAAGGTTGTTGATGGAGCGTTGTCGCGTGGTGATCAATGGCAGTAGGTGAGGAGACCGTCACCATCAAAGTTACACTGGCAGGAGCCAGGCGATAGTCGGTCTCTTCGCCGCTGATGGTAATCGTGGCCGTACCAGGGCCAACGATGCTCAGCTCGCCAGTGCCTGCATTCACCCTGACAACATCCTCGTTGCTCGACTTCCACGTCAGTTGGCCGTCGTAGTCCTGTGAGCGGATGATGGTTGGGGTCGGCACGATGTTGCCCACCTCGGTCGTAATGGTCGTCTCGCCATCGATGCGAATCCACGAGGGATGCTTCGTCCAACTCGTCACATTCAGCGTTACGGGTAGGCGGTTGTCCTTCGTGTTGCCCTCCATCCACGGATAGGGCCACTTCGTGTCGTATTCGTAGCCGCAGTCGCTGCCAACGAGGTTGGGCGTGTCGGGGCCGTTGTCGTAGAAGACGAAGTAGCGGATGCCGTCGACCGTGACTTCCTTCGGAGTCTGGTCAATGCCCTTGGCACGCAGGTTCAGCACGCGGCTGACGTCCAGTCGTTCGTGGACGCGCAGGCCCACCTCCGTGGGCGAAATCTTCACGGCCTGCACCGTGGGCTGTTGGTTGTCGAGCTTCAGGGTGCTTTCGTCCACATTGCCTTTCACCACGTCTTTCAGGTCGAGCCACATCAGCCGGTTGTGCTCTGCATTGATACCGTTCATACCTGGGCACTTGTCGATGATGAGCGTTTGGAGTTTGTTGCTCTCGCAGCTCAGTCCGTAGATGGCGGGCAGGTTGTTCAGCGTCAGCGTGCTGAGCACGTTGTTGTTGGCCTCGATGGAACCGAGTTGTGACAGATCATCGACGAGCATATTAGTGATATCGCTCTCATACACAAGGATGCTGAGCATCTCGGGCAGGCTCTTGAAGGTGAGCGACTTGATGGTGCAGACCTTGATGTCGATGTTCGTCAACTCCGGACAGTTCACCATGTTGAGCGAGTTGAGTTGATAAGGTTCATCATAACCCACAACAGAGATGTTTTGTATCGACTTGTGATTGCTGAAGTCCAAATCGGTGATGCCTGTATTGCCAAGCAAAGACATTGTTTGCAGATTGGGGAACTGCTTGGGGTCGAAGGTCTTGACGAGGGGTGCGTAGCACAAGTTGAGACTTTTGAGGCTGCTCGGCAGTTTCAGCGTCGAGAGGCCGGCAGGATTTTCAATAACCCCAAAATCCTCCAGATTCGTACATTTCGTCGCATCGACCGTCGTCAAATTGCCCACCTGATCCTGAAATTCCAGCCAGAGTAGGTTCGGCAGTTCGTAGTCGAATGTCGTGAGGCCTGGCTCGTCAGGATAGTTGATGATCTGCAGTTCGGTAATGGATGTCAGCAGTTCTATGCCTTTCAGGTTGCTGACTCTGTCGAAGTTGTGATGTCCGCCGTTGGCCTCCATCTCCTCGTCGCTGATGGTGCCGTCGCCGTCGCTGTCGAAAGCCTCTGCCACCTGGGCGCGGAAGTTCTCGTCGGGGAAGTTCGTGCTGTTAATCACCACACTGGCCTGTGCACTTGTCAGCGTGAGCCCGAAGGCTACTACGGTAAGTAAATGTCGTTTCATTTTGCAAATAATATTAATGTTGATTCACTTCCCGCAAAGTTAGGCATAATTCCGCAGTTCCGCCCGCCCTGTGGCCGACGAATTGCAAGAGAAGGGGCCATTTGCCACCCTTTTGGGTGGCGCTCCACATCACAAAAAACAATATTCCACCCTTTAGGGTGGTGATTATGGAAAGAATATTGTATCTTTGCAAACGATATGAAATACCTGTACCTGACACTGTGCCTGATGGTCAGCCTTGTGACCCACGCTTACAACGACCACCGCAATGCCCGCGTAGACTCTCTTGAAGCGGCGCTGAAGAGCAAGAGTCCGCCCAAGGGCGAAGAGCTGCTCAGGGCTTACGACGAGCTGATGCGCGGCTATTTGAACTACGACTCTGACCGGGCCAGCTACTATGGCCGCAAGGCATTGGCCCTGAGCTACAAGCTGGACGGACTGTATGTGCGGCAGAACGTGCTGCGCCATTTTGCACAGATGCACTATGGGCACGAGGAGTACGACGAGGCCGTCGCTCTCTACCAACAGGCGCTGGCCGTCATCGACACGATGGCCACGATGAAGCGCTACACTGAGGTGGACATCGACGATGCCCGCTCCGTCGTCTATGGCAGCCTGGGCAACCTCTACAACATACAGGACCAGGCCCACCTGGCCATCCACTACTACCAGCTGGCGCTGCCCATCTTCGAGAAGCACGATTGGCGGGAGAGTCAGGTCGTTCTCTATTATAATATAGGTGAGCTGTACAGTCAGATGGGCAACTACGCAGAAGCAGAACGCAACTATCTGAAGGCCATCGGAAAGGGGCGACAGACGGGCGACTCGCTGATGATGACGCTGCCCAAGAAAGGGCTCTCAGGCGTTTACTACAACACAGGCCAACACGACAAGGCCCTGCAGACAGCCAACGAAGCGCTGGCCTACTATCGTCGCCACCGCAAGGAGGAACCACAAGACTTTGCCTACATGTTAGCCACCAAAGCCCGCATCCTCATGATGGAGGGTCATAAGAACGTAGCAGCTGCCAAAGCCTGCATGGAAGAAGCGCTGCCCTACATCGACAGCGCCGAAATGATGTTCGACGATGCCGCAGAAATATATATGGCCGCCAGCGAGGTGGCGATGGCTGAGCGACACTGGCAGCAGGCTCTCGGCTACGCCCTGAAGAGCGTCCACCCCGACTCTACGGCCACCATTGCTGACAAGGGCGGCTATCTGATGCTGGCGGAAATCTATACCGAACTGGGACAGAAGGCGCAGGCCCGAGAGTATATGCAGAAGACCGTCGACCTGATGAACCGCTACGCCACCGACCACTACCAGAGCGGACTCTCGCAGATGGAGGTGCTCTACGAGACGGAGAAGAAGGAGGCGCAGATAGCTGCACTCGACAAGGAGCAGTGGCTCTTCCGCTGGCTTTTGGTGGCCGCTGTGGCCGCCATCGTCCTGCTGGTTGTGCTGGTGGTCTATCGACACATGGCCCATAAGCGGCAGAAAGCCCTGCTGGCTGCCAGGGTGGCGCTGGAGACCGAGACAAAGGAGCGTCGCATCCTGGCTCGTGACCTGCACGACTCGTTAGGCGGCATGCTGTCGCTGTTGCGGCTGAAGATGGAAGCCAAGGCCGGCGATGTGCTGCCCCTGCTCGACGCCACTCACACGGAGCTGCGCCGCGTGGCCCACCACCTCATGCCGGAAGAGCTGCTGAGCCACGGCCTCGAAACGGCCCTGCACGACTTCGCCATTTCCGTTCCAGGTGCGCAGTTTCAGGCTTTCGGCGACATCCGTCTCGGCAAGGAGATGGAGCTGACGCTCTACCGCTGTGCCTACGAGCTGGTGAACAACGCCATGAAGCACGCCGAGGCCAGCCATATCGACATACAGCTGATGCAGACGACGCATGAAGTGACGCTGACCGTGAGCGATGACGGTCGGGGGCTGAAAGCCGCTCCTACGGGTGCTGGCTCGGAGGGGGCCGGTCTGCAGAACATCCGAGAGCGCATAGAGCCCTATAACGGATGGCTGCACATCGTCAGCAGCGAGAACACCGGAACAGAAATCAACGTAACACTGCCGCTATGATGAAATACCGTATAGACGTAAACATCGTCGACGACCATGCAATGCTCGCTGAGGGACTGGCCGAGGCGCTTAACCGCAGCGCGACCATCCATGTGAGCCGCAGCTTCACCACCTTGGCCGAATGTCGTGCAGCATTGAAGGAGCGCAGACCCGACATCCTGCTGCTCGACATCTCTATGCCCGACGGCGATGGCATCGCTTTCTGCCAACAGGTGACGGCCGACTTCCCGAAAGTGCGCATCGTGGCCGTCACCATCCACGATGAATACAGCGTCATCCGGCGCATGCTCGATGCCGGCGTTCATGGTTATGTGCTGAAAAGCGCAGCCATCGACGAGCTCGTTACGGCTATCGAACGGGTATGGAGGAGGGAGACCTACGTCAGCCCCGCCGTCGAAGAAATCATCCGGCAGGCTGCCAGCAAGGCCGTTGTCCTTACCAAACCCGAACAACACATTCTGCGCTATGTCTGCGAGGGACTCTCCAATCCGGAGATTGCCAAGCGGATGAACCTCAGCAGCGAGACCGTCAAGTGGTATCGGAAGCGTTTGCTGGCTAAGTTCGGTGTGAAGAACACCGCCAGTCTGGTAGCGCTGGCGATGAAAGAATGTTTGCATCTCTTCGGGTTACAAAAAAATGCACAATGAGGGGAACAGCCGAATGTAATTCTATTTAATGTTTTGCAAAATCAAGTTAAATCGCATATATGTAGCATGGATTTTTGAAGAAAAAGCCGTATCTTTGCAGAAATTTTCTTGTACAAGAAAGACGCTGCGTACATTATTATATATCGTGCGCGCGAAGGACAACGGTTTTTACAAACAAAGAACATGGGAAAAATCATAGCTCTGGCCAATCAGAAAGGCGGTGTCGGCAAGACCACTACCACCATCAACTTGGCTGCCTCGCTGGCAACACTTGAGAAGAAAGTGCTCGTCATCGATGCCGACCCGCAGGCCAATGCATCGAGCGGACTGGGTGTCGACCTGAAGAAGGTGGACTGCTCGCTCTATGAATGCATCATCGACCATGCAGACATCCGCAACGCTATCTACACCACCGACATCGAAGGGCTCGAAATCGTAGCCAGCCATATCGACCTGGTGGGTGCCGAGATAGAGATGCTCAATATGGACCATCGCGAGAGGGTGTTGAAGAACCTGCTCAGCACCATCCGCAACGAATACGATTATATTCTTATCGACTGCTCTCCGTCGCTCGGACTCATCACGGTGAACGCTCTGACGGCGGCCGATTCGGTCATCATCCCCGTGCAGTGCGAATATTTCGCACTGGAGGGAATATCAAAGCTGCTCAACACCATCCGTATCATCAAGAGCAAGCTCAACCCGAAGCTGGAGATAGAGGGCTTCCTCCTGACGATGTACAACGCCCACCTCCGTCTGGCCAACCAGATCTACGACGAGGTGAAGCGCCACTTCCAGGAGCTGGTCTTCAAGACCGTCATCCAGCGTAACGTCAAGCTCGGCGAGGCTCCTTCACACGGTATCCCCGTCATCCTCTACGATGCCGAGTCGACAGGTGCCAAGAACCACCTCTCGCTGGCAAAGGAAATCATCAGCAGGGAGAAGAAGGAGTAAAAACAAAAGAATATGGCAGTAAAAAAGAAATATCAAGCATTAGGTCGCGGCCTCGACGCGCTCATCTCTACCGACGACGTGCGGACAGAGGGATCGTCGACCATCAACGAGATAGCCTTGAGCGACATCGAGGCTAACCCCAACCAGCCACGAAGAGAGTTCGACCAGGAAGCACTGCAAGAACTGGCCAACAGCATACGCGAGATAGGTATCATACAGCCTATCACGCTGAGACAAACAGAAGACGGACGCTATCAGATCATTGCTGGCGAACGTCGCTGGAGGGCATCGCAGATGGCCGGACTGACCTCCATACCGGCCTACATACGCACCATCAACGATGAGAGCGTCATGGAGATGGCTCTCGTAGAGAACATTCAGCGCGAAGACCTCAACGCCATAGAGATAGCCTTGGCCTACCAGCATCTCGTAGATGCCAGCGGTATGACGCAGGAACGCGTTGCCGAGCGGGTGGGGAAGAGCCGCACCGCCGTAACCAACTATCTGCGACTGCTGAAGCTTCCTGCACAGGTGCAGATGGCTCTGCAGGAGAAGAGCATCGACATGGGGCACGCACGGGCTTTGCTCTCACTCGACAGTCCTGCGCTGCAGATTAAGATGTTCCGCGAAATACAGAAGAATGCCTACTCCGTCCGAAAGGTAGAGGAGCTGGTGAGGCAGCTGAAGAGCGGCGATGCTGTGCAGATCGGCAAGAAGCACATCGCCGGTAAATCGCCGCTGCCCGATCAGTATGTCGCGCTCCGACAGCAGTTGTCCGACGTTTTCAGCACTCGCGTAGAGCTGACCTGCTCGCCCAAGGGAAAGGGTAAGATCAGCATCCCCTTCGCCAATGCCGACGAGCTGGAGAAGATTCGCGCCGTGATAGACAGGTTGCAGTAGAAACAACAGGTAGAACCCCCAAAAACAAGATAGTACGCTTGACAACTGTAAACGCAATCTTCCGCCATCTGAGAATGCTCTGCTGGGTCATCGTCCTGACGCTCAACGCTGTCGATGCCTCGGCTCAATCGACTGACGACTTCGCCGTTGACGACTCGCTGGCTAATGCTATCATGAGCCACGCCGACTCGCTCGAGATGCAGCTCGACATGAGCGAAGGGATGTTTGCCGACGATATCATCGACATCGATGCGCCTAACGACACCATCGCCATGAGCGGACGCGACTGGGACTCTTGGCGGCCCAATCCGCAGCGCGCTATGTGGCTCGCCATCGTTCTGCCCGGAGCTGGGCAGATATACAATCGCAAATACTGGAAGCTGCCCATCTTCTACGGAGGATTCGTGGGCTGTTTCTACGCCATGCGGTGGAACAACATGATGTACAACGACTACTCGCAGGCCTACATGGATCTCATGGACGACAACCCCGAGACGCATAGCTACGACAAGTTTCAGCACCTCGGGGCCGAGGTTACCAATGAAAACCGGACGACGTGGGAGAACAAGTTCCGGCGGCGAAAAGACTATTACCGCCGTTACCGCGACATGAGTGCCTTCATCATGATCGGTGTCTATGCCCTGTCGGTCATCGATGCCTACGTGGACGCCTCGCTCTCTGAGTTCGACATCTCCGACGACCTCAGCCTGCGCGTGGCTCCTGCCATTATCAACGAGGGAGGGGGAGGAATGGCCTTCCGCTTTACCAAACAATCCGCACTGGGTGTACAGTGCATCGTCAATTTCTAACCATCAGAATATGAACAGAAAAGCAATATTTATCATCACCGCCCTGATGCTCTGCGCTGGCTTTGCACAGGCTCAGAACGACGAAGACGAAATTGAAGTAATCACCGACGAAGGCGCACTCGACGTCATCGATGTGCCGGTGGGCATGATGCTCGAGGTGGACAGTCTGCTCAACCTCTACAATGCCCGCAACTACCTGCAGGAGGAAAACTGCAACTACCGGGACGTCAACCCCGAGTTTCCGCGCGAGACCTACATCGAACGACTGCAGCGCATCCCCTCAATCATGGAGATGCCCTACAACGAGGTGGTACGCAAGTTTATCGACCGCTATGCGGTGAAGCTGCGCCGCTCGGTGGGCTATATGCTCGGAGCCAGCAACTTCTACATGCCCATCTTCGAACAGGCGCTCGAAACCTACAACCTGCCCCTGGAACTGAAGTACCTGCCGGTCATCGAGTCGGCCCTCTCGCCCAAGGCAACATCGCGTGTGGGCGCTGCCGGACTGTGGCAGTTTATGCTCGCTACGGGCAAGCAGTACGGGCTGGAAGTGACCTCGCTGGTCGACGAGCGGCGCGACCCCATCAAGTCGTCGGACGCTGCGGCACGCTATCTGCGCGACCTCTTCCGCATCTATCACGACTGGAGCCTCGTCATTGCTGCCTACAACTGCGGACCGGAGAACATCAACAAGGCCATCCACCGTGCTGGGGGAGAGAAAGACTATTGGGCCATCTATAAGTATCTGCCGCGCGAGACGCAGGGATATGTGCCGGCTTTCATCGCTGCCAACTACATCATGACCTATTATTGCGACCACAATATCTGTCCGATGCGCACCACGCTGCCCGCAAAGACCGATACGCTGATGATCGACCGCGACGTCCATTTCCGGCAGATTGCCGCCGTGACTGGCATCGACATCGAGGAGCTGCGCACGCTCAACCCGCAGTATCGCCGCGACATCGTCAACGGCAATTCCAAGGTGTCCGTACTTCGCTTGCCGCAGAACTACATCAATGCCTTCATCGACAACGAAGACTCTATCTACAATTACGAGCCCGAACGATGGCTCACCAAGCGTGCCGAGGTGGAAGTGACCCAGAACGAAGTGGCTGCGGCTCCCACCAACAACCGCTCTTCGCACAGCCGCAAGCAGGCCGTCAGCGGCAAGCGGGGGAAACACGACAGGCATGCTCGTTCCGGGCGCGGACGCAATCGCGGCGGCCAGAGCGTCACCGTGAAGCAAGGACAGACACTGTCCGAACTGGCCCGCAAGCACCACACCACCGTCGACAAGATACGCAAGCTCAACGGCATCAAGGGCAACAATATCCGTGCGGGTAAGAAGCTCAAGGTGAAGTAAGAGGAGAGAGGAAAGAGGAGAGAGGAAAAAGAGGAAAGAGGAAAGAGGAAAGAGGAGAGAGGAGTGAGGAAAGAGAGGAAAGAGGAAAGAGAGGAGAGATATGTGACCCATCAAAAAGAGGAGGAAAAATCATGGATGAACACAGCGAACTAACCGTTCAGGAACCGCAGGACAAAATGGTAGACGATGCGTTTCAGCATCTGCTCGACAGCTATATCGCATCGCGACACCGAAAGAAGGTGGACATCATCACGAAAGCCTTCAACTTTGCACGCCAAGCCCATAAGGGCGTGAAGCGACTGTCGGGCGAACCCTACATCATGCACCCTATCGCCGTGGCCCAGATAGCCTGCACGGAGATAGGCCTCGGGTCGACAAGCATCTGTGCCGCCTTGCTCCATGATGTCGTGGAAGACACCGACTACACCGTAGAGGACATCGCCAACATCTTCGGCCCGAAGATAGCACAGATCGTCGACGGACTGACAAAGATCTCGGGTGGCATCTTCGGCGGACAGGCTTCGGCGCAGGCGGAGAATATCAAGAAGCTGCTGCTCACCATGAGCGACGACATCCGCGTCATCCTCATCAAAATATGCGACCGCCTCCACAACATGCGCACCTTGGAGTCGCAGCCTGCCAACAAGCAGTACAAGATAGCTGGCGAGACGCTTTATATCTATGCACCGCTGGCCAACCGACTCGGACTCAACAAGATAAAGACGGAGCTCGAGAACCTCAGCTTCAAGTTTGAGCATCCCGAGGAATACAACACCATACAGCGCAAACTGGCCATCACGCAGGAGTCGCGCGACGAACTCTTCGAACAGTTCACGGCGCCCATCCGTGAGGCGCTCGACAAGATGGGCGTCAACTACAAAATCCTCGCTCGCGTCAAGAGTCCTTATTCCATCTGGAACAAGATGCAGACAAAGCACGTGTCGTTCGACGAGATTTTCGACATCCTGGCCGTCCGCATCATCTTCAAACCGAATAATCGCGAGAACGAAATCAACGAATGCTTCAACATCTACGTCGCCGTCAGCAAAATCTATAAGAGTCATCCCGACAGGCTGCGCGACTGGCTCTCCCATCCCAAGACCAATGGCTATCAGGCGCTGCACGTCACGCTCATGTCGAAGCAGGGACGATGGATAGAGGTGCAGATCAGGAGCGACCGCATGGACGAGATAGCCGAGCAGGGCTTCGCCGCCCACTGGAAATACAAGGAGGGCGAGGAGTACACTGAAGACGAGGGCGAACTCAACGACTGGCTGCGCACCATCAAGGAGATCCTCGACGACCCGCAGCCCGACGCGATGGATTTCCTCGATGCCATCAAGCTCAACCTCTTCGCTTCCGAAATCTTTGTCTTCACGCCCAAGGGCGAGATCAAGACGATGCCGGCAGGCTGTACAGCCCTCGACTTCGCCTTCCAGATACACACCTTCCTCGGCAGCCATTGCATCGGCGCCAAGGTGAACCACCGCCTCGTGCCACTGAGCCACAAGCTGCAGAGCGGCGACCAGGTGGAAATCCTCACCAGCAATTCGCAGCACGTGCAGGCCGACTGGATCAACTTCGTCAGTACGGCAAAGGCGAAGGGAAAGATTCAGGCCATCCTCCGTCGCGAGAACCGCGAGATACAGAAGAAGGGCGAGCAGGTGCTGACCGACTTCCTCGCACGTCACGACATGGAGGTCAATGTCTCCGTCCTCGACAAGCTCTGCGAGCTGCACGAGGTAAAGAAGCACGAGCAGCTCTTCCAGTGCATCGGCGACAAGTCCATCATCCTTGGCGAGAAAGACATCGACGAACTGCTCGGTAAGAACAAGCGCGAAAGCGGAAAGAAAGGGTGGCGGCGACTCATCCCCTTCCTCGGCGGAAAGGAAAAAGCCAAGGTGGTCAAGGAGGCTTTCGAGGCGCAAGACTACTTCATCGTGCCGAAAGACTTCAACCGTAAGAAGCCGGTCTACATCACGGAGAACAACATCACGCAGTTCCTCTTCCCCGACTGCTGCCATCCCATCCCCGGCGACGATGCCTTAGGATTTATCGACAACAAGAACCGTATCGAGATACACAAACGCAACTGCCAGGTGGCCAACCGACTGAAGTCGAGCTACGGCAACCGCCTCCTCGACGTCAAGTGGGACATGCACCGACGCATGTATTTCGATGCCACCATCGTCATGCGGGGCATCGACCGCCTCGGACTGCTCAACGAGCTCACGCAGGTCATCTCCCACCAGCTCAACGTCGACATGAAGATGCTCACCTTCAAGACCAACGAGAACATCTTCGACGGCGAGATAGACCTTCGTGTACACGACCGCGACGACGTGCAAAACATCATGGACGAACTGAAAGCCATCCGGGGCATTCAGGAAATCCACCTCGACAACTAATCTGCAAACAATGAAAAAAGCCATCTTCTCACTCCTTCTCCTGAGCAACATCGCTGTTGCTCTCGCCGCCAATCCGTACGACAACCCCGACACCATCTTCGTGGCACGCGACGGAACCGGTCAGTTCCGCAACATCGGCGAGGCCATCGAGGTGTGCCGCGCCTTCATGGAATACCATAAGGTCATCTTCGTCAAGCGAGGCGTCTACAAGGAGAAACTCGTCGTCCCCTCGTCGCTCACCAACATCGAGATCTGCGGCGAGGATGCAGCCAGCACCATCATCACCTACGACGATCATGCCAACATCTCCATCCCGACACCCTATGGCGACACCAAGCCGATGGGCACCTTCCGCACCTACACGCTGAAGATAGAGGGCAGCGACATCACGCTGAAGAACATCACCGTCGAGAACAATGCTGCCCGACTGGGACAGGCCGTCGCGCTGCATACCGAAGGCAACCGCTTGCACTTCGTCGGCTGCCGCTTCCTCGGCAACCAGGACACCGTCTATACTGGTGTCGCCGGTACTTTCCTCCGGTTCGACAACTGCTATATCGAGGGCACCACCGACTTCATCTTCGGTCCCTCGACAGCCTGGTTCGAGCAATGCGAGATCCGCAGCAAGGCCAACTCCTACATCACGGCAGCATCCACACCGGCCGACCAAGACGGTGGCTACGTCTTCCACAAATGCCGGCTGACGGCCAGCGAGGGTGTCGACAAGGTCTATCTCGGACGTCCTTGGCGGCCCTACGCCTATACGGCGTTCATCAACTGCTACCTGGGTCCGCATATCCTCCCCGAGGGGTGGGACAACTGGCGCAACCCAGCCAACGAGCGGACGGCACGCTACATGGAGTACGGCAATAGCGGCCCCGGAGCCGACACCTCCCATCGCGTGGCGTGGTGCCGACAGCTTACCGCCAGCGAAGCCCACGATATCCTCTTCTGAACTCCTCTTCTGAACAGCTATCATAAAAAAACACCCGAATTTCCCGCTCACCCGAGCTTGAGGCCCTCCAATGCTTCATATGCCCTGTTGCGGGCGGACACGCTGTTCCGCCCCTACAATAGCGCCAACGTAGGAGGTCACGCTTCCCAGCGTGACACCAGCCACGTATGCGCTGCCTATGCGCTGTTGCGACGCTGGGAAAGGCCACGGGTAGGCGAGCGTAGCTCGGGCGCTCGGCCCTTGGGACGCTTTGCTTGCAAAGAATGGCGTCGCCTCCTACGCTACCGCCTATGCCCTGTTGCGGTCGGAAACGCTGTTCCGTCCCTACAATAGCGCTAATGTAGGAGGTCACGCTTCCTAGCGTGACACCAGCCACGTATGCGCTGCCTATGCGCTGTTGCGACGCTAGGAAGCGTCGCCTCCTACGCTGCCGCCTATGCCCTGTTGCGGGCGGAAACGCTGTTCCGCCCATAACAACGCAAATCGGCTGCTGTGAGGCGGGCGATTTGCAATCCCCATTCCCTCACAGCAGCCGAATTTTCCGCTCAGCCGCTCAGCCGATTTTGCGGGCTTATTCCCCAGCCGGATTATTCCTCAGCTTTCGGCTCCGCTTTTTCCTCGGGCTTCTCCTCGTTGTTTGCCTGGTCGATGGCCTTAATCTTGTCGTAGGTCAGCTTCAGGTCGTCCTTGAGTTTCTGCACCTTGCGGTTCATCTCGTCGATGAGCGAGTTACCCTTCTTCGACGAAGCGTTGAGGAATCCCAGGTTGTTCTCGTAGGTCTGAATCTCCTGCTTCATGGCCTCGTAGCGGCGCATCAGTCGCGAGCGCTCGTTGTCCAGAGCGTCGACGCCCTTCTCCGCCATACTCTTCAGGTTGCTCTTGAAGTTGTCCAGTCGGCGACGAGCGATGCTGACGTTCAGTTCCTTATAGATCTTGTCGAGCACCTCGCGATACTCCTTGTATATCTTGTCCTTATCCTTGAACGGCACATGTCCTATGCTCTGGTATTCGTCTACAAGCTTCTGCACCTGCTGCTGCACATTGTCGCCGGCGTCCTCAAGCAGGCCCTTCAGCTGTTCGATCACCCCGCGCTTCTTCTCCAGGTTCTCACGCTCAGCATTGCGCGTGCCCGCAGTGGCGGCGTTGCGAGCCTCGAAAAACTTGTTGCAGGCTCCGAGGAAGTCGTTCCACAGCTGGTCGCCCAGTTTCTTGGGCACGGTGCCGATGGTCTTCCATTCCTTCTGCAGGGCTATCAGCTTGTCGCTCGTACCCTTCCAGTCGGTGCTGTCGGCAAGGGCCTGCGCCTTTTCCACCAGCACGCGCTTCTTCTCGGCATTCTCGGCGAAGCGTGCCTTCATATCCTTGAAGAACTCACCCTTGCGACCGAAGAAGTCGTCGCAGGCAGCGCGGAACCGCTCGAAGATCTTCACGTTCATCTTCTGCGGCGCGAAGCCGATGGTCTTCCACTCAGCCTGGATGGCGATAATCTCCTTTGTGCGGCGCTCCCAGTCGGATGCCGACTTGTTCTCTTCCTTGGCGATGGCCTCCACGCGCTCGCAGAGCTCCGTCTTGCGGGCCAGGTTCTCTTCCTCCCGGGCGCGCATATCGTCGAAGTGCTGCTGGTGCTTCTTGTTGATGACGGTCGATGCAGCCTTGAAGCGCTGCCAGATCTCCTCGCGCAGTTCCTTCGACACGGGGCCCGTCTCGCGATACTCCTGGTGCAGCTTCTGCAGCTGGTGGAAAGCACTGATCACGTCAGGCTCCTCGTCCAGTCGTTCGGCAGCCTCGCAGAGCTTCGTCTTCAGTTCAAGGTTCTTCTTGAAGTCGTATTCGCGCGCCTCGCTGTTCAGCTTCAGCAGGTCGTAGTATTGCTCCACGTAGTGCTGATAGTTGCGCCACAGCTCGTTGGCCTTCTCTGCCGGGACCAGCCTTATCTCCTTCCACTCCTGCTGCAGCTTCTTAAACTCCTGGAAGTTCTTGTTGGCATCTTCGGGAGTGGTAGCCATGTTCTTGATCTGTTCGATGATCTCGAGCTTGCGCTGCAGGTTGGCTTCCTTCTCCTTCTCCTGTTCGAGGAAGGCCTGTGCACGTTTCTCCTTGATGAGCCCCATCTCGGCCTTGAAGGTCTCCTCGTCGGCATCGGGCACCACCTGGTAAGTCTCCGGGTCGCCTCCGTTGTCGAGATACTCCTTCATGGCAGCCTCGCGCTCAGCGAAGTGCAGCTTGTAGAACGTCGTCTTGAGCAGGTCTACCTCGTCCTTGGCGGGAGTTTCCTCGCCGTGGGCCAGTTCTTTCATTCGCTCAATCACCTCTTGCTTGGTTCTGAACACCCTCTTGGGTTCTTCCGCTGCGGTTACGTCTACTGCGGCATCCTCTTCTGCAGGTTGCTCTTGTGCGATTTCTACATTCTTTTCAGGCTCGTTGGCCACGGTCGGTTCAGCAACCGGCTCTTCGTTGACAACGTTGTTCTCTACCTCGTTGTTCACTTGCTGTGCCTCTTGTGCGAGGGCATTCTCTTGAGAGTCCATCATTTTCTAATGATTTAGGTTCATAAAACATGCTCTTCCCCGCCCCTCCAGCTGTCTGTAGGGGGCAGACGAAAGTAATAGCGTGCAAATGTAACATATTTTCTTGAAACGAGCAAATATTTAATGATATTTTCGTTCTTTTGACATGTTTTTACGCTGATATTGGGTGTTCTCGTGTTATACAAAAGCCGCCAGCACCTCTCGGTGCGGCTCAGCAAACAAGAAGGGTCTCCCTATGCGCTAATGTAGGAGGTCACGCTCCCCAGCGTGACACCTGCCACGTATGCGCTGCCTATGTGCTGTTGCGGGCGGAAACGCTGTTCCGCCCCTACAATAGCGCTAATGTAGGAGGTCACGCTTCCTAGCGTGACACCTGTCCAGTTTATTGTTAGATTTGTGAAGATTTGTAAGATTTTCTGTCCGAAGGACACTCCTTCATGCTTCCTGAGCTATTCTGTTGGAGTCGCTTCGATAAAAAAGACTTTGCGTCTTTGCGTTCAAAAAGAAAAAGAATGCCGCCAGCACCTCTCGGTGCCAGCGGCCAGATTGGGGTAATCTCGTACCTCGTACCACGTACCTCGTACCTCGAATTATCCCCGTACCCCGTACCCCGAAACATTAAGGATTCTGGTCGTCGCCACCTTCGCCGCCCTCATCCTCCTTGGGCTCGGGCATCACGGTGTTCTTCGGAGCCTCCTTGATGGACCAGCCACGGGTGAGGTTCGACGAGTAGCTCTGCGTCGAAGCATCCTTCTTGCGCTCGGGGAGGAAGTTGATGCGCGTGCCGGTGATGTCCTTGGCGGCATTGAACTCGCGGACGGTGACGGAGCCTTCCGAACGGATGCCCACGCGGAACAGTCCCAGTCCGTCGAGCTTCACGGCGTGAGAGTTGCCCAGCTCACGGGCCATCACCTCGATGAGCTCCTCGATGACTGCCTTGACGTCCGACTTCTTCATCGAACAGTTGCGCTGCACCTCTTCGGCGAGCTTGTCGGTGTCATAGACGTTGGTGTGAACGGCCTTGGCGTACCACTTTCCATAGGCCTTGGTGTTCTTCTTGTTCTGATTCTGGTACAAACGATAAAGTACTGACATAAGGTTAATTTTTAATTGATAATTGAGAATTGATAATTCTTTCTCCGCTTCGCTTTGAAAGCGTCCCTTTGGGCCGAGCGGAAAATTGAGAATTGATAATTGATAATTGATAATTAAAATTCGTTGAGAGAGTCGCCGCTTTCGCGGTCAGGAATAATTTCGGGAGCCTGCCACTTGGGGCTCCTCCCCCTCGGGGAGGCTGGGAGGGGTTACATGCAGCTGGTAACGCCGAGGGTCGTTGCGATAGCCGTCAGGATGCTGATGACGAGCTGGATGACAAACTTGATGGTTTCTTTCTTCATAGCTTTAAAGGTTAAACATTAATTTATGAGTATCTTTTCAACACGAATACACATGAATAAACACGAATAAACATAAATAATTTTTTTTTCAACATGAATTATCATGAATGACCCACGAATTTTTCATGAATTTTATTTCAACACGAATACACATGAATAAACACGAATAATCATTAATAATTTATGAGAAATTCACGGCTAATTCGTGGAAATTCGTGTTTTTCTTTTTTCAACATGAATTATCATGAATGACCCACGAATTTTTCATGAATAATTTTTGGATAATTCACGGCTAATTCGTGGTAATTCGTGTTTAAAAAATATTCACGTCACTTCGTGTTTAAAAATATTTTTTCGTATTCGTGTGTATTCGTGTATATTCGTGTTTAAAAATACTTTTGAGCATTGATGTGCCTGTCGTTGATGGTCTCTGATGTCGTCAGAGATGGTCTCTGATGTGGTCAGAGATAGTCTCTGATGCGGTCGTTGATAGTCTCCGATGCCGTCGTTTTTTATGTTTCAGTAAG
>Ga0310695_10007415_pt1 | contig 17503 bp, 9 predicted proteins | sample RumenRJG_04DNA_FD_203882 | JGI IMG/M metagenome (GOLD analysis project Ga0310695, IMG submission 203882) | Bovine rumen microbial communities from Lethbridge, Alberta, Canada - RJG_04 (v2) (version 2) | ecosystem: Host-associated > Mammals > Digestive system > Stomach > Rumen | place: Canada...
TGAAGGTTAAGGATTTCGCACCCCGTGAGGTATTGTTGGTAAACTACAAGTTTAACCAGGCAACAGACCAGGAAGGTCAGGTAGCAGGTATCGTCCGTGGCGGACAGATCACGATCCGCGTAAAGGCGCTGAACGATGGTAACCCCGAGTTGCTGGCTTGGATGCTTGATCCGGCTGCTCCCCATGACCTGGAGGTATCGTTTGAGAACACCAAGGACGGTTCAGCCATGAAGACCCTGAAGGGTACCGCTTGCTACTGCACGCACTACAAGGAGTACTGGGCAGACGGTGAGGAGCACTACGAGGAGATCCTGCTCAGCTGTCAGAAGCTCGAGAACGGTCCCGTAGCCTACGAGAACCCCTGGAAGTAAACCAGAATATAAGTATAAAGGAGCGGCCTCAGGAATTTGAATCCCGAGGCCGCTCTCTTTTTGGATTACCACGCTTATTAGAACCGGAATCCCAGCGACGCATTGGCAGTCCAGTCTGTCACACGTCCTGAGACGAAGTCACTACCGAAGCTGAACTGATTGTAATGACCATAGACGCGCAGATACCAGCGGTCGAAGTTATAGACCACGCTCATCCGCGCGTCTAAGTTCAGCTTCACCTTGTTGGGGCTCATCTCTTCCCGCTCATTGACGGTCAGGATCGTGGTCTCCGGGTCAGCCAGCAAGTCCAGGATCTCATCTTGCGAAAGCGCATCCCAGTCCTCCACATGAGGATTCGAGAACCTCAGGTTATACATATACTTCGTGGTGCGGTTGTAGAAGGTGAGCATCGGTATGGCCATCACGCTGACGAGCCATCCCCGAGCAGGCACCCAGTTGTAGGCATAACCTGCGCCGATGCTGCCCTGCGTGAATTTCATTTTTCCCATACCGAGCATCAACAATGTCAGCATCCAGTTGGAGTCGGTGCTATAGTCCGCACGGCTGTGGCAATACATACCCCCCACGACAATCGATCCGGCAGAGCGCTTCTGGATGAGCGAATTGTCATAGGCAGCCGCATAGGAGAAGTGCTTGCCGTTGAACATGTAATAGCCGTCGAGGAAGAGTGTGCGCACCTTCACAGGATCGTCCAGGTGGTCATCGTCGCCATCGTAAGACGACACTTTCTTCCCGTCAACATAAACGTCGGGCATGTCACTGTTATAGGAGCTGATGCGAAGGTTGATACCGAAGCTGCCGCCCATGGCTCCGAAGGTCAGCGTAGAGCCGCTGGTCTTACCGAACTCCTTGGAATAGCCGAAGCCATAGCCGCGATAGCCCAACCACAGGCCAGCGGAGGTGGAGAGCCCGTTCTTGCTCTTCATCCACAGGTCGGTGGGGCCGTCTTCAAGGTCATCCCACGTGGATGTCACCTTCAGCGTCGCCTGGTTCAGGGTGGTCCTGGCCTCAATGGCCCAGGAGGGCTTGGGCTGTTCGATATAGTTACGGTCAACGGTGGCCACAGCCGACGAGTCGATCAAGGTCTTCACCCAATAGAGCGGCTGAAGCAGCACAGGCTTGCCCTTGGCAGAGTCAGAGGCCATATGGAACAGGTTGCCGTTTTTCTGTGTTGCGGCAGGAATGGGCAAGGTCGCCGTGACCTCCTGCGCCTGTATTGCAAGAGGCATCAGCATCAATAGCAAGCAGAAAATCTTTTTCATTCTTTTCATTACTCAGTCTGTTTTCGGCGGCAAAGATAGGAAATAAAAGTGTAACCACCAAGTTTTTGGGGTCAGAAAAGACTGTTCTTACGACACAATCTAACTATATAGTCATACTTCATCGTTGAAGGATGAGTACATTCTGAATCCTTTGGTGACATCGTATGCTTCGTATTCTTCCTTTTGCTGAGCTTGTTCAGTCTGATAGTGAGCTAATGCCTCATCAATTTCGTTTTGCTTCTGTTCCAGCTGATGATCAGCCATGCTTTGACTCTTCTGACGCAGATCGTCAACTGCTTGAAGTGCCTCGTCGATCTCTTCCTTAGATATGCCGACCTTTGTCAAGTCTTCAAGCATACGGGTCTTGAATTCAGCATGAATGGCGTCTATGCGACCACAACATTCCTCATAAAGACCCTTGATGGCATTCTTCAGGAGATCATGACGGTTCTCGTCAACAACAGGCATGGTGTATAAGATGTAAGAGCCGCCGTCATTCTTCATCTCCATCTTAAACTCCGGATGTGCCTCATAGACACCCTGGATAATTGCCTGCTGATTGTTCTCGTTTTTGGGATAAACTGCAAACTGGAACTCGTCCGGACTGCAGACATTAGCCACATCCTCGATGTTGTAGGATTCATCGCCTATATAGACGTTGACAGGCATAAGTGCTCCCAACTCTGCCTTGACACATAGGTTCATATACCTGTAACTGAGCAGGGTGACATAAGCACTCATCTTCTTCTGGGCGCTGTCTATTTCTGTTATCACGTAATTATTCATCATCTCAACTTCTTAATCTGAGTATTGTTCAAATATCTCTTCATCCGACAGGCAGTCACTGTCCTCTTGGAGCGTACTCTTGGGAACAGAACCAACAGAGATACCATCGCTGATATTCTTCGACTTGAATGCACTCTTAACCTCCAAGTTGTCGGCAGTAACTTTGGGTGCATCGAGACTGCCGACAACCTTCGTGTCGCCGTGCAGTTCGGTCTCCTTACCTTTCAGGTTGGCCTTCAGCTCCTTCAGTAACAGGAAGGCCTTATCATTACCCTTCTTTTCACCCTGTATGGCCTGAAGCACCTTGCCACCAAGAAGCGTAACCTTATTGGCCCAGACCATGATCTTGCTATCGGATGCCAAGGTCTGCTTGTCGCCGTCGGTATCTACCGACACCAGATTGAGTTTCTTGGCATTGAGACTGACTGAGCCTGTTGCCTTACCTTCGGTTGTAGTGGATAAAATGGCCGTTTGCTCTGACCGCATCCTAATGCTTCCACCCTCTGCGAGCGACTTCTCCTTGCGCAGGCGGGGCTGATTCGGATCGAACTCTGTATCAACAGATTCGAGCGTGATGTTCTTCGAACTGATACGCACGGCACCATCGGCAGGATATTCACACTTGGTCACCTTGCCCTTGTCGTCGATCTCAACATTCTGCACATGAGCTGTTGATACTTCCACATTCTTTGCCACAAGTTTGATCTGACCGTCAGGTGCCAGTTCCTTGTCCTTGCAGAAGTCGTTTTTGAACTCCTTATCCACTGCCTCGAAGACAATATTCTTAGAGGCCACATTGAATGTACCCGCCACAGGACACTGAGCCGATGTGAGTTTGCCTTCATCATCATATTTTGCATCCTTATTGTCGGTTGTATCAACCGTCACATTCTTGGATGACAGTTGGATATACCCGTCTTCCATCAACGAAGAGTCTTCACGGATCGTCTGCACGTTGATGCCACAGCCCGTTACGATGATACCGGCATCTTCATTCTCACGCAGCTGTCCGTCACCATCTTTCGATTCGAGTGAAATCAACTCACCCGTCACAGCCACCGAGGCACCAGTGCTCTCTTTCTTGAACGTCTCGGCATCCTTCATCTTGCCTTTCTGATCCTCCACGCATTTCAACTGGCGGTTGGTCTCAGACAAGAGCGACAGGATGTCGGCATAGCTGCAGACTTCCTCGGAAAGCGACTGCGAGAGTTCCTCGATCTGTCCGGTCAACTGTTCCATATCGCCATAGCATGCACGCACGGCATTGCTCTTCTCGCCCAGCAGCTTCTTTTGTGTGAGCAGCTTTTCCATCATCGCCACCATCTGCCCGAGAGAGACTTTATGCAGTGTTGACTTCTCCTCAAGCTCTTTCTGATGCTTCTTGAGCTCCTCAAGGAGTTTGGTGAGCCGTTCTTTGTGATGCTCAGCCGACACAGAGGAGTCGATCTCAATCTTCTCATCAGCATGGATGCGCACACCCGTTCCGCCTTTTGTATAAACAGGAACTTCGGAGAACACACCCTCGTCGGCCTGACTGTGGAGAACTATATGGCGGGCCTGGCTTACAACCTCGGAACGACTGCCAACCACATGCTCCAGACCGTCGCATCCGGGATCCTCGGCTATCTGACGGATACTCTCTGAGCGCATCTCTACCTGGCCGCCCTGGCCGATACCTTGAAGCCCCACATGTGAGCCACGCACGATCACCGTAGAGCCTGCACTGTCGAAATGTACGCCTGTCTCGTCAACATTGCCGATGATGATCTCCGGAGCCGAGAGAATGAGTCGCTCGTCATCTCGGATATAACGGCCTTTCTGCCTTTCGAATTCCGTATCCTGCCTCATCTGCTGGATCTCGGCCTTACACTTACGGATTTCTGCCAGGTCTTTCTTGACACTGCTTTCAAAATCCGACAATTTCTTCTGCCAATTCTTGAATATAAAATCAATCATAACTTCTATTCCTTAAGTCCTGTTAGCAATTGCTTCAGTCTGTTCATGTTATAACTGTTGGCACCGCGCTCAACATGCAGGGCACCACGATCGAAGTTTACTGTAGAGTTCTCATCGTCGGAGAAGAGAATCTGACCACCCTTTCGGTCATCCCAGACCTCACGGTCGCCGACAATCTCCTTCCACTGATCAAGGCTGAGCGCCTTACTGGCATTATCCTTGATGTGGTCGGTAATGCTCTTCAGCAGTGGGGGCATGGTGGAGTTGCCTATCTCCTTCACGATGGTGCTCCACTGGTAGTTATCCAGCACTTTGTCGTCGGTCAGCTCTTCTGTCTTATAACCCACCTTCAGGTATTGGTCTTCCATGTGGGCAGGATCACCGGCCACCTTGGCGATGAATGCCGCAGCCACCATGCGCTTCAGGGCTGTCTTACCCTTGACGAAAGTATCCTCGGGAGTGGCATCCTTCAGGAATCCTTTCAGGTCGGTGCCGTATTCAGACATCACCTTGGTTGACACTTTGTACCTGAAACTCTGGAATGCCTCCTTCAGTGATTTGTCGATGTAGTTAGCCCCAGCGTCGTCCATATCATCGAAGAGTTTGCCAAAGCCTTCGATATGTGAGCGCAGGTTATGTACTGCCTCGCCGAGGGCATTGGCCTGCGGAAGCATCTCCGCCTTGCGGTCTTCGTCGCTTCTGAGTGTGACAATACCGCCCTTGCCGATTTTCATCTTCTTCAGTTTGGCTCCCTCCAGGGCATCCACTTTGAAGGCGTTGTCCTTCCAGTCTGCATCGGGCTTGACATCGTATGCCTTCGTGATCAGGTCGTCCACGATGCCTTTCGTACACAACTCGGTCTCTGCTTTTACATAGGCTTCCTTCTTGTTATAGGCATCCAGCCACATCGCACGGTAACGCATGGTGAAGTCGTTCAGACGGGCATCAAGCATGGTGACCCTATCGATCATGCTTCTGAAAAAGTTCTGTGATTTCGCCAGTTTCTGTTTCTTAGCGGCATCCCAGTCTTTATAGCGGTTCTGGTTGATGATGGTTTTGCCTTCACCGGCTTCCAGTCTCATATACCGCTTCGACTTGATGCACATCGTGCCCTCGATAGGCTTTAGGAAGGTCTCCAGAACCGTACGGAACAGGGCGACATCAAGAGGTGACGTCACCTTTTTGGCAGCCTTCGCACTTCCTGAATCGACAGCAGATTCTACGCCAGACTCCAATTTGCCTTTGATGGTAGAGGATGATGTGTCAGCTTTCTTCTTGATATTATTGCCTGATAGTAGCGACAGGTTATTGCCAGCCTCGATCGACACATTCTTTCCTTTAATCTTGATATCTCCGTTGGGGGCTGTGATGGTGATTCCCGTATAGGCATCAAGTTTTACATCACCTAAGGAAGAACTGATACTCACCCTGCGTTTGTCGGACGACATGTCGATGGAGTAAAGGCCGAAACGGTCGCCAATACGAATACCGCCCATGACATCCTTTGAGTTCGGCAGAGAGAGGGGCATTAAATCCTTGACAGGTCCTAAGGCCGGATAGACGCTGGCGACGAACCCGTCGGCATTCGCCGGGTCCTTGAAAGTGATGGCATGTCCGTTTGGCGAGACGATGGCTATCGAGGCATCTTTGTGAAGGTTGGGACCCACCGTGCGGTTGATGCGCTCATCTGGTGCAAGTGTGTTCTTGGAGAACAGACTGCCAACCACGTATGGACGCTCCACGTTACCGCCTTCGTAGTTCACCAGCACCTCATCGCCCATCATCGGCTTAAAGAAGGTGCCGCCGCCATCGGTTGCCATGGGCGTCGCAACACGGATCCAAGGCGAGGATAAATTAACGATGGACTGCTTGTAAGCCACAACCGTTTTATCAAGGTCCTGCTTCTTATTGACAACCTCGGTCTGGGCTTTTTCATTTTTCTTATTAAGTTCCTCGATGAGTTTTTTCTGGTCTTCTACAGATCCCTCCACCTGTTCTGTATAGGTCTTAAACTCCTCGTCGCTCATCTGTTTGAGTTTCTCTATCTGAGCTTCGAACTGCTGTTTCACCAGCGTGAGTTGCTGCACCATAGCTTCCTTTTCCGGATCAGCCTTCATCTCATCGATTTGTTTTTCCAGTGCTTTCAAGGTCATACTCTTCGTCGTGACAGTGATGAGCTTGCCTTTTTTCAAAGTGTCCAGTTCCTGCTGTAATTGTCCCAACGTGGCCTGCGCTGCTTTTTGTTCTTTCTGAGTGTTCGCAAGAACTGTAAGGGCTTGTACATACATGATTTCGGCTGTTGTCAACTGCTCGGCCTCTTTGAACTCCGGCTGCCAGGGATATACGATACGAACACGGCCCTGATACTTGGGATCCTTGTTGTCGGTGACAAAAGCTGTCTGAGGCTCAGCATGGCGGACAAACGGCACCGGGAGCAATGGTGGGAAGGGCTTCTTGAAGACTTGACCTTGCACACGAAGAGTTGCCAGCGGAATGGCAAAGATTTTCTGCGATAGTCCACCAGTTTTTTCACTCAGGACGGTGCCGGACTCATACTTTTCATAGCCGTCAGTCCATTTCTCTTCGCCCGACATCACTATCTGAATCACGATATAGATCTCTCCATTCTTGGCAATCTTGATTTTCTGACCTAACTTCACCTCTTCAATATTGGTATTCATGTCGATGCAGATGATTTCTTTCAGCAAGGCTTCCTCATACTGGTGCACCGTATCGTAGAACTGCAAGGTGGTCCAACCATCAGCATTCACGGAACTGAAAAGAACGGATTTCGTGCCGTCGCCATACTCAGACCTATTTTTCTTGGTGATGTATTTATCATTGCCTGATTTATTCGCAGCTGCCACCTTGTCGGCACTATCCATTTCTTTCGAGGCCTTGTCGGTAGCAATGGCAGAACTGAAGGCAGCCGCGCCATCTGTTGTAGACATGGCATTGGCTATCACGGGGAATACCTGCGATGTGACAATGTCATCGCTACCACCTTCATAACCCATCTCACGTGAGAGTGAAGTGAATTTGTCGGCAAACAGCGGGAAGAAATACTCGTCTGAAGACAGTTCGGAGTGATACATCCCTTCTTTGGGGAAGAGGTCTCTGGGGAATCCAGCAGAGTTCTTACCAACGGGGTTATAGTTTGTGTCGGCTGTTATTCCCAGGCCGTCCTTCATACTGTCGCGCGTATAGAATCCACCATGCGGTCCGCTGTTTGAGATACACTGGTAGGTGACTGATGCATATCGCCCGATGAGTTTGGGTTCGCCGCTGTCGGGCAGACCCAGAATCAACTGGCCTTCCTCGAAATAAAGAAATTCTCCGCAGCGGTTGGCCGTGCGCACCAGAAAGTCATAGAAGGTCTCATTATACTGAACCAGATAGGGATGTATCATCTCTGAGGGAATAATGAGACTCTTTTTATTCGGTCCCACGACCTCCTGATTGTATCTCAGGCACTGCCGGTGGTCATGGTTCTCTTTCAGTACATGACTGCCGACAGCATACTTCTTACACTCTTCAGACATGATGTTAGACCCAAGTTTCTTAGACACAAAGACCTGAGAGCTCTTGTTTAACGTCATCAACTTATCCATACTGAAGATAGACAGTCGGACGAACATCATCTTACTGCCGTCAGGCTGTCGGACCAAACGGGGATTCACTTCATATACAAAATAGTCCTTGGCAATGATCTGTTTGCCTATCTCATCACCATGACGGTCATGTTTAACAAGGAAAAGGCTGACACTACTATTCAAGAAAAAACCAGATATCGAAGAAACTTTATGACTCATCTCTTCGTTATCGTTACTGGTATTTTCCACAAACAATATCTCTGCCTCAATTTCGCCAGGCTGGTAGATCTTGCGGTTGAAGGCTATCCCTCTAAGTGTCATGCTATAGGTAACACTATCCAGGACAACCTCACTCTCATTTACATTCTCTAACCATAGGTCTGTCTCTACACCGGTTTCATTTTTGACTTTTTTTTCGAAACAGAGTCTATAAAAATAACTATCTGTCATGTCTGTTTAGTGTTTTTCTGGTTTAAATGAAGTCGAAAAGATCGGTGAACCCGGTCATGTCGAACACATCGCGAAGCGTCTGATTCATTCCCTTTATACTGATGTGCTTTCCCTGTGGCTGAGTATCAAGCAACAGGCTGAGGAAAATACGAAGCCCGCTGGAAGCAATATAATCCAACTGACTACAGTCGATAACAATCTCCTTACATTCAGTCTCATACAAAGGAGCTAACTCATCATCAGTTTCACTTGATGAAGGGGTGTCCATTCTTCCCTCCAGATAGACGGTCATGATGCCGTCGTTTTCTTCAATCTTTGTAATCATGTTCGTAGTAATTTATGTTTTTATTCCAATATTTTTATTGCCATCATCGTTAAATCATCACTCTGTTCGGCACCTGCCACAAAGGTTTCCACCGCTTCTATCAGGCCATTGAGGATTGCCTTCGACGAGACCTCTCCAGCCGCTTGTAGATGGAGCACCGTCTCTTTCATTCTTTCCACGCCAAACATCTTCTTTTTTGTATCCATGGCCTCTGTCAAGCCATCTGTATAAAGGAGCAGTGTACTGCCCTGTTCTATCTGAGTCTCTTGCATTACATATTTTGTTCCCTTGATAGCACCTACCGGCAACTTACGGAGAACAGGCAGGGGCTCTACTGTGGAGCCTATGAGCAAGGGGGGATTATGGGCGCCACAACAATAGGCCAGATGGCCTGTCTTGAGGTCGAGGATTCCAATAAACATCGTTACAAACATATGGGTATCGTTGCCTTCAGCAATATGGTCGTTAATGGCTTTCATAATCTCATCAGGCTGGCTCAGATACCTCGAAACAGTACGGAACTGTGACGTGACCACCATCATCAGCAGTGCAGCGGGAACGCCTTTGCCCGACACATCGCCAATGCAGAAATAAAGTTGATTGTCTTTCAGAAAGTAGTCATAAAGGTCACCCCCCACTTCCTTAGCGGGGTTGATGGATGCATAAAGATCGATTCCCGGTAACTCAGGAAAACGTTTCGGGATCATCGACATTTGAATATTGCTGGCTACATGTAGTTCGGAGTCAATCCGATTCTTCTCTGCTTTCACCTTCCGCAGATGGTCCAGATTGCGTGATGTACGGAAAACAATAAATCCCAGAATCAGCAATCCGATGCCAGTGACAAAGTATAACAGGAATCGAACCTTACTTAACTTTCCGAACACCTCACTGTCATCAAGAACCGAGATGAGCACCCAATCAGTCTTACCACCTACCGGATGGAAGAAGATGTGATGTTTCTCGTCCTTCTCATCGGTCACCTTGTGATAACCTGCCTTGTTGTTCGCTACTGTCAGCAACTTGAGGGCATGCTCTAACATGTGTCCCTCTGTTCCTGCTATCAGGTGATGACTGCCTGTCACTAGGAAGCGCTCCGTGTTCTTGTAAACCTTTTCTTTATCCATCAACTGTTCAAACCAGCCCAGCGAGAGGTCGGCATCGACCACACCAACGATCTTCCCATGATAATCGCGTACAGGAGAGCCATAGGTCGTCACCACCGTCTTGGCACCGTCGGCATCCATATAAGGCTCGCTCCAGTGTCCTTTGCCCAAAGCGATAGGCTTGGTAAAGAACTCACTTTTCGTATAGTCGTGACTGGCAGAGCCCAGTTGAATACTCTCAATCGTACCGTCAGCCCTTCTGCCTGCGAATGGTTCAAACCAGTAACCCTTTTCGGGGTAATAATTGGGAATGAAAGAGATGGTGCCTCCAAGAATCGCAGGGTTGTTTTCCACCATACGCCGCGTGATGACGAACATGGAATCGGATTTTGCAAGATCATCTGTCACGACCCAAGCCATATTATCGAGAGTCACCTCAACCTTGGATAACTGGTTATGAATGCGAAAGGCAATACTGTTCATCTCCTGCTCCACCAGACGTTCCATCGTGTCCTGTATGATGTTGTGGTTGACATAGTTCATCAAGCTGGAAGTGATCTCCAGCAACAATGCTGCTGCGATGATACCAGCCAGTCCGAGATGCCGTCTTAAGACATACTTCAGCGTCTCCAAGAAATCAAATTTTCTTGAAACGCCCTGACTTTTGGCATCTTTGATTTTGGTCGAATTTGCTTTTGGTTGAATATCCATACGAATTGTTGAATTGAATTCGTCTGCAAAAATAATCATTTTTTGAGAAATAACTGTCGTATGGTGAAAAAAGTCTCAAAACGTGAAAAAAAATAAGCCTGGCAGAAATTGCCAGGCTTATTAATCTTACTGGAAGGGGGATATGATTAGAGGTCATTGATTCTGAGTTTGTAAATATTTGAGTTGCATTCAATCTTCATCAATCTGGGGAGTGCTGAACAATGTTCCGTGAGACTGATGGCCACATGACCCATCGTACGACGGAGGTTGATTTCAACACAAGGATGCAGCAGGAAGCCATCGCCATCTTCACGCCGGACTACCATCATATCGATACCGAAAGCACCCACATAACGATCCTTCAAAAGCACTCCCATAAAATCGCATATCTTTCCTTGAACAGTTTTAAGCAGATCAACTGGAATATAGCGACTTATCATAGCTTCTTTTTCCTCTTCATCAGCAAGGATATTGCCTGTGTATGCCCCATTAGAAGTCTGGAAGAGGGACAGACCAACATAGCTGACCGCCCCACGACCATCGCTAAAGAACTCCATACCGAAGTCCTTCACCTTGTTGTAGTAAGGCTCCACCATGACAGAGCCCTGCTTCTCAATGACATGACGAAGCCACCCGCTGTCATAGATATTCATAATGCCGTCCATAAAGCGAACACCCCGTCCGCTACTGCTCCAGGGGGCTTTCACCACGAGGTGCTCACCGCTATGAAGTCGGTCGGCAATGGTCTCGATCTGATTCGTTTCACAGGCGTCACCGATAGTACCTGACATCTGTAGGTTGTTCAACAACTGCATGGCATAACGACGATGTGACAGTTGACGGATTGCATCAATCTGAGCAACTGTGGGCATCAAGCCGGCATCGACACCCCAGCGGAGCAGACTGGAACGGATGGCCAGATCCCACCCCCAGACATCAACAGCAGAAAAGTCATATCTGCGGATTTGATCTCTGTCTATATATCGCCCGAAAGGACGGCGGATCAGGCGAAGGAAGCGACGTTCGGCATCTTCAACATTCTCCACGAGCACACGGTCATCGGCCGCAGCCCAGATAGCAGGAATATATCCCAGATCCGTGCGCAACTGACGACCGGCATGCGGGGCTGTAAAATTACTCAGGTTCGCAGCCAATGCCAGGTCATGTTCGGGGTTAAAAACAAGCAATTTCATCTTTCAGGGCGCAAAATTAAAGAAAAGTTTTCAATTATCCACATAAAAATTTGGTAATATCAAACTTTTGCCTTACTTTTGCACCATTATTAAACAAAAACATAACTTTATGGCCGTAAAAATACTTAGTGTAGATGACGAGAGCGATCTGGAATTGCTGCTCACTCAATACTTCAGAAGAAAGATTCGCAAGGGAGAATATGAGTTCTCTTTTGCCCATAACGGATTAGAGGCGCTTGCCATGCTCCTCAAGAACAAAGACTATGATATCATCCTTTCGGATATCAACATGCCGGAGATGGACGGATTGACGTTGCTCACCAAGGTTAACGAGATGCGCAACCCTGCCCTGAAATGCATCATGGTGTCTGCCTATGGTGATATGGGAAACATCCGCCAAGCTATGAACAATGGTGCCTTTGACTTTGCCACCAAGCCTATTGATCTTGATGACCTGAGTGTAACAATCGAGAAAGCAGTTGAGCAGATCAATTACATCCGCCAGACGCAGTTGGAGCACACCCAACTGGAGTCCATCAAGGGTGACTTGGCAGTGGCACGCGAAATCCAGCAGGCCATCCTGCCACGTATCTTCCCTCCATTCCCAGAAAACGAACATCAGCTTGATATTGCTGCATCGATGAACGCAGCCAAGGACGTTGGCGGCGATTTCTATGATTTCTTCCGTATCGATGAGGATCGTATTGGCTTCGTCATTGCTGATGTGAGTGGTAAAGGTATTCCTGCAGCCATCTTCATGGCAGTGAGCCGTACTTTGATCCGTGCAACAGGTATTCGTGGCGGAAAGCCGTCGGAATGTCTGACTTATTCCAATCAGTTGCTTGCCAAAGAGTCGGTAGATTGTATGTTTGTCACAGTATTTTATGGTATCTATACAATCAGCACGGGTGAGATTACTTATTGTAATGCCGGTCATAATCCACCATACATCTTGAAACCAGACAGCAGTGTAGAAGTGTTGCCTATGCCTCAGGATTTCCTGGTTGGCGCCATTGATGGACTGGAGTATCACGACAATCACATTAAACTGGAACCTGGCGAGACACTGGTGATGTTCACCGATGGTGTGAATGAAGCCATGAATATCGACTTCAAGGAGTTTGGCGACGAGCGCTTTGAAGAATCTTTAAAGAAATGTGCAGGTATGGACTGCCAGCAGATCATCGACACGGTGAAGGCAGATGTGGCCGCCTTTGTGGGTGAGGCTGAACAGAGTGACGACATCACCCTGTTTACACTCAAGAGAAAGAAGTAGAATCAATCCGCACCAGAGACCACGTGAATAAAAAATTTATTGTTACCGCTGTCGGATGTCTGATCTTAGCTGGTACTACAGCTTACGGACTCATGGGCTGGGACTCGTCGAACAAGGAAATTGACGAGCTCAAGGGACAGTTAGCTGATTTGCAACGCCAAGGGAAGCGCTCTGACGTGCTCTCCAGTATCAGTAAGCAGATGGAGGAGATTGCCTATGAACAAAGGAAGATCTCTGATGAACAGCGTGAAGAGGCAATACAACAGACTGAGGTGGCCAACCAGATGCGCCAACGCTCAGAAGAGGAGCGGCATAACGCCATCATAGCCCAGCAGAATGCGCTTGCCTCTGAGAAAAGAGCGCTTGAAGCCTATGAACTTGCAGAACAGCAGCGAGAGGCTGCGGAAGAAGCCAGAGACACAGCAGAAACGCTCAGTTATCTGGCACTCGGTCGTTCACTCGGTGCTTTAGCGCTCACGCAGTTCAGGGCAGGTAATCAGGAAATCGGTGATCTACTGAGCTATGCGGCCTACTTATATACAGATAGGTACAATGGTGACGTTTATTATCCAACCATTTATCAGGCTCTCTCGCAATCCAGTCATAGCCAAATGGAATGGAACCGTCATAATGACGCTGTCTATAACCTTGAGTTTATGCCTAATAGCGATAAGCAATTGGTTTCTGTCAGCAGCTATGGTGAGATCTTCTACAACGAAGTTAATGGCACCCAATTAAAGACAACTCCACTCTTTAATAATAAGAACTACGACTTCCGTGACGTATATATCATTCCCACCAATGGTTCTATTTACGCCATTAGCCGCAATAATTTCCTGTATATCAAAAACGGCAAGGATGTCAAACAACTGGAGCTCCCGCTGGTAAGACCCTTCAAAATACAACTATGTCATGACGGGAAACACCTGTTGTTGATTGGTGAATATAATCTCGCGGAACTTGATCAGACCACAAACACCATTGTTGAAATAAAGAATCTGGATTACAAAGTCGTTCTAGCATCACGTTTGGACAATGCACCCTTACTCTTCGATGACAAAGGACGTATGCACGTTGTAAGAAGTTTGAAGAATATAGAGACTCGGAAAGTGCCTGTTACTGGACAGGTTACTGCATTTGAAGCTTCTAACAGACCTCATTTACAAGCGTACGGCATGAAAGATGGCACCATCTATCTATACGACAACAAAGGTAACACCCGGAAACTCATAGGCCATCGTTCACGTGTGTCAAGAGTCAGGATTAACGGCAATCGCCTTTTCTCATCCAGTTACGACGGCACCATTAACCTCTGGATTACCAACACCGAAAAACTGGAGCCTATCACATTGTATAGCAGCAACAACTGGATCATCTACTTCAACTACGACCGTTCAAAGAACTATCTGTGGTTGGGCGACCAAAAAGGAAATCTGTCAGAGATTCTCATCTCTGTGCCTATCATGGTGGAGAGAATCAAGCAAAAGCTGAAGCGTGACTTTACAAAAGCAGAATGGAACTATTACATTGGTGAACAGATACCCTATGAATCGTTCCGCCAATCTAAATCTAAAGGAAAGGAGGGCAAACAATGAAACGGGCATTATTGTTTAGTTTGATGCTGTTGTGTGCTTGTGTTGCTTCCGCACAGGGTATCCCTTTCCTGGAGAACTACACACCAGACGACTATCAAGCCCATAACCGCAACTTCGATATTGTCACCACAGATGACGGTAGTGTGTTTGTGGCTAATTTTGAAGGTCTTCTATATTATAACAATGTGGAGTGGCAAATGATACATACACCTGGCATCACCCGCATCACTGTAGTATATAAAGACAAGAACAACGATATCTGGACTGGTGGCTACAACTATATAGGAAGGATACAAAGAAAGACAAATGGCGAGCTATACCTCCAGTCTATAGGAAAGAAGGGAGCCTTCCGAGGAGAGGTTCAGGAGATTTGGGAGGAGAAAGATGGTGTAATCAATTTCCTCGTCAATGATGGTAACATCTACGAGATTAAAGACAACCAGCTACATGTCAAGAAACAAATCAGTAAAGAACGCTTAACCATTGGTCTTTCTGACGTTGTGAACGTTAATGAGCTTCTGGAAAACAACAAAGCAGAAGTGTTGACAGATGTTACTCAGAAAGAGTCGCTTGGTAATGGACTGAATGCCGTTGTGAGACGTGGACAAGGTCTTGCGATTACTGACGATAATGGTAAGGAGCTCTATACGATAACGGAAGCGAACGGACTCTGCACGAACAATGTGGTCTATATCGCTTACGACGGTCACGGAAAGCTTTGGGGAGCAACCGAAAACGGTATCTTCTCAATTGCCATACCATCAGCCTTCTCACGCTTCACACGCAATGAAGGCTTGACTGAAGAAGTGTTGTCTATGGCAGTATTCAACGGAAAGAAATATATTGGTACCATTGACGGATTGTTCCGTCAGGAAGGAAAGAAATTTGTTGATGTAGGCATTGGTCATCATGGCTGTTGGCAACTGGTCTTATCTGACCAGGGGTTATTGGCAGCAACATCCAACGGTATCTATTGCATTACCACCAACGGCACTATCAGACAATTGTCCGCTATGGGAACAACTGCCATCCTTGACCTTGGAGCAGAACTCCTGAGTGGAGAAATCGATGGTGTATATTCCATCAATAAGGCCACCAACTCCAGAAAGTTGATTTGCAAACTTGAAAAGGCCACAAAAATCATTAAAGACAGGAAAGGCTTCATCTGGCTTCAAAATATCTATGGTGAGGTCTGGTGCAATCAAAACGACCATAAGGGATATCATGCATATCATACCAATAATGCAGATGCAATAGCTACTTTAGTCCCCACTCCAAGCGCCATTTTTGTTGTAAACTCTGAAGTGGAAAAGCCATTCCCCTATCCTCTTTTTTCTTATTTGGACAACACTGGTGTCACATGGCTGACCAACAATGAAGGTAAAGCTATCTATAGATGGAAGGGCAACAAAGAACAGGACGATATGAAGCATCTGCTCAGACCCATTGACCAGGTGACTGTACGCGCCATGTTCGTTCAAGACAACGAAGTGTGGTTAGGTAATGATGGCGGTATAACTATCATCGACACCAAGGTAAACGATCCTGCACTGCAGACCCAGCCAAAGCTACTGATACGCTCCATCAAACTGAGAAACGACAGTGTGGTTTGGGGTGGTTATGGAAATATGCCAGCCTCACAGATTGTCTTTAGTAGTCAAGACAACAATATCACTTTCACTTACTCACTCGACCATGAGTCACTGATTGGTGAGAACCTCTATCGCTACCAGTTAAACGATGGCAGATGGAGCACATGGGCCGATGATAAGGATATCGAATTTACGAATCTGCCTTATGGCAAATATACATTAAGGCTACAAGGTCTCGATGGCTTTGGGCATGAGACAGAAGTTGTATCCTTTGATTTCTCCATCGAATTCCCCTTCTATCTGAGGTGGTATATGATTTGTTTGTATCTCCTTCTTTTTGGAGCTTGCATCGTAGGATTGGTACGACTGAGACTGCGCAGTTTGGAAAAAGATAAACAACGACTGGAGAAGATCGTACAGGATCGTACGGCAGAGGTTGTGAAACAGAAGGACGAGATCCAAGAGAAATCAAACAGTTTGGAAAAAGCATTGGATGAACTGCATAGTGCCCAGAACCAGCTGATTCGTCAGGAAAAGATGGCCACTGTCGGTAAGCTGACCCAAGGTCTGATCGACCGTATTCTCAACCCGCTTAACTATATCAACAACTTCTCTAAGTTGTCTGAAGGACTCGTAAAGGACATTGCTGCCAATATCGAGGATGAAAAAGACAACATGAATGAAGACAATTACGAGGACACGCTTGATGTACTCGATATGCTGAAAGGCAATCTACAGAAGGTTGGCGAACATGGTGTCAACACCACCCGTACGCTGAAAGCGATGGAAGAGATGCTGAAAGACAGGACCGGAGGTGTCGTTGAGATGGATCTTTCTACCGTCCTCAAGCAAGACGAGGAAATGGTCAGCAAATACTATGCGGAAGAGATAGCCCAATATCATATTGCCACGCCATTCAATTACCCAGAATCAGGACTGCTCATTCGCGGTAATGCAGAACAGTTGAGCAAGACCTTTATGAGTCTGATTGGCAACTCTATATATGCCATTGTAAAGAAAGCGCAGCGTAAGCCTTACGAGGCAGCATTGTCTGTGGATGCTACGATGGCAGACGGAATGGTTACCATTGTCATTCGGGATAATGGTATTGGTATCGAAGAGAAGATCATAGATAAGATCTTCGACCCCTTCTTTACCACCAAGACCACTGGCGAGGCTTCTGGTATCGGACTCTATCTGAGTCATGACGTCATACAGAACTATGGTGGTAATATTACCGTCGAGTCAGTCAAAGACGAATATACA
>Ga0310695_10007416_pt1 | contig 17502 bp, 18 predicted proteins | sample RumenRJG_04DNA_FD_203882 | JGI IMG/M metagenome (GOLD analysis project Ga0310695, IMG submission 203882) | Bovine rumen microbial communities from Lethbridge, Alberta, Canada - RJG_04 (v2) (version 2) | ecosystem: Host-associated > Mammals > Digestive system > Stomach > Rumen | place: Canada...
GTTTATGATGGCGTCCATCATAAGGCCTGACAGCCCCCTGAACTTTATGTGCTTCGACGTGTACGTGTCGTACTGCCCGGCGCTTTCCATGTACGAAATCTCGAAAAGAGACTCTTCCAGGTTCCGCTTAAGATCTTCGTCCTTGACTATCTTGTCGATATTCAGCGCCGGAAGGTCCGCTATTGTGCGCAATGCCATTGTCGTTTCTCCTTGTCTTGATATTACTTACGCGCATGGCGCGTCATTCCACTTCTTCGAACTTTACTATCAACTTTTCGCCTATACGTTCGTCGTCTATCATGCCGACCGAACCGAGCCTGAACGTCGTCTTGCCGGCGCTCGGGCTCATCAGCAGCGTCGTGTCGCCAGCCCCGAACTAGTACGTTATCCAGACCGCGTAGAGCTTCACGTCCTGCCCGGACCTGACCGGTCCGCACCTGTCGACTATTTCAGTCGACGTTATCTGCTGCCTGTCGCTGTAGAAGCCGTTCAGCTCGGACACGTCCGGGTTGACCTTCGGGCTTGGCGTGAACGTCCAGCCGGCGAACAGCCGCTGGTCCTGCGGCCACCGGTACTGGTTCCTGCGGAGGGCGTACGGCTGTCCGTCGAGCCTTATGCGCTGCTTGACGAACGAGTCCGGATCCGAGTCGAGCCCGCTGGAGTCGAATACCAGCCTGCAGTACGACTGGTCGAACCTGTTTATGTCGTCGATAAACTGGAGCTTGATCACCTGCTCGTCGGCGCCGAAGCACGCAAAATTGAATATATAGTCGTCGCCGTCCGGCGGATTGTCCGTAGACATCAGCACCGTAGGGGCGACGTAGGAATTGAAATACTGAGCCGCCTCAAAGTCGTTGTCGCTCCCGTTCTCGCGTACGGTCTCCTTGTATATCTTGAGCGGAAGCGAATTGCCGCAGGCCTGCACGTCCAGTACCTGGTCTATGGAGAACGCCGACTTGTTGACCGCCAGCCTCATCGTCGTATAGACGCCCGGCCGGTTCGGATCGTGCCTGAACACCGTCTTGTCCCTGCCGAACTGAGTCACGTTTGCCGCCGACAGCTCGGCCGAGTCTTCGTCGATGTGGTAGTTCGGTGTCGACGGCACGTGGTTGACGTAGTACGTGTTGGTGGTAGGGACGTGCACGTACAGCTCGGTAATCCCCGACATCCACCTCCTGAGCAAGTACGTGAACTTGACGTTGGCGGCGCTGACGAACTGGTTCTCCGCCGACAGCGAGAGGTTCCAGTCGGCGTTGTCGCCCCAGAACTGCTCGAACACGATGTCGTTCGATACGGAATATTCTTCCGCGCTGTACGTATTGGTGTGATGCTGCCAGCCGCTGGACTGCAGCCCGTCGAAGTCTGCGCCCAGCAGGTTCTGGTTGACGTCGTGCACGAGAGACGACAGGTGGCCGAGCGCGTACGACGGATCGAGCTCGTGCCGCTCCATCTCGTCGTCGGAGCGCGCGGATATGTCGGACGTAAGCATCTCGGCGTACAGGGAATACAGGTCGTCTTCGGCGAACTTCACGAGGTCGTCGACCTCTTCGTACTTGTACGTCGACTTGTAGAGGCCTGTCGACGCCCCGAAATACCATTCGCGCGCGTTCTGCGGGTAGACAGCGCGGAGCAGGGCCGACGCCGGCGCAGGGCGGAACTGCTTTTTCCATACGCGGCAGTTCTCCGAGCCGTATATATACCCGTCGAGCGCGTTGGCCATTAAATACGCGTCGACCCCGCCCGAGAAATTGTACGAGACGATCTGTGCCGCGTCGTACCCCTCGCCGGACGATATGCGCCTGACGACGGGCTCGCCCTCGACGTGCTGGTACCTGTACACGCCTCTGTCAGTCGCGACCAGGAACGCGTTCTGCCCTGTCTGGCAGAACGAGCGGGCGTCGACGCCATCCGCCTTCATGGGCACGCTGAGAATTTTCATGACAAGCCCCGACGAGCCGTCGGGGAAAGAAGACAGGCCGGTCTCCGACGCGACGTACCTCCTGCCGCCGGACTTGGCCGACGCCCTGACGCCTTCGCCGAACGCGGCGCCCAGTTCCGTCCACGGCAGCGTGCTGACGACCGGGACGAAGCTGGTCCCGGAGGCGTTGGTTATCAGCTTCGACTTTGTCACGCGCGCGACGTGCAGGTATCCGCCTTCGTACGCTATGACTTCGTCCAGGAAATCACCCAGCGGGACTATCTCCGCCGGGTTGTCCCTGCCGTCGGGGAACTCGCTGAACGACGCCTGGCACGCGTATACGGAATAGCTTCCCCCGCCGTCCGGCCCGTCCCCGTCCGCGGTAGGATCGGAAGAATATTCGTCCGTCGGCCACATGATGCAGAGGTAGCGTGTCCCGACGTCGTCCTGGCATACAAGCCCGGCGTACGCGTCGCCGGCCGCGAGCCGGACCGGAGCGGGCTCGTTCAGGCCGACATACGTAATTTCCGAAAACGCGGGCCCGGCCGCGACAGGATACGCCGGAATGCTTGCGCCCTCGTACAGGTCCCTCTTGCCGTTCTCGGACTTGACGAAATAATACCTCCCGTCCCCGGCCATGTGCACTGATTCGTACTGGCCGTCCCCTACGTCGCGCCACATGTCGCCGTCGTAGTACCTGATGCCGCCTGATACCTTCTGGAAGAAGCACGTCCCGCCGGCGAGCCACGCCCGCGAAGAACCGCCGCACGAGGCGATCTCGCCGCCGTCTACGCTGTACACTTTGGCCGTTTTGCCCGCGCCCTCTCCTGTCGCCTTGACGTAATACAGCGTTTCTCCGCTTTTCCCCAGGCCGACGCATCCGTCCGTACCGCCAAGGGGCAGCAGCTGCGCGCACCTCATCTGGGGGCTGGACGCGAAGTCCAGGTATATGTATTCCTGCGCGGCGGCGGAAGCGCGCATGAAGATCGGCCAGTCGTAGTGGTCCACGCCGTTATACGCCGTTACGCGCGTGTAAGCGTCGAACGCCGAACCGCTTCCGGCGTACTGTATGTGCGAAAAACAAATGTTCTCGCCTGAACCGTCGAATTCGCACATTTTCTGCAAGGTCTTCGGCGATCCGTCGCCGGACATCGCGTATACGTCTATGATCCCGGACCGCCGCAGGAAAAACGCGTAGTAGTCCGGCTCGGCGCTTCGCTCAAGGACGACGCCGTAAAATATCTGCGCGTCGGTGTATTCGTCGCCCGACGGCGCGTCAGCGCGGCCTTCGGCTATCTCGACGAAGCCGCCGGCGTTTTCCCGGTATATTATTTTCTTGGTTTCGCCCCAAGCCACCACGAAGACCGAATTGTTCGCCTTAAGCAGGGTCTTGCGGTCCTCGCCCAAGCCAGTCACCTGCTCGAAGTTCAGGTCCCGGCTCGGGTCTATGCTGTACAGCTTCTTGTCGCCGACATGCTGGACGAGCATGTAGTTGCGGGCGGATTCCGCATCCGTGGCGTATATGTTCGATATAAACCCGTCCGTCAGTTCATTCTTAGTCCTAGACTAGAAATCATAGACAAAGCCGCGGGCACGGTCGAAGCCGACAAGCTGGTTTATTCCGCACCGGACGACGCGCAGGAACTGCGCTCCGCCGAGTATTTCCGTCCTAGTTTCCCATTGGACGGACTGATCTATCCCGGTCTCGACATAGAACGCGCGGCCGTCCGCGCCGACGACCACGAGCTCGAACGCGTCGGGCGACTCGCGCAGGAACCTCGACAGGTACACCGCGGATATTTCGGCGGAGCCTATGCCGTCGACGCCGGCGCGCCCTAGCAGGCTGCAGGAATTGAACGCCCTGTTGTACTTGAAAACATATACGCTGAGCGAGCTTCCGCCCGGGGCGACGGCCGGAACCGCGATATATTCGTCGCTTCCGAGCCTGGCGCAGTCGGGCTGAAAGCACTTGTACGACAAGTCTGACTGAAAATACTCGCGGTTGCAGACGTCGGCGATTTTCTGGCCGGGTATGTTGACGTCTACCTTGAACGTCGCCAGCACGTATCCAGAGATCTCGTCTCTGTAGCACGTGGCCAGGACGTCAATGTCTTCGCCGTCTTCGTCGTCGCTCGGTATATTGAAGCCGGTGAACCTCGACGCGCCGGCCTCGCCGAGGCTCCGGTACTGGCCGAGCTGCGCGAAATCCGTCGCGTCGCCGATTTCCGTATGCAGCAGGTCCCCCGTGTCTATAGCGAGGATATAGTCCGCGTACAGGTCTTCGTCTTCCCGTATTTTCGCGGTGTAGGCCACGTACGCCTTGGAGTCGTCCGTGTAGAACACCTGGTACGGGGTCCTGTCGAACTGCGGCCCGCCCGCGGTTTCGGCGTCGATCGACGAAAGCTCGCGCGCCGCCGCCGGCGATCCGGTCCAGGCTTCTTCGGCGCCGCCGATAAGCCCGGATATCACGTACAGGTTCGAGCCGGCCGAACTTATGCCGAGCATTACGGCGTAGTATAGGTCGTTTTCCTGGTCTTCGTCTTCGTCCTCGACGTGGTCGACGTACATTATGAAATCGCTGAACTCCACGCCGGGGGAGAACTTCTCTACGCTGTTGAAGCCCGGCGTGTGCATATACAGGCCGTTTTCGCCTGACTGCGCGTATATGCGCATGTCGAAAGTCGTGTCCTGGCCGGAATACATCAGCCTGCCGACGCCGGACAAAGACGCCGACGAGATCTCGACCAGGCTGCCCGAGTCGCCCGGATCAAACATATCGGCCGAGCAGTCGTACTGCCGCACCGCGTCCGGCGTCGCGACGAACATATGCTGGCCGGCCATGCAGAACGCGTTTATCGGAGTGCCGTCCGGCAGCCCGGGAAAACTTACAGGGCTTACCGTTTCTTCTTCGTCGTACGCGAGCCTGTATGCCTGGCCGGCGGAAATGCCCAGCGCCGTCCCCTCGGCGGTTTCCGCCATGAACGGCATGACCGGAAAGTCCATGTACGCCGTGCCGCGTTCGCCTTCTTCATGGCTGCCGGCGCTCGCCTCCCTGACGTAGTAGAACGACGCCGACGAAATTTCGCCTGAAACCGAGCCTTTGTCCGCGCCGAACACATACGCCTTCAATCCGTCTGTCGCCACGCCGGATATCTCGCGGCCGACACCGACGCCGCCTACTAGCAAAGGCTCGTTCATGCCGAAACCGTCCTTGTACGCCACGTATACGTCCGACGACGTCGCGAAGCACACGGCGGGGCCCTGCTGGGACGCGAACTTGACGCCCGAGACGCTCGAGTCCTGGTCTATGACGTCGAAATTGCCGGAACTCAGCAGCTGGACGCCGGCGTCCGTCGCCATGACTATGCTGCCGTCGCCGGACGAGTATTCCATCTGGCCGACGGCGAACGCGCCGAGGGTCTTGCTCCGGCCGGACTGGCCGTCGTATATGGACCTGTCCTTGAAATAATAGTACGACTCTCCGTACGCGACGGAATCCACGCCCTTCTGGACGAGCTCCGTGCTGTCAAGCTTGTCGCCGTCTTCGACCTTCTGCGACCCGAATACGACGTATGCCGAGAACACCTTGTCGGAGCCAGCGCCGTCTTTGCCGATGACGTACACGTCGAGCGAATCGCGCTTGCCGTACCTCGCCTGCGCGACTACCTGCCTGATCTGCGAACACCCTTCGAACGGTATGCTTCTTACTTTGCCGGGCGTGGAATAGTAGTAAACCGTCCCGCCGGACGCGGCGAACACCATCCTCTCGCCGAAAAGCGCGGTCACCGCCACCGCGGCGGCGCCTTCGACAGGGCACTCCAGGTCGATTACGGGGTCGTCGCCCAGCTTGGAATACCTGTATATCCCGTCGCCGCACGCGACGTAAAGGCCGGAAGAATGCGACGCCAGCCCGGACGGAGACTGGAACGACTTGTTCCGGGGATACTCCGAAAACGCCATGTTTTCCGCGTCGGTTTGCCTGTACACATGCCCGTCAGACGCAAGCGCGTACACGACGCCCTCGTGCTGCGCCACTCCGACGCACGTCTTCCCGGCGAGGCTCCCGGACGTCTTCACGTCCAGGAAAAACCGCGTATCGGACCGGAACATGCCGCCTGAAGTGGCGGCGACTATGTTGGTTTGACGGTTTCCGGCGTTTACGGAGGAGTCCTTCGCGTCCAGCGCCTGCAGGGCGTTGACCGTAATGTCGTCTACGTACCTGTTGGTATCGGTCTCGCCGCCGTATATGTCGTCCGCGCAGAACTTCGCGTCCTGGACGAACTTGACGCTTTCGGTCGCGGACGAGCATCGGCCGCGGGCCATGAACCCGCCGTCCCCGCCGACGTAAAGCATGCCGTCCTGCGCGTCGTACTGCACGCACTTCAGCCCCGGCATGTCGCCGGAATTCAGCTTTCGAAGCTCGTACGCGTCGGCGGCGGACTGGACCAGCCTGTAGACCGACGTGTCCGAGACGAAGAACGTCCCGGCGTCGCCGTCGCAGTACCCCGTCGCGGCGACGGACTCCCCCGCCGAATCAGCGCATTCTTCCAGGCCGGCGCCTTTGTCGTACATGAGCTTGTCTTCGAAGGCGACGAACACGGCGTCGCCCACCGGCGCGATAAAGCGAACGGGAGCGCCGCGCACGAGGCCTATGCTCTGGCTAAGCGGCGTCTCCACCTTCTTGTATATCTGCAGCGGCCTCGTGTAGTCGTCCGAGTCTACCCACCGCTTGGACCCGTCCGGAAGGGCGGATATCGCGGCCTCGGACTGGACGCCCTCCGGCCCGGGCTGGTAGTTCATCCCGGCGACAAGCGCGTTCTCCACGTACAGGTCGTTGTTGACGAGCTGCCGGAACGCGTTGTTCAGGCGCGCGTCCGTTATGTTGGAATTCTGCGCGAAAACCACGCTGTCGCCCTTGCCGGCGTGCGGCAGGACGTCCTTCAGGTCCCGTCCGTATATGACGTTCTTCTGCTTAAGGTTGTTCATACTTGAATGGCCTCCTCGACCCAGCGCCCGACGACGTGGCAGTGGAAGCTGTTGCTCACCAGGCCGCCGTTCCGCGCGTTGTACTCCGGTTCGCTGAAATGCGTTTTGTCCGGGTACGTTATGTACAGCGCCGTGAAGCCGCGCTTGCTCTTGTTGCAGTACGCCATGCAGTTGGCGCTCGGCTCCATCTGGGCGGACAGCGTGTCCGCGTCCTGCGACAGCACGTCCGAGCCGAATATCATGTACTGGCCGTCCGCGAAATGGATGTTCTTGCCCTTGAACTTGAACTGCGGGAATACGACCGTCGCGGCGTACGTGTTGACGTAGTCGTTGCGGTTCATCTGCATGATGTCGTCCACCTCCGACCACCCGGCGGACAGCGGCGCGAATATGTCCCTGTCCTTGACCGTGTTGAAGTACTTCGAAGTGCCGGCGTTCGAATACTCGATCCTTGCCATGGAAAAGTCGTTGCACGCGATGACGTCTACGCCGTAGCCGTCCGAATCCCGCCTTCCGGCGTACCCGAGCCTGTACACGAAATCGAGCTCCAGTGTCCCGCCTTCCCAGACCCTGTAGTTGCCGTACAGGATGACGTCGTCCGGATCGAGCTTGCGCGTATAGTACGGGTAGAAGACCGTCTCCCTGCTTTCGTCTGTGTTAGAAAGGTCGGCCAGCAGTATCTTCTTGTCGGCCTCCGCCGCGTCGCGGAGGGTGCCGAACCTGTGGTACGTGCTGTCGCGCTCGTGCTTCGCGAACTGCTGCGCGAAATACCGCCTGAGCCTCTCGTTTATCCCGTAGTCGTCTATGCGCAAATCCAGGTTCTCGTCCTTCCAGCCGTGCCTGTCGAATTCCGGCTCGGGCTGGACGGCGGCTCCCCTGACGTACGCCGAATCCACGACGGACTGGAGGTCCGACGAGTTTTCGTCTATTATGCACCGCACCAGGAAAAGCTTGAAGTCGCCGACCGACCGCTTTACCCATACGAGCTGCCCGTTCGCGTACTTGCGGCCTTTCGCGTATTCGAACACGTTCATCGCGCCGAGGTACTGCTCGTACAGCCCCGCCAGCGCCAGGTCGTTGGAAAGAAGCCGGCCGGAGCTGCGGTTGAACGAAAAACGCTGGAGTATTTCGTTTACGCCTACGTCGAGCCTGCTCGTATACGGCAAAACTAGAGGCCTGTTGTTCATATCAATAACGCCCAACCTTGTTGACGGTGAAACCCTTTACGCAGTACGAATACATGTCTATGCCGGGGTAATACAGGAACGTAAACGAGCCGTTGTTCATGTCGGTCACGTCCTTGCCCGGGTACCTGGTGAACCTGTCGCAGTCGACGGCCTGGTACGGCCCGCCGGACGGGGCGTTTCCCCATTCGAGCGACTGCACGGGCGTGACGTCGACCGCGTACCGGCGCGTCCGGCCCAGCGCGTCGAGCTTCGGAACGTAGTCCACCGCGCCGTTCGAACCGGTGTATATCTGGGCGTCGTTGGAATAGAACCCGACGACGCCGGCGACCGGGAAGTCGTAGACAGGCGCGGTTTTGCCGGCGTAGTCCCAGCCGAGGTTCACAGTGTACAGCCTGGCGGCCGAGTTGTTTATGCCGCAGTCGTGCGAAGAGCCGCCCACCCTGACTATCCCGCCGTGCTCCAGCATCCCGCTTTTCCACAGCCTGAACCACTGGCACTGCCCGCCGCCCGCGTTCCGCTTGCCGAAAAGCATGACATGGTCGAAGCCCGTCATGTCCTCCTGGTACTGCGCGTGGTTCACGAACTTCTGCCTCTTCGAAATATTGGACAGGTCCGCGCGCAGGTATCTTCCGTAGAATTCCTCCGGATCGGAAAGGCCGGACAGGTGGTATTCGCGCAGATGCCTGTCGAGCGCCGCGGAAATATGCGGCTCCATCGCGCTAAGTATCTGCGCCCTGTAGTACGCCTTGTCCTTGCTCCTGTCGAAAAAATCGGCCCAGTACCGGTCGTCCGTCGGAGGCCTGTCGTTGTCGTCGGAGAGCGAAATCCTCACCTGGACCGGATCCAGAAGGTTCCCCAGGTAGTAGATCCCGACGTCGAAGTCGCCGAGCCCGAGCGCCATGTCCCTGTACAGCTTGCGTATCCCGGCGAGGTCGCCTTCGGACGACAGGCTGAGGTACTTGTACCTGGTCTGGGCGCACCCCTGCACGTACACGTCTATGTCCGCCGTATGCGCGGCCACGAACTCGTCGGCCGGCTCAGTGTTCAGCCAGACCGCGTCGCCTTTCCTGTAGTAGAGGCTTTTGTTCCCGACGTCGTTGTACCAGCGCCTTTCCCACACGCCGGGGCGCGCGCCGGACTCCAGGAACGACTGGTCGTTTTCCACCAGGTTCTTCAGCGCGGTGTTGACAGTCGCTATCCGGAAGCCGGCCTGCCTGGATATCTGGACGCTTGACAGCTCTGTATAGGCTAAACTCATTTCTTTCTACGATTACTTCTACTTTTTACTTGAAACCGTTACCCGTCGAACATCGCGCGGTACAGCTGCGTATGCGAAGGCTGCAGGCTCTGCACTATCTCGCGCACCGCGTTCCCGAGATCCTGCATTATCTGGCCGTACAGCTACTTCTGGGCGAGCTCGTCGGAGGACATGTCTCGCTCGTCGACGCCTTCGAACTGGTTGAGCTCGGTGTTCAGCATCTTGATCGAGAAGAACCTCGTCTTGTGCAGGTTGGCGGACGCGTACTTGTTGATGTACGCGCACTCTATCTTCTGGTACGGCACCACGGGGAACTGGCTGCTGTCGTCGCGACTCAGCCGGGCTTCGGACCCTGCCGACAGGCCGCTGTACGCCACCCCGTCGAAGAACTTGAAGTACAGCTGGTTCCCAGAGAACTGCCCGACGCCCGCGTAGTCCCGGCACCCAAACGCCGAAACGGCGGTCCCGTCCGCGCTTAGCGACATGTTGTACTTGCTGTCCATGGCGTTCTTGCCGCGCACTATGTAGCCGTACTCGTTCCCCTGGCTGTACCCGACCTTGATGTCGTTCTGCGGGAACTCCGTAAGGTTGTTGTACTCGATGCCGGCGAGGTTCGCCTGCGGCAGGCTTTCTATGTCCGCGACGCCGTCCGCGATCCTGTATACGTACGTCCTTACGCCTTCGGACTTTATCTGCACCGTATACGACTTCGCGACGTCGCGGTCGTGGCGCCGCAGGAGCAGTGAGCTCTCGAGCGTCCCGGGCTCGAGCGCCGTTGCCTCCGTGAGCATGTACGCGTTGCTCTGCACCTGGCAGCATCCGATGGGGTCCGTCGTCAGCTGCGGCAGGTATATGTCCTCGCGCTTCTTCGTCACAGCCGCGTCGAACGACTTCAGCCGGCTCTCCCCTGTCCTGTCCGCGGCCTTGACGTGCACGTCGACCATGTCGTACATCGGGTACACGACGTCGACCGCGGACCCGGCGTCCGCGCTGGGCACGACGCCCATCACGTTCAGCCCGCTGTCGACGCCGTCGTAGCCGTCCTGGCTCCTGCGGTTGGCCAGGTCGAGGTCGAGCACGAACGTGCGGTTGACGTGCATGCGCCGCCTGTTGAAGTCCTCGATCGCCGCGACGCTCCGCTCGTCCGTGCCGTACGGGTAGAGCCGTATGTACTGCCTGTGCCCGTCCGACAGCTCGCTGTAGTAGCGCTGCCGTTCGTTCAGCAGGACGCCCTCGGACGACGAAAGCGCCGCGACGGCGTTGCTTGCATACTGGCCTATCGTCGGAGCGGGCGACTTGAACTCCCTCGCGAGGAAATCCGTCTTGAGCCATATGCCGTCGCGCTGCTCCGTCACGATGTCCGAGCACAGCGCCGACAGCGGCGTGCCCGCCATGTCCCGGACCATGCCCTCCAGCACGGCGGCGCTCACCTGGTCTTTCACGTCGCTCCAGTGCCCTTCGATATAGCCGAGATCGCCTATGCCGCTCAAGACGCCGCTTACGCTGCTCCAGTTATCCGAGACGGCCTAAAAATCGCCGTACGCGCTTACCGCGGCCGCGCTTATATAGGGCTCCTCGTTCCGGAGTATGACGACGGGCTTGTACAGTTCGTAGCCGAGAACCGTATCCATATTGAGAAACGCCCGGTTTGACCCGGCCGTCATGTAGTTCAAAGACGCTATCTTGTATATGGCCATCGTTCTTATTTACCTCCGCGCCAACGCCTGCGTAAATATAGTTAAACAGCAGGATTACATTTTATGGATCAAAATCTATAGATAATTCTAAATTCGCGGGTATCTACGCCGACGTTGAACAGGTGGTGTTCTAATTTTACGCAGGCTAAACAATACGCCGATGACCACAGCATGCCCCTGATAGCGGTAATGTCAAAAGACGGGTGTTCTAACTGCCGCGTCATGGAAGCGTCGTTTCTAGACGATGTTTACAAGAGCTGGATGAACAGTTCCGGCTTTCTCTTCTATTTTGCGCATCTCGGCGAAACAGGCGCCGATATTACTACTGCAAAAAAATTCATTATGGAAGGCAATGCGATGCCTATGTCGAGAATCTGGTGGAAGTCCAACGGCTAGGTCAAAGTGGATGTACATTACGTCGGCGGCGCCCTTAGAAAAACCGCCACGGAGCTTAGAGATAAATTCAAGAAGGCGCTAGCAAGCTATGTCCCTCCGCCTCCGGAACCGAAAAAATACTCGATCACGTTCGACCCGAACGGCGGCGCGGTCGCGTCGGGGATGACCAGGACCGTGACGGAGAACGCGGCCATAGGCGAACTCCCGGTCCCGGCCCGCGGCGGCTGGGCCTTCGACGGCTGGTTCACGGCGGCGGCGGGCGGAACATAGATAAACGCGGCGACGAAGGCGACCTCGAACGCGACGTACTACGCGCACTGGACGGAAACGCCTATAACGCCGCCGGAACAGGACCCGCGGCCGGACCGACCGCAGCCTCCTCCCGCGCCGAACCAGCCCCTGAAGACGATGTTCGGCCTGTGCCGGGACTGCGCCATAATAACGAAAGACAACAAGATACTGAAGTACTCCGCCGCCGCGCAGAAAATAAGCCTCGTCGGCGACTACAACCCCACGGAATTCCTCGCGACGTCTACGAAAATAACGTGAAAAAGTAAATAACAGCGATGAAGGTGATCCGCACATACACGAAAGGAAAAGAAGTCTCGTACCAGTTCCCGTCGACTGACAAGCAGTGGACCGTGCAATTTTCGAACAACGTCGAAAGCATATCGCTGGTCGGGCGGGACAATCCCGGAAACACCGCGGATCAAATACGGGAGGTCCAGGCGCTGGACGCGAACCTGACGTGCCTTAACGACTACTGCTTCGACCAGGCGGCGGGCATAGAGAATTTCTACATTTCGCCGCAGATAAAATCCATAAACGAACGGTGCTTCAACGGGTGCACGGGCGTAAAGACGGTTTCGTACGACATATACGAAATGGACGCGCCCGGGAAAACGCCGCAGCTCAACCACGTAGGGAACTACGCGTTCTCGCAGTGCAACGGCATGCGCTCGATAACGCTGCCTGAATCCATAAACAATATTTCAAAAATAGACTCGCTCGCGTTCGCGGGGTCGAACCTGACGAGCGTGACGTTCCTCGGAATAACATCTGACAAACTACTCGGAATCCAGCCGGACGAGCCTGACGAGCCGGACGAACCTGACGAACCTGACGAACCGGATGAACCGGACGAGCCTGACGAGCCGGAAAAACATGGCGACGGAAATATGGATAACGCTATACTAGGCGCGGAAAGCGGATTCATAACTGGACAGTGGTATAAATATACCGGTTCTACTAACAGTTTTAGGTGGTTGATAAATTACGCCAACAGCAGCAAACTTCCCATGATATTCGTGGCGTCTTCGGCCGGATGCATAAATTGCAATAATTTCAAGAACAGAATTTAGAGCAGTCGGTAGATGATCGACTGGTATGCCAATTCCAGATGTCTTTTGGCATATTTATTCAGCGGAAGCGGATGGTGGACAGGCAAAGATCTTAAGGTATTTGTTACTGATATCGAAGGCGGCAAAGGCACAGGCATGCCGACGATAGGCGTATGGAAAAACGGGAAGATCGCCTGGCAGCAGACTGGATACAGCGCCGCCTCGCAGTCCGTCCAGACTATGCAAAACCTGTTCGAGGCCGCGATCGGAGGCTGACATGGCGGAATACGACTGGGGCGGCGAAAAAGCCTGGATAAAGCTCGGGCAACCGTATCTTTTCACCGAAAAATACTACAACTACTGCAAGACGAGGCACGCGCCGATCGCCGTCGTATACTACGACACCAAGACGTCGACCCCGTCGAAGGAGCTCTACTAGGCGGCGTTCGGCTCCAAGGAAAGCGTGAAAGTGCTTTACCGCAGACTGTCAAGCTACAAGATCCAAAGCCCGACGGCAGACAAGTTCAAGGGCGGATACTGCTGCCTCATGGTACTGGACAGGTGCGGAAACATATCCGGCCGGGACGCGGACGCGAGCTTTTTCTCAAGCGAATTCCCGGAGGCCAAAGGCGTTCCGTTCGCGGCGCTCGCCGTCTACTACGACGGAAAGAAGTACTGCCACCAGCTGCCCGCCGCGGCGGACGCGGACGCGCTGGCCGACGCGATATACGGAAAATGCGAAAGCGGCGCGGGAGGCGTAGGCAAGTTCAGCGCGTGGCCCGGCCGGCAGGCGTGGATAGACCGCCAGCCGAAGAAGCCGGACCAGGAGACGGCGCCGGAGAAGTCGGGGAAAGACGGCCTGGACAAAAGCGTGCTGTCAATCGGCGTTCCCCCTTACTGGGAAGACCCGACGGAGAAGAAGACGTACGACAAATGGGACCCTGGCTACACCGGCGAATTCGAAGGCGTGCCCAAAATAGGCAGCCGCCCCGAAGTAACGTGGATGCTGAACCTCGCGGACGTTTCCACGCCTGAGACCACGTACTACCTGATAGGGTCGTACGATTTGAAGAACTCGAACAACTGCGTGTGGCAGGCCGACGGCATACTGACGGACTACGTTAATTCCGACAACAAGGTCTGGACTAAAAACGCGGAATGCTACAACGGAAAATTCAAGGAACTGTATGAAAAGGGGAAAAAATACAGGTTCTTCGTCTTCTATGAAATGTCGCACGGCGGGACCAGGAGCATCTCCATCTGCGCGGGCTTTACCTATGACGACATATGGAACCATTTCCGCGGACTCGGCACGACGCAGCGGGTATGGGGCACGTTCGACTCGTGCCATTCGGAATCGATGATAATACACAACGGCGTAACGCCGCGCGGCGACAGACCGCAATTAGCGGCTGCGGGCGACCAAGAGGAAAACGTCCCAGAAGGGATATTCGACTACTTGGACAGGAAATTCTCAAGGCGTACGGCTTTGCTGCGGTCGATGTCGAACGGAAAAACGGCGCAGGCCGCGACCAACCCCAGCCCGCGGCTGACCTTGTGGTCGTCTACAGGCGCCGGCTCGTACGGATGGTATTACCCGGGAAGCTCCACCAACCTTACGAGCGGCATGAAAACTGCGTTTTCAGAAACGTATTTCACCGGCGACGGCCGTAAATACCCGGTCAGGCAGATAAGATACGGCTGGGCGAGCACAGACTACGACTACTCCAGCGCGGGCGGCGACGGCAAAGGCGAACAGGCGTTCCTGAAAGTGCAGAAATACGGCAAGGAAAGGCACGGCGAGGAGCCGAGCAGGCTGGAGACGTGCATCCCGCAATGCCGGAACTACCCGCAAAAAGCAAGCCCCGAAACCACTATACTGTTCTACTGACATGTTCAAGTACCCGGAAGACATACAGTTCACGACCATGACGCCCAGGTCCATTACGTCGAGCACCGTCCCGGCGAAATGGAACGGCATCAAGTTCGCGCCGCCGCCGCGACGCCCCAATCCGAGCAAGCCCGGCCAGGAAGGCGCGCTGCTCGTGATGCAGTACGTTGAAGGATACATGTACAGGACGTACGGAATGCGGCGCGCGGCGGACGCGCTGGCGGACGCCGTGCTGGCGAAGGCGCGCGAAATGGAGCGCGACTCCGACGACGAATTCCAGGACGACGACTACCCGCAGCTGAAAACCCTCCTAGACGCGTGCCAGCTCGCCGGGTGCGTATGCAACGGAGAGGGCAACCTCGGCCAAGTAGGCGCGGAGGCCGGATTCGTGTCGAACGCGCCGGACCACCTGAAATACTACATACGCCAGTACGGCCAGCTCATACTCGAGGCCAAGCTGACGAGCACGACGTACAACCAGTACGGAATCACGATAGACAGCGCGGGGGAAAGCCTCGATTACGACAACTACTCCAAGGGCTTCATAGCGTACGGATACGACGCGAACTGGATATACGTCCAGAACTCGCTCGGGCCGTTCGCGGGCAGCCTCGGCTTCCAGCGCATAAGCTGGGACGTCGTCCCGGCGCTGGTCAGGCGCGGCGCCTGCTGGTGGCTGAAGAACCCGAGCTGACGGGATCAGCCCCGGCCGAACACGGCTATCACGCTGTACCCGTTGCCGCTGAACTGCAGCGGCAAAAACTTGTCGGTAAACGTGTCCGTAACCTTGATGCTCAAATACAGTATGCTGCTCGTCGTATCGCCGAAATACCACTTGTCGGCGACTTTGTCGAAATACGATTCATCCCGCTGGGTATGGACAAACTGCGACTTGTACTCTACGTACTGCCTGGCGAGGTCGATGTCGAAAACCGGAATGGTGACGCTGTGGATCATCTTGGCAGCCCCCACGTTGCTCTCCGGAGACGCGTCCCGGAGGCACACTACAGTCAAATCCAGAAAATTCCTGTAAGACTTGCTCAGCGGAATTCCGGTAAAGCCGTTCGCCTGCCTGTATATCCTGCCGTCTATCTCAGCCTGCGTCTGGCTCGGTTCAGACGGCATCTTTCTCCGAATGCCGGCGTACCGGTAGAAAACATTAGGGGCGTCGCCGCTCAGGTCGTACCGGTAGCTGCTGTTCTTATACTAGGGGCTTACTCGTACCGGCGAGCCGTAGTAGTTTACGTCGAGAATCTGCTCGGCCGCGCTGAGCGACGTTCGCAGATTCTGCACCGCGTTCTTTATATCCCCGCCGGTCGCGACCCTGTAGTCGTCATTTCGGTTGTAGACGCCCTGATTAGTTTCGCCTCTGAACGTGTCTTTCGGAAGCAGAACGCCATAGTCCCCCTGGTAATTGATAGAACTGTCGTTTCTAAAATTGCAGAAATTAACGCTGCTGTCAAACAATATATCGTTCTTGAACCTGATGGCCGACTTGATAAGCTGCTGGTTTTCTCCGTTCTTCTTGACGTAAATCGAATCGTCGCTTACGCGTACCGCTTCTTCTACCGCCTCGAGCCTCTGCAGCGTCTTCGAATCGATGCTGTCTATGATCGCCGACGACAAGTCCCGCTTCAGCGCGCCGTACGTCGTCTTATACGTGGAATACGACGCGTCCGTGCCCCGGCACCCCAGGAACATGAAGCCGTCCGTAAGCTCGGCCACAGACTGCAGTTCGCTTATTGTTTTTCCTATGACTTCCATCTTTTTCCCTCTGTAGACTTATTTCTCCAGTATCAAGCCCTTGACGACGCCGCGAGGCGGCTCCGTGCTGAATACGTTCACGGTCGGCTGCGACGAATACGAATCCGTCAGCAGCAGATTGAGCGTCTGCCCGGCCGGGTCCACTACTATATTTATCCGCCCGGCCGACGTCTGCAGGTCGGCGAGCAGCCCGTTCGCGCCTACTACGACGGGCTCGTCTATGTACATCGCCGCGCTCTGTCCTGCCGTGGCGTTCAGCTCGCTCTTCGTACGGACGGTCCTCGCCGGGATGGACGCGAACTGCGCCGACGGGTCGAGCTTGATCTTCGCGTACCCGGGCTAACTGTCGTCGAGGGTCCATCCGCCGCCGCTCGACGCCGTGAACTCCATAAGCTCGGACGGGTAGTCGAGGTAGAATTCCACCTGCTTCAGCGGCGCGCTGGCCTCTACGCCGAACACCACGTCGAACGCCATTCTGCCGCCCTCGCCGCCGGGCGCCGAGACGTCGAGGCTTACGTCGCCTACGCGGACCGCAGCGAGCGGCTGCACGGTCTGATTGCTCCCGTCGCCGCGCCGGACCCTGTCGACGTTCTTTATCAGGAACTTCGGCTTGTCGTCAGAAATATTGTATATCCTGTAGGACGCCAGCTTGACGTTCCTGTACCCGCACAGCGTCCCGCCCTTGTAGTACCTGAACTGCGTGACAACGTCCAGTACGCCGTCTTCGTCCGGCTTGAGCGACAGGTACGTATTGTCCACCAGGTCGACGTAAACGCGCCCGTCCCGTACGCACAGGTACGGCGAATTCAGGTAGTTCATGTAATTGAAGTACAGCTGGATGCCCTTGCCGCCGGCGTTTTCGCACTTCCTGTAGTTTACGTATATGCGGGACAGCTCTTCTACCTGCTCGCGCGACAGCGACCCGCCGTCGACCGTGAACCCGATGTATTCCCTCGCGTACCCGGACACGCCGGTTTCGGCGCAGGCCGCGACCACGCCGTCGACGCCGTACGCGTCCGACCCGGCGTAGTCCTGTATCCTGGCCAGCGCGGCGTCTACGCCGAC
>Ga0310695_10007418_pt1 | contig 17499 bp, 8 predicted proteins | sample RumenRJG_04DNA_FD_203882 | JGI IMG/M metagenome (GOLD analysis project Ga0310695, IMG submission 203882) | Bovine rumen microbial communities from Lethbridge, Alberta, Canada - RJG_04 (v2) (version 2) | ecosystem: Host-associated > Mammals > Digestive system > Stomach > Rumen | place: Canada...
GTCCGTTGTTGGGGTTGTTTGCGTATAGCCTCACCCCCAACCCCTCCCCGAAGGGAGAGGGGCGTAAGATGTCTACTGGCAGTTCTCCCTCGAAGGTATCTACTCCCCTCTCCCTTCGGGGAGGGGTTGGGGGTGAGGCTTTTGGGGGTGAGGCTTTCGGGGGTGAGGCCTCCGTGTGCATCCTTTCCCCCTTGCTCTGCTACGCACTCAATCTGCTTGTGTCGAAGACCACTGGCTATCAGTTCGGTTATGAATTACTGATGCTCAACGGATTGCTGACGTTTGTGGGGCTGTGGGTCGTGAAGAAGTATTAGAAGAACGTAGAGACGTAAAGACGCAGAGGATAACTTTATTCTCTGCGTCTTTGCGTCTCTGCGCTCCAGTCATTACCGGAACGAGTCGGTGAGGAGCTTGATTTCAATCTGTGGGTTGATGCGCTCGTAAAGGATGTTGTAGACAGCATCGAGGATGGGCATGTTGACGTGCATGTGGCGGTTGATCTCCTTCATACATTTTGTGCCGAAGTAGCCTTCAGCAATCATCTCCATCTCCATCTGCGCCGATTTGACAGAATATCCTTTTCCTATCATCGAGCCAAACGTGCGGTTGCGCGAGAAGTTGCTGTAGCCTGTTACGAGCAGGTCGCCCATGTAGACCGAATCGTTGATGTCGCGGGGAATGGGATTAACGGTGGTGACGAAGCGGTTCATTTCCTGCACGGCGTTCGACATGAGCACCGACTGGAAGTTGTCGCCGTATTTCAGTCCGGAACAGATGCCGGCGGCGATGGCGTAGACATTCTTCAGCACCGACGAATATTCGATACCGACGACATCCTGCGAGGTCTTTGTCTTGATATACTCGCTGGAGATGAGGTTGGCAAAAGCCTTCGCCTTTTCCACGTCGGCACAGCCGATGGTGAGGTACGACAGTCGCTCCAGGGCAACCTCCTCGGCATGCGAGGGACCTCCGATGACGGCCAACCGCTCGTAGGGAACATCCCACACCTTGTGGAAATATTCCGAGCAGACGAGGTTGTCGTCGGGTACGATGCCCTTGATGGCTGTGATGACGAACTTGTCGCGGATGCGTGTCTTGAGTTTCTTCAGGTGGTTTTTCAGGTAGGGTGAAGGTGTGACGAAGATAAGCGTGTCGTATTGCTGCGCTATCTTGTTGATGTCGGAAGAGAAGAAAATCTCTTCGGTGTTGAAGTGGACTCCCGTCAGATAGGCCGGGTTGTGGCCCATCCGAAGGAAGTCCTCTATGCGGTCGTCGCGCCGCATGTACCACCCTATGTGGTGGGTGTGTCCCACCACGATCTTGGCAATGGCCGTGGCCCACGAGCCTCCGCCGATGATGGCTATGCGTCCTACGTCGAACATGATTGTAATTGAGAATTGATAATTGAGAATTGATAATTAGGCTTGTGCCCGATCAATCCATTGTCCGATCTCGTCGACGCTTGGCTTCACGAGGTCGAGTTTATACTTCTTTACGATGTCGCCAATCTTCTGTTGCAGGCCCTGTGCCTTCTCGTCGCGGATGTTCTGGATGAGGTTGAAGCCAGCCTTACGCAGCACGTAGACCCACTCTTCAGGCACACCGATTGCGGCCCATTCGTCGATAGAGCTTTGCGGAGCCTTCTTCTCGGGCTTCATCTGCGGGAAGAGCATGATCTCGCCGATGGCGAACTTACCCGTCAGGAGCATGGCCAGACGGTCGATGCCGATACCGATACCGAAGGTGGGCGGCATGCCATACTGCAGGGCGCGGAGGAAGTCGTGGTCGATGATCATCGCCTCGTCGTCGCCCTTGTCGGCCAGTCGCATCTGTTCGATGAAGCGCTCCTCCTGGTCGATGGGGTCGTTGAGCTCGCTGTAGGCATTGGCCAGCTCCTTACCGTTGACCATCAGCTCGAAGCGTTCTGTCAGACCGGGCTTAGAGCGGTGCATCTTTGTCAGCGGCGACATCTCAACGGGGTAGTCGGTGATGAAGGTAGGCTGGATGAACGAACCCTCGCAGAACTCGCCGAAGAGTTCGTCGATGAGCTTACCCTTACCCATTGTCTCGTCGACATCCATCTCCTTTGACAGGCAGAAGGCGCGTATCTCCTCTTCCGTCTTTCCATCGCAGTCGAAGCCCGTCTTCTCCTTGATGGCATCGAGGATGGGCAGACGGCGATAGGGAGCCTTGAAGGAAATGACCTGTCCGTCTATCTCTACCTCCGGTTTACCGTTCACGGCCGTGCAGATTGCTTCCAGCATGTGCTCGGTGAAGCCCATACCCCAGAGCAAGTCCTTGTAGCTGACGTACAGCTCCATGCAGGTGAACTCAGGATTGTGGGTCTTGTCCATGCCCTCGTTGCGGAAGTTCTTGCCTATCTCGTAGACACCCTCGAAGCCGCCCACGATGAGTCGCTTCAGGTAGAGCTCGGTGGCAATACGCATATACATGTCTTGGTTCAGCGCATTGAAATGTGTGATGAACGGACGAGCCGAAGCACCACCGGCGATGGTCTGCAGGATGGGTGTCTCCACCTCCGTATAGCCAGCATCGTCGAGGATGTTGCGCATGGTGCGCAGGATGGTGGCACGCTTGAGGAACGTCTCCTTCACACCGGCATTGACCACCAGGTCGACATAGCGCTGGCGATAGCGAAGCTCGGGATCGTCGAACGAGTCGTAGACACGTCCGTCGGCATCCGTCTTCACCACGGGCAGCGGCTTGAGGCTCTTGCTCAGCACGGTCAGTTCCGTCACGTGGACACTCACCTCGCCTGTCTTGGTGCGGAAGACGAATCCCTTCACGCCGATGAAGTCGCCCAGGTCGAGCAGCTTCTTAAACACTTTATTGTATAAGTCCTTGTTCTCACCCGGGCAGATGGCATCGCGCTGCACATACACCTGGATACGCCCTTTCGAGTCTTGCAGCTTGGCAAACCCGGCCTTACCCATGATGCTCTTGCTCATGATACGTCCGGCAATGCTGACCACGCGGCTGTTCTCGGCCGTTGCTGTCTCGCGGACGTCGTTGCCCTCCTCGTCCTTGCCGATGACCGGCAGGTCGACGAAGTCGTTGATGATGTCAGTACTCCATGCTGTTACGGGATACTCGGCTGCCGGATAGGGGTTGATACCCATCTGTCGCAGTTCCTGGAGACTCTGGCGGCGGCCAATCTCCTGCTCGCTTAACTCTAAGATGTTTGTCATTTTACTTTGTTGCTTGTTTCTTTTTGAGGGGCAAAGTTACGGAAAAAATGTTAAAGCACAAAGGATTCGCTCGCTTTTTATGATATTTTTATACGCACTCGTTTGTTTCTATGTCAGAAACATGTCGTTTGCTTCGTGTAAACACGTTGTTTACATCGCGCCAACATGTCGTTTCCAGCGTCAATAAAAAGTCCCCCGAAGTCTACGGACGACATCGGGGGAGCTGCAGAGTGTATGAAAAAAGAAAGATTGTCAAGTCTGTCTCGTGTTGTCGGTGTGGTGGCTATTTGGCTTTGGCCAGCAGACGGTCGGGCAGGGTGGGCATGGCTCCGTTCTGCGTACAGACGAAGGCGCTCACTTCCACAGCCAGCTGATGAGCTTCGGCGATGGGCTTACCGTTGAGGATGGCAGCGCAGAACGATCCCGTGAACGAGTCGCCGGCTCCGACCGTATCGGCCACTTCCACCTTCGGTGTGGGCTGGAACGACATCTCACCCGGCTTGAAGACATACGAGCCATTGGTGCCACAGGTGAGTACAAGCATGTCGAGGTTGTACTTGCCCAGGATGAGCCAGCACTTGTTCTCCATGTCAAGACCGGGATAACCGAACATGCGACCGATGATGACCAGTTCCTCGTCGTTGATCTTCAGGATGTTGCATCGGCGGATAGACTCCTGGATCACTTCTTTCGTATAGAACTGTTGGCGCAGGTTGATGTCAAATATCTTCACACAGTCTTTCGGCGTAAGGTCGAGAAACTTGTGGATGGTCTCGCGGCTGATGACGTTGCGCTGAGCCAGCGAACCGAAGCATACTGCACGGCACTGACGGGCAATGGCCTGAATCTCGCTGTCGAGCGGGATGTTGTCCCAAGCCACATTCTCTTTGATGTCGTAAGTGGGGATGCCCTCTTCGTCGAGCGTCACCTGAACGGTGCCCGTGGGGTAGGGTACACGTGGCATCAGGTGGGTCAGCCCGTGTTCCTTGAGCGACTCGATGGTCTCTTCAGCCAGTTTATCCTCGCCCAGAGCGCTGATAGCGATGGTGTTCTCCGGACCCAAGAACTGTCCGGCATGGTAGGCGAAGTTAGCAGGAGCTCCGCCCAGTTTCTTTCCTTCGGGAAGCACGTCCCAGAGTGCTTCGCCGAGTCCTACGATATAACGTTTTGCTTCCATGATTTTTGAATTAAGCGGTTTTTAACTGTTTGATATAAGTAAAGAGGTACAGAACGCCGACGGCCATGACAGCCACAGCTCCGATTTGTCCCATAGCGTCGCTGGCAAATCCCATGAGCAGGGGGAAGATGGTGCCACCGAAGAGACCCATAATCATCAGGCCAGACACCTCGTTCTGCTTCTCGGGCATAGCGGTGAGCGCCTGTGCGAAGCACATCGAGAAGATATTGCTGTTGCCATAACCTACGAGGGCAATACCGATGTAGAGAAGCGTCTTGGTGTCTCCGAAGCACATCAGCAGCATGGAAGCTGCCATCATGACGACAGAGATGATGAAGAAGGTGCGCGTCTTGAGCACTCGGAGGAAATAAGAGCCCGTCAGACAGCCGATGGTACGGAAGATGAAGTAGAGCGAGGTGGCGAAGCCAGCTTCGTCGAGCGTCATGCCGACACGCTCAATCAGCAGCTTGGGAGCAGTGGTGTTCGTGCCCACGTCGATGCCCACATGGCACATGATGCCCAGGAAGGAGAGCAGCACGACGGGAACGCCCAACAGACGGAAGCAGTTGACAAACTGTGTGCCCACAGCAGGCAGTTCCTTGTCGGCCTTCTGGTCGCCGTCGATCGGTGTCGACCAGAGCAGCAACGTGGCGACAACACTGAAGATGAAATAGATGGCGAAGAGAATGCGCCAGTCGAGTCCGAATGTGGGGATGAGAGCCTTATAGCCCCAGCCAGCGATGAGGGGAGCCATGAACGAGGCGATAGCCTTGATAAACTGGCCGAACGTAAGCTGCGAAGCCAGATTCTTACCACCGCTGATCAAGGCCATCAGCGGGTTCAGCGAGGTCTGCATGAGTGTGTTGCCGATGCCCAACAGCGAGAAGGCCACGAGCATCAGGGGGAAGCTGTTGCCGAAAACCGGCAGGAGCAGCGAGAGGGCTGTGACGACGAGCGACAGCAAAACCGTGTTCTTCTTGCCAATCTTGTTCATCAATACGCTTGTCGGAACGCTGAAGATGAGGAACCAGAAGAATACCAGTGAAGGCAAAATGTTGGCCACACTGTCGCTGAGGTCTTGCTCGGCCTTGACATAGTTGGAGGCGGTGCCTACCAGGTCGACGAAGCCCATGCAGAAGAAGCAGAGCATCACCGAAAGGATTGCGATTTTGTTTGTTTTCATATTCTGTTAGTTTTTAATTCTTTAATTCTTTATTCTTATTTCAGCGGATAGACAGTGACGTCTTTCACCTTCGAGTTGCCCTTCAGGTTCTCGATGCGCAGGTGGTTGTAAGGCTCCGATGGGAAGACGAGGTTGGTCATGGGGAAGAGTCCCGACTTGCCGAAACCTGGGTCGACAAACACCTCGACGCTCGACTTGTCGACAAACACACGCAGGCCATAGTTGCCCACGTCGGGTAGTGGAGCTGTCGTCGTGCAGGGGAAGTCGTCAGAGAAGTCGGTCAGTCCGCTCTTGGTGCGGTCTACGCTGTATTGCTTCTTCTTCGTGTCGAAGGTGATGGCCACCTCTTCACCTTTATTATTATATAAGGTAAGGCGCAGCGTTTCGCCTTTCTGCATATCGAGGTCGGCGGTCAGCTCGTAGGCACCGTTGTTCTGTTTCAGCAGGTTCTTCACCACTTTGTTGGCAGAGATGCTGCCCTTCTTTACAGCCTTTCCGCGTGCGGCAAGATTCTCGGGCGACGGTGTGCTGACGAGATACGTCTCGCCGTCGAGCTGTAGCAGTTGCAGGTCGCGTGCGATACTGTTGGCCGAGCGGTATTGCTTGGTGGGAGCCTGGTTGGCATACTGCCAGTTGGACATCCATGCCAAGGCTACGCGACGGTTGTCGGGAGCTTCAGAGAAGCTGACGGTGGCGTAGTGATCCTTACCATAGTCCATCCATTTCGTCTCATTGGGTTCGTCCTCGCAGACGAACTGGTGACCATCGAACTGACCGATGAAGTATTGTGTGGCCGAACCTCCGAAGGGACCGCCAGGGTTGATGTTGAGCAGCAGCACCCACTTGTCGCCGCAAGCCACATCGTCGGAGAAGAGACTCTTCTGCTCGTTCTTTCCGCCTTCGCTGCTTTTGCCCGTATAGCACTTACTGCCAGCGTTGAGCGCGAAGAGGTCGGGACACTCCCAGACACCATCGTGGTTGCCGTACTGACGACCGAACGAGCTCTCGTACTGCCAGTCCTTCAGGTTCTTCGAACTGTAGAATTGCACCTCCTGGCCAGCTGCAAGGATGACAATCCAGCGCTGTGTCTTCTCAAACCAGAACACTTTCGGGTCGCGGAAGTCGGGTGTGTTCAGCGTAATGACAGGGTTTCCCTCGTATTTCGTGAAGGTCTTTCCGCCGTCAGTGCTGTAAGCGATGCTCTGTGTCTGGTTGGCTCCGGCCGATGTGTACATAGCGATGACTGCATCGCGGCCAAAGCCTGCCGTGTTGTTATGGTCGACAACGCACGATCCGCTGAAGATGGCACCGATGGCATCAGGCTCAATGGCACCTGGTTCGGCCGTCCAGTGAATGAGGTCTTTCGATGTGCTGTGGCCCCAGTTCATGTTCTCCCACATCGAGCCGTAGGGGTTCCACTGGTAGTAGAGATGCCATGTGCCATCCTTATAGAACATACCATTGGGGTCGTTCATCCATCCGTAAGCAGGTGTATGGTGATAAGTGGGGCGGAACTGTTCGCGGTTGGTGGTGTCGAAGGCGTCGCTGAGCTTCATCTCGCGCCAGCATACGAAGTCCTTGAGATTGCCTGTGGTGCGGCGGTCTCCGTGGAAGAAGATGTCGAAGAGCATCGGAGCGTCCTTACGGATACCCAGCTGTTCGATGTCGAACGGGACATAATAGTCCACCTTGTCGACGGCCAGTCGGATGTTGAAGGATTTCACCTCCTTGTTGTTGACGACGACGCGAACGTTAGCGTTCTCTTCTTTCTCTTGCACGGGCAACAACAGGAAGTGGCTGTTGGCCTGTGTACGCCACAGGGCATGCCTGTCGCTAAGCACCTGTGGCGTCTGTGCTTTGGCTGCGACGGAAAGTGTGATGGCAGCCATGAGCATGATTGTTTTTTTCAGAATCATAGTTTTTGGTTTTTAGTAATTCCGCTTGCAAAGATAGTATATTTCGTGCGTACATATATAATAAAAATGTTGCAATCGCTATAAAATATGCTACATTGCAACATTTCTGTTAATTATTGAACGTTTTTTCTTTCGTCTTCGAGCTTAGTCGACATCGATGAGTATCTGCAAGATGCGCTCTGCGGTGCGACCGTCCCACCGTTCGGGGATGGAAGCTTGTTTCCAGTTGCCGTTGAGCATGTCGCGTAGGGAAGCCTCCAAACGTTCCGGATCTTCGCCCACCAGCACGTTGGTGCCTTGCTTGACGGTCTCGATGTGCTCGGTGTAGCTGTTCAGCGTGATGCAGGGCACTCCGTTGAACGTTGCCTCCTCAGCCACGTTGCCGCTGTCGGTGATGATACCAAGGGCGTGGGCCGTGAGGTAGCCGAAGTCGAGATACGGCTGAGGGGGTATGATTTCGAGGTTGTCTTTGTCGGGGAGTGGGGATTGGGGAGCGAGGAGTGAGACAACTCTCTTCGCCTCGTCTCTCAAAACAGCCACGATGGGTATCTTCGTTTCTCGTACCTCGCATCTCGCACCTCGTACGACATCAATCATACTCTGCAATTTCTCCTTGTCGGCGAGCAATGCCTTGCGGTTGATGGTGAACACAACGTATTGTCCTTCTTTCAGCCCCATCTCGTCCATGATGGCTGGTCGGCGCCAGCGGTTGTGGTTGAAGCGGAGGTTGTCTATCAGGATGTTGCCCACCATGTAGACTCGGCTCTGCTCGGCTCCCTCGCGGTTGGTGTTGCTCACCGAGGCGATGCCTGCTGTGAAGAGCAGGTCGGAGAGTCCGTCGATGACCAGGCGATTGATTTCTTTCGGCATGGTGATGTCGAAAGAGCGTGTGCCCGCCACAAGATGGGCCAGTCGTACACCTTGTTTCTTCGTGACGATAGCAGCAGCCATCGTCGAGGCCAAGTCGTCTACGACGATGACCACATCGGTGGGATGTTCTTGCAGATAGTGTTCGAAGGCTCCCATCACCTGCCCTGTCAGCTCGTTCAGGCTCTGACAGTCGACCCCGAGATAGACGTCGGGGCGTGGTATCTGCAGATCGTCGAAGAGCGTACCCTCCAGTGTCGGGTCGTCTTCGCGCCCTGTATAGACGAGTTGGTATTGTGCCTTGTCGTTACTCAAGATGGCTCGGATGAGCGGTGCCACCTTGATGAAGTTGGGTCGTGCACCGGCTACGATGCACACCCTCAGCTGTTTGCTCTTTGTCATTGGCATTGTTGTTGTTGAACAGGTTGCAAAAGTAATCAAAAAATTGCAACTACGCAACACAACGCCCCTTTTTTTGACCAATTTTATATCATATTGCATCGTTGAAGATGCCGCTTGTCATACTTCAATATGCCATCCGTCGTCATGCAATTTGCGGCAAACGGCAATACTACCTTATTAATGTAGTGAGACTACCTTATTAATGTAGTGTGACTACTTTATTAATGTAGTGCGACTACTTTATTAATGTAGTGCGACTACTTTATTAATGTAGTATCGCAATAAGCCGCATATTGCATCGTGATTTGCCGCTGCTGATTGCTTAAAAAAACGTAAATAACAAGAATATACTGTGACTTTCTGCTTGTGATTGTTCCGTGAACGGAATATTATGGCTATATTTGCACGTATGAAAATCAGAATGTTTTTCGCAGTGTTGGCTTTGGCGATGACAGTCGTGTCAGAAGGAAAGGTAGAACACCTCTTGCCGATGCCGAAGCAGGTGACGATGACTGAAGGTGCGGCTCCCCTGATGCTGACGGGGCGTCTCTGCTTCGCCAGTCAGCCATCCGAGCGTGTCGTCAGGGCATTCCGCCACCTGACAGGCCAGCAGCCCACTGACAACGTAGAGGCTCCCCATGTGGAAATAGCATGGGCAGACAGTATCGAGGGTGCCTACGACTATCTTTTGGCGGGCTATCCCAACGAGGCCTACCGACTCAGCGTGAGCAAGAAGGGCATCAGCATCGTCGCTGTCACAGAGACAGGCGTCATCCGTGCCATTCAGACTTTCGCCCAACTGATGGAAGGAACGCCTGAAAACCAAGTGGAGGCCTGCGAGATTGTCGACTGGCCGGCCTTCAAGCTGCGCGGCTTGATGCACGATGTGGGGCGCAGCTACATCAGCGTCGCTGAGCTGAAGAAGCAACTCCGACTGTTGGGACGCTTCAAAGTGAACACGTTCCACTTCCATCTGACGGAGAACCAAGCGTGGCGCTTCGAGGTGAAGCGGTATCCCCAACTCACCGATGCCGCCACGATGACGCGCTTTGCCGGGAAATACTATACGCAGGAAGAGTGTCGCGACATTGTCCGGACCGCAGCCGACTATGGCATCACCGTGATTCCCGAGATCGACATGCCCGGCCATAGTGCCGCCTTCGTGCGGGCAATGGGGCATTCCATGCAGACCGACCAGGGGGTGGAAGAGCTGAAGCATATCCTCGACGAACTGATGGACGTGTTTGCCGATGCGCCCTATATCCATATCGGAGCCGACGAACAGGCTATCACCTACAACGGCTTCCTCGAAACCATTACCTCGCATATCCACGATAGGGGCAGGCGCGTTGTCGTCTGGAATCCTATCAGCGGCGTCAGCATCACCAACAGTATGGGTGCCGACATGACGCAGATGTGGAGCACTGCGGGCAAGAAGATAGCCGGAATGGCCAACATCGACTGTCGCTATAACTATGTCAACCACTTCGATGTCTTTGCCGATCTCGTGGGAATTTATCGCAGCAATATCTACTACAGGCAGCAAGGCTCGGAGGAAATAGCCGGTGAGATTACTGCCGTATGGAACGATCGCTACATCGAGGACGAGCAAGGCATCATGCGGCAGAACAACGTCTATGCCAATGTGCTGGCATCCGCTGAGCGAGCTTGGAAGGGTGGCGGCAGGCAGTATATTGAAGATGGCGGCACACTGCTCCCCACAGCGGGTGAAGAACTCGAGGAGTTTGTCTCGTGGGAGCAGCGTTTCCTCTTCCACAAAGCCCATTCGCTTGTTGAAGAGAACATCCCCTATGTCCGGCAGACAAACGTCAGGTGGACCATCACCGACGCCTTTCCTAACGACGGCGATGCCGACAAAGTGCTGCCACCCGAGACGGAAGGACCGAAGCCAAGCTACACTTGGCAGGGACAGACGTACAATACGGGTGAGGCCGTCGGTGCCGCTGTCTATCTGCGACATACGTGGGGAACCATCGTGCCTGGCTTCTATGCCGACCCGCAACTCGGACAGACAGCTTACGCTTGGACGTATGTCTTCTCGCCTAAAGAGCAGAAAGCGGGTGCCCTTGTTGAGTTTCAGAACTATGGCCGATCAGAGAAAGACCTTGCTCCCAGCGATGGTCGGTGGGACCGCAAAGGCTCGCGCCTGTGGGTGAACGACGAAGAGCTGCTGCCCCCCTCATGGGACAATGCCAGTCTTGAACGTGTTGACAACGAGACACCGCTGAAGAACGAGAACCTGACGGCCCGAAAGCCCGTTGTGGTACAACTTCGACGCGGGTGGAACAAAGTGTTCATCAAGCTGCCCTACGTCGCTGCTCAGGGAGTGCGGCTCAACAAGTGGATGTTCACCTTCGTGCTGACCGACATCGAGGGCAAGAATGCGCTGCCAGACATCGTCTATCAGCCCAAAATCTAAAATTTTCGCCTTACAGTTGGCGTATTCTAAAAAATTATAGTAATTTTGCAGGCAAAAGCGCGCAATCAAGAGCAAAGCGCATCTTTTGTCAGTTGATATGAAGAAAGTGCTGAAGTGGATAGCCATCGTCGTTGTGCTGCCCGTGGTGCTTGTCGCCATGTTGGCAGGAGCGTTGTATATCCCCGCCGTGCAGAACTGGGCCGTGCAGAAGGTGGCACGGGTGGCCAGCGAGAAGACGGGCATGGACATCACTGTAGAGCATGTTCATCTGGCCTTTCCGCTGGATCTCAGCGTGGAGGGGCTGCGCGTCCTGAAGCAGAACGACTCGCTGCCGCAACAGCGAGACACTGTGGCCGATGTGCGTCGCCTCGTTGTCGACGTTCAGTTGTTGCCGCTCTTCAAGAATAGGGTGGAGATCGATGCCCTCGACTTCCACGACATGCGCTTCAATACCACCGACTTCGTCAAGGAGGCTCGTGTGAAAGGCTCCGCCGGACGGCTCTCGCTGCAGAGTCATGGTATCGACCTCAAGGCAGAGACCATGCGCATCGACGATGCGCTGCTGGCAGATGCTGATGTCCATGTTGTCTTGAACGACTCTGTTCCCGAAGACACTACCGAGAGCGAAAACCGCTGGAAGATACTTGTCGACCGCCTCAACATCGAGCGTTCGCAGGTGAACCTCACAATGCCTGGCGATACTACGCGCGCATATATTAATATAGGTAAGATGGCCGCCGACAGCGGAGCTTTCGATTTGGCGACAAGCGACTACCGTATCGGCCATCTCAACTGGAGCGACGGCCAGCTGGCCTACGACAACCGTTTCTCCCCCCGACAGCCAGGACTCGACTACAACCACCTGAGCGTGACAGACATACAGATAGACGCTGACTCCTTGTCCTACAAGAGTGGACCAACATCCCCCTCATCAACCCCCAGCAGTTCCGTCTCTTCCAATGCGGATTCCATCCGCACCACCCCTTTCCATCTCTCGCTGAACCTGAAGAAAGCATCGCTGAAGGAGAAGTGCGGATTGCAGATAGACGAGCTTTCAGGCCATGTGAAGCTCGACGAGAAGCAGCTGCAGCTGCCCGACCTGCGACTGCGGACACCTGAATCGAGCATCGATGCACAGGTGGCGATGGACATGAACACCTTCGGCGAACAACATCCCGGCGAGATGAACATCACGACCAATGCCTCTATCGGCAAGCAGGACATCGTGAAGATATTGGGGAGTTCAGGAGTTCGGGAGTTCAGGAGTTCAGACATTACTTCAAGGATGCTGGCCCGCTGGCCCAATCAGCCGCTTACCGTCAAGGGTGTTGTGCGTGGCAATATGAAGCAGCTCCGCCTGGTGGGTGTCAATGCCAAACTGCCGTCGGCTTTCGATATCAACGCTTCAGGAACCATTGCCAATCTCGACCGTCCCGACCGCCTGAAGGCTGATGTCAACCTCGATGCAAAGGCCCACGACATCGGTTTCATCTCGCAGATGGTGTCGCCCGAGACGATGGGTGGTGTGCGCATCCCGAAAGGCATCGCATTGAAGGGCAACGTCAAGGCCGACGGTACACGCTATACGGCCGATGTGGTGGCTCAGGAGGGTGGTGGCACGCTGAAGTTGAAAGGCTCTGTCGACACCCAGACGATGGCCTACAATGCCGATGTTAAGGCCAACAATCTGCAAATCAAACACTTCCTGCCCAATATGGACATGACAGCCTTCTCGGGCAACCTACAGCTCAAAGGTGCCGGAACCGACTTCCTCTCGCCCCGTGCAAAGCTCGACGCCACAGTAGACATCTCGAAGTTTGGCTTCGGACAATACAACCTCGATGGCATCAAGGGTAAGGCGAACGTCGCCAACGGGAAGATTCATGCTGACATCAATGCCGACAACCCTTTGCTGAAAGGACTCATCAACGTCGACGCTCTGACCAGCACCATCCAGAGCTACAGCACGCAGCGCTCGCAACGCAAGTCGCCCGTCGTCCGTGGAACGGTATCGGCCGACCTCCAGCATGCCGACCTCTACAGCCTGCACCTTGCCGACGAGCCCCTGACCATCAGTGGCTGTGGCCATTTTGACCTCGCTACCGACTTCAACGACTTCTATCAAGTGCAGGGGTTTGCCTCCGATCTCACCATCACCAATGGCAATGTCTATCGGCCCGGCGACATCTCACTCGACCTGCTCACTCGTCGCGATACGACCCATGCCGTTGTTCAGAGCGGCGACTTCAGTCTGAACCTCAATGCCTCCGGTGGCTACAAGAAGCTACTCAATGTGGGCAACAACCTCCTTGATGAGGCAAAGCGGCAGACAGCAGAGCGACGCATCGACCAGATGGCATTGCGGCAGCTATTCCCCAATGCCCACATCTCGCTGCGCAGCGGTCGCGACAATCTTTTCAGCAAGATGCTGGAAGACATGGGCTACACTTTCCAGGATGCCCGCATCCGTATGGAGACATCGCCTGCTGACGGTCTCAACGGCAACATCGAGTTGCTCACGCTGATGGTCGACAGTATGCAGTTGGACACCGTGCGCGTCAATTTCGTCTCCGACTCTACCAACATCACGTTCAACGGACAGATACGAAACAACACGAAGAATCCACAGTTCGTCTTCAACACGCTTTTCGACGGCCGGCTCATCGAGCGCGGTGCCAATGTCAACCTGCGCTACTATGATGCTGCCGACAAGCTGGGTGTTCGCCTTGGTGCCGAGGCAGCGATGGAACAGAATGGCATTCGCCTGCATCTTGACGACAAGGATGCCGTCATCGCCTATCGGCCGGCACGCATCAATGCCGACAACTATGTGTTCCTGGCCGACAACCAACGCATATCGGCCAACCTCGACATCCTGGCCGATGACGGTACGGGCTTGAAAGTCTATTCTAACGACGACAACCTCGAGGCATTGCAAGACCTTACCCTTTCGCTCAACAAGCTCGACCTGCAGGAGATAACGTCTGTCATCCCCTACCTACCCGATATTACCGGTCTTGTCAACGGCGACTATCACTATGTTCAAGACGAAGAGCACTTCACCGTGTCGTCGGCGATGAACATCGAGCAGCTCACCTACGAAGGAAACTACATGGGCAACCTTGGCACCGAGTTTGTCTATATGCCGCTCGACGACGGGTCGCACTTCGTCGATGGTACGCTCGAGGTGGAGGGACAGGAGGTGGGTACCATCAACGGCACCTACAATGCCGACCGCAAGGATGCCATCGATGCCGTCTTGTCGCTCAACCGGTTGCCCATCTCGTTGGTCAACGGTTTCATTCCCGATCAGCTGTTCGGCTTCAAAGGCTATGGCGAGGGCGACATCAACATCAAGGGAACACTCGACCGACCGAAGGTGGATGGCGAGGTGTTCCTCGACTCATGCCACCTCGTCAGTGTGCCCTACGGTCTGGATATGCGCTTCAGCAACGACCCCGTGCGCATCGTGGGCAGCCATCTGCTGTTGGAGAACTTCGAGATGTATGCCTACAACGAGAATCCGCTGAACATGGCAGGCGACATCGACTTCTCCAATCTCGACGACGTACGGATGAACGTACGCATGCGGGCTGAGAACTTCAAGCTGATTGATGCCAAGGAGAACAACCGCAGTGTGGCCTTCGGTGAGGCTTTCGTCAACTTCTTCGGACGCATGGACGGGCCGATGAACAATCTGAAGCTGCGGGGTAAGCTCGATGTGCTCGGCACGTCAGATGTCAACTATATCCTGCGCGACTCACCGCTGACCACCGACAACCAGTTGGATGGGCTGGTGAAGTTCACCGACTTCACCGACACGACGCAGACCGTCGTCAACCGTCCGCCGCTGAACGGTTTCTCGATGGACATGACGGTAGACGTATCGAAGGGCGCTCATGTGATGGCTTATCTCAATGCCGACAAGACCAACTATATCGACCTGATGGGTGGCGGCACGCTGCGCATGATGTACAACACCGCCGACGACCTTCGTCTGACGGGACGCTACACGCTGAGCAACGGCGAGATGAAATATTCGCTTCCCGTCATACCGCTCAAGACGTTCACCATCCAGGATGGCAGCTATATCGAGTTTACGGGCGACCCGATGAACCCAACGCTCAACATCACCGCCACCGAGGAGGTGAAGGCCACGGTGTCGGGCGACAATGGGGTGGGGCGCAGCGTTTATTTCGACTGCGGCGTCATCATCACCAAGACGCTGAACGACATGGGACTGGAGTTCACCCTCGATGCACCGCAGGACATGCAGCTGCACGGCGAGCTGCAGACGATGTCGGTCGAACAGCGTGGCAAGCTGGCCGTGACGATGCTCACCACAGGCATGTACCTGGCCGATGGCAACACCAACGGCTTCTCGATGAACAGTGCCCTCAACTCGTTCCTGCAAAGCGAGATCAACCAGATAACGGGCAATGCCCTGCGCACGCTCGACTTCTCCGTCGGTCTCGACAATACCACCGATGCTACGGGCAACATGCACACCGACTATTCGTTCAAGTTTGCAAAGCGCTTCTGGAACAACCGTCTGAAGATAGCCATCGGTGGCAAGGTGTCGACCGGTTCGGACATACCCAACCAGAACCAGTCGTTCTTCGACAATGTCACCTTCGAATACCGTCTCGACGACACGGCCAACAAATATGTCAAGCTCTTCTACGAGAACAACGTCTACGACTGGCTCGACGGCTATACGCAGGAATATGGCGTCGGCTTCATCTGGCGACGCTCGCTACAACATTTCAAGGACATCTTCAGCCTGAAGAGCGAACAGCCCTATGCCCCGTTGCGCCCCGTTGCGCCCCGAGACAGCCTCCATCGTTCACCATCGGACACGACCATCATCCACCAACCATCACCCACCACCCATGAATAAGTCTCTCCTGGCATCCATCATCCTCGTACTGCTGCTTGCGGCATGCTCTTCCACCAGCAATATCCCTGACGACGACCACCTCTTCGTCGGGCTGACGAAGATAGCCTATTCTGACGACAACGACAAGCGTTACCGTCAGAACCTGGAGGAGACGAAAGCAGAGGTGGAGGCTGCCTTGGCAACGAAACCCAACGGCGCCATCTTCGGCAGCAGCTATTATCGCTCGCCTTTCTCCTTCGGTCTGTGGGTGTGGAACCATTATGCCCACCGCGAAGGCCAGTTCGCCCAATGGCTGACCAGCTCGTTCGGCAGGCAGCCGGTGCTGATGAGCAATGTCAATCCGGCCCTGCGCGCCTCGGTAGCCACGCAGGTGCTGAAGAATCATGGCTATATGCACGGCCGAGTGGACTACGACATCGTCCAGTTGAGCAATCCCAAGAAGCAGAAGATAGGCTATACCGTGACAACCGGTCCGTTGCTCACCGTCGACAGCATTGCCTACATAGGCTTTTCGGGCGAGGCCGACAGCCTCATTGCCTCTTCCGAACCGGCCATCAAGGCTGGCGATGCCTTCACCGTGACGGCTCTTGATGCTGAGCGGACGCGCATCTCCGACATCTTTCGCAACAACGGCTACTACTATTATCAACCCTCCTACGCCCTCTTCCTGGCCGACACCCTCCATACGGGGAGCGACAATGGTCATCTCGTACCTCGTACCTCGAACCCCGCACCTCAGCATACCGCTTCCCTCCGCTTCCAGCTGGCTGGCGACCTTCCGCCGGAGGCCAATCGCCAGTGGTATATCGGCCGGGTGAATGTCAGTATGCGGAAGACCTTTATGGAGGAACTGACCGACAGTCTGCAACGCCGCTACTTCACCTTCCACTATCATGGAAAGAATCCCCCCATCCGCCCTCGTGTGCTGATGGCCAACATGCGCATACGCCCCCGTCAACTCTACAGTTACGAAAAATACTTGGAGACGCTCAGCAAGATGAATGCCACCGGTCTGTTCTCGATGGTTGATGTCAATTTCACTCCGCGCGACACGACCGCTACCTGCGATACGCTCGATGTGACGATGAACTTCACCTTCGAACGTCCCTACGACTTCTATGTCGAGGGCAACTTCATGAAGCGCACCATCGGACGTGTGGGACCAGAGCTGAAGGTGGGTCTTGTCAAGCGCAATGCCTTCCGAGGTGGCGAGAAGCTCGATGTCAACCTGCATGGCTCCTACGAGTGGTCAACGAGCAGTGCGAAGTCGGACATGAGTGCCTACGAGTATGGTGTCGATGGCTCCATAGAGTTTCCACGCATCGTTGCTCCCTTCTTTGGCGGCAACAGAAGGTCGTCAGCACCCAACCGCCTCAATCGGACACCATCATCACCCAACACCCAA
>Ga0310695_10007419_pt1 | contig 17498 bp, 14 predicted proteins | sample RumenRJG_04DNA_FD_203882 | JGI IMG/M metagenome (GOLD analysis project Ga0310695, IMG submission 203882) | Bovine rumen microbial communities from Lethbridge, Alberta, Canada - RJG_04 (v2) (version 2) | ecosystem: Host-associated > Mammals > Digestive system > Stomach > Rumen | place: Canada...
CTGTTCCATCAATAAGCCTCTCCTTTTTAAAGCAAGAATGTTTAGAAAAACGCTGGTCAATTCAAGCCTGATATGGTTCGGAATTGAATTGCCTTTCCTTAGAGCGACACATTTGAGCTAAACTATTTATATTGTAACATGCCTTTTACAATATTGCACATTAAAAAAACAAAAAACGTAATTTTATTTTAAAAGTTGACAGACGGAAAGCTGGCTAATAGAATTGTAGTATGAAGAAGATTATTGTGGTAACAGGTGCCTCCAGCGGAATGGGGGCTTCTTTTGCAAGGCAGCTGGCGAAAGAGAGCGCGGGCTTTTTGCAGAGTGGCAAGACGCAGGCGGCTTCGGATGAAATTTGGATTGTTGCAAGAAGGAAGGACAGACTTGAGGCTCTAAAAAAAGAAATTGAGGGCTTGGGAGAAGGAATTCCTTTTGTGCGCGTTATAGACATGGACATTAGCGGAAGGGATGGCACAAGGGCTTTGGGAAAGATTTTTTCTGACGAAGCTTCTGCAGAAGGATCTCTTTTTATAAACGTCCTTGTGAACAATGCGGGTTTTGGAACCTACGGTGAATTTGCAGAGACGGACGTTGAGCGGGAGATGGAGATGGTGGACCTTGACTGCACTTCCCTGACAGGCATTACAGGATACGCCCTGCCTTTTATGGGTAAGGGTTCAAGGCTTATAAATACGGCGAGCCTTGCTTCTTTTTTGCCGCTTGGGAATTTTGCGGTTTACGGAGCATGCAAGGCATACGTTCTAAGCTTTACGGTTGCACTTGCCGCAGAGCTGAAGCAGAAGGGAATAAGGGTGACGGCCCTTTGCCCTGGCCCCGTAAGCACGGAATTTGCAAACGTAGCATCCAGGGGGGCAAGGAAGGAAGTTAAGCACGGCCTTAGCGCGGAAAAGACTGTTGCCCACTGCATACGGAAAAGCCGCAGGGGTTCACTGTATGCGCTTATGGCATTCAAGTGGAAGATTGCGTCTTGGGCAAGCAAGCTGGTTCCACGGTATACATGCGCCTGGTTTACCTATAAGTTTAACAAGAGGCCCAGCAACTAAAGGCTGATGCGGGCTAAGAAGATTCCTCACGTCTAGACTGGAAGTGACAGGCATTTGGCAGGTCTTGGGGGATGATTCGGCAGCGGCCCTTCGACGGGCTCAGGGACCGGAAGGCTTTTGGCAGGCCTTGGGGGATTGTTCGGCAGCGGCACTTCGACGGGCTCTGGGACCGGAAGGCTTTTGCTAGGCCTTGGGGGGATGGTTCGGCAGTGGCCCTTCGACGGGCTCAGGGACTGGAAGGCTTTTGGCAGGCCTTGGGGGATGGTTCTACACTGGCACTTCGACGGGCTCAGGGACCGGAAAGCTTTTGGCAGGCCTTGGGGGATGATTCGGCAGTGGCCATTCGACGGGCTAAGGGAATGGCATGGATTTGCAAGCCAAGAAAGCCTACCCCCGATTGGAGGGGCGGCGTAGCCGTTGCGGAGCAATGGAGCCGAAAGGCGGAACCCCGGAAAGCGGGTTAGCAGATAAAAGCAGGTCCAGAAGAAGAAGAAGAAAAAAATTATCCGAATCAACTAGTCGTCTAGAAGGGCCGATGAAAAGTCGAAGCTGTTTTTTGAATCCGAGTGCAGGTAGTCACTTGCAGCCTCTTCCACTTCCGCACGGAATTTTGGGCAGGAAATTCTGAAAATGTATCCGTGGCGGCCTTCGTTTATTATGCGGAGGCAGTACTTGTTTTCTTTTCTAAAGAGCTTTCTTAGGTAGCATATATAGGAAAACAATGTCTCTCTTTTTGCATAGGAATATTCGTTCCACATAAAGAGGCAGATTTTTTTTGTGTCCAAAAGCAAGCCCCTGTTTTTGTAAAAGTAGCAGAGCAGCTTGTATTTTGCAGGCTGTACGGAATGTTTTTCCCTGAAGAGTTCTATGCTAAAATGCCCAAGTTCCACTTCTTCCCTGCCAAGTATTTTTTTAGGGGGACAAACAATAGAGACGCAGGGCAGGACGTCTGGCTGGAGCATTACGCTTTCCAAGTCCCTAAAGAGCGGCATAAGGTTTCTGGCTGAAAATTCGCTTCCTACGGTGATTTTTCTGTTCCAGTTTAGGGCAAATTTTCCGGGGGAACCGTGGGGGTCATTATAGTAGACAGTGGGGATTTTTGTTCCAGAGGCAAGCAGTGACCAGCCGGGGTCGTTCTGTTCGCTCATACGGAAATCCAGTGCAAGCAAGTCCACTTTTTGCGATCCATGCCGCCCCACCGTTTTTATGACCTTTTGCATGTTTGTAAAAACGACGGCAATATGACCTTTTTCCGCAAGCCGCCCCGCAATAAGCTGGCAGACGCTCCTCTCCCAGGTAAAAAAGACAATAAGCATAATAGACCTTCTCTCTCGACAAACTTTTTATTGAAATTATCTTATTCTTGGAAAATAATCAATATATTTTTATAAAATTTATGACAAAATTCATTTATTTTTAATATTTTATTCACTTTTTGCATTATTTTACTTGCATTTTTTAAGAATGTGTGTTTCAAAAATATCAATTTTTGGCAGATGGATTTTCAGATGGCATTAAAAACAGGGAAATCAGTTTTGCCTTCCGCTCACTGGAACATCCGCCTGAACCCCGCGGTGTCACGGAAGCGGTGTCACGGAAGCGGTGTCACGGAAGCGGTGTCACGGAATAGGAAATCAAAATAGCTGCGCTTGTTCCGCTCCGTACCCGCAACGAAGTTTCACGCCATGAGGGGTTCAGCCCACAAGGCTACGCACTTGCTACGGTGTATGTGTGCCTTCCGCCGCACACATACACCGTAGAAAGTGCGTGCGGTTTACCCGGAGTGTGGGTTTCAGTTACTTTGCATAAGAAAATGTAGCGTAAAAATTGATTTTTATGATACGAATTAAAGAAATGCGCGATTGACACTTAGGCTGCTCTTGCTTAATATTGCCTTTATGGAAAAAACAAACATCAGGAGGGGCATTGTCTTTGCCCTCATTTCAGGCTTCTGCTTTGCCCTTATGGGAATTTTTGTACACGCAGCGGGTGACCTGCCCTTCTACCAGAAGACTGTATTTAGGAATTCCATGGCGCTTGTAATTGCTGCTTCAGCCCTCTTTGCAAAGGCTAAAAAGAATCCCCAGGTGCTTAGGATTCCCAAAGGCTCGCTAAAGTACCTTTTATTCCGCTCCATTTTTGGAACAGTGGGCATATTCGGGAACTTTTATGCGCTTAGCAAGATGAACGTTAGTGACGCAAACATGCTTAACAAGATGTCTCCTTTCTTTAGCCTTTTGATGAGCTTCTTCCTGCTTGGGGAAAAGCCAACCGCTATTTCCATAATATCGCTTGTAACGGCTTTTACGGGGGCACTTTTGGTTATAAAGCCTTCGTCTGACATTTACAAGATGGCACCTGCACTGGCCGGCTTTGCAGGGGGAATGGGGGCTGGATTTGCATACGCGAATGTTCGCAAATGCCACGAATTCAAAGTGGAGGGTTACCTTATAATTGCTTTCTTTTCCGCTTTTTCTGTTCTTGCGGCACTTCCGCTTTCTATTGCATACTTTGAGCCGATGAGCGCAAAACAGGTTCTGCTTCTTATTGCGGCCGGAACTGCTGCGGCTGGCGGACAGATGGGTATAACCGGGGCATATTTTAACGCACCGTCCTACAAGATTTCTATTTATGAATACTCGCAGATAGTCTTTTCTGCACTGTTGGGGCTAATCATATTCTCGCAGGTTCCAGATTGCCTGAGCATTGCAGGTTACGTGATAATAATAGGGACGGCACTTGTGGTATTCATTCTTTCCAATGCCAAGAAAAACAGGGAAAATGCCTCTGGGGAAAATTTGACGGAGGTTAAAGAGGTTACGGAGGAAGCTAAAGCGGAGTCTTTGACAGAGCAATCGTCCTGAGTATGTTCTGCATTACCCTAAAGCTTTCCGGGGTTAGGGAATCCTCGTTGTCGTAGGCTGTGTGGAAGAGCCTCCACGTGTAGGGCATGCGCTCCTTGTAGGCATATTCCTTTTCTCCGGACGAAAGCCTTTCCTTCTTGCTTGATTCCCTGTTCATGACGGCATTCTTTAGATCCGGATGCTGGTTAAGCTCGCGGGCATAAAGAGATGCCTCTTTTGCAGGAAGCATTGTTATTGCGACGGCCGGAATTCCGCAGGCCAGAAATGCAGCGTTGTCACTGTAGGGGACCGGCAGGCACATCCAGCGTCCCGGGCTTGAGCGGCGGAGTATTTCCTGTGTGCGCTCAAACAAGTCGGAAAACCTTGAAGAAAAAGCCTTTGGGGCCTTTGCGGGAATTTCCGTGTTGGCAAGGACAGGTATTTCTCCCCTTCCGCATGAGTCAAATACGTAGACGTCGTCGTTTGTTATGCCAAGCCTTTTGAATACGTTTGCTATGCCAAAAGCACCCTGCTCGCTTACTCCGGTATTCCAGCCAAGCTCTTCTCCGTCGGTAAAGAAAATGCGAACATTGTGGAATCCCTGCATATTGTAAAGCTCTACCGCCCAGTTCATAATCTGCCAGTCGGCAGCACTGTTGTCGTTTGCTCCGGGGCTGTTCTCAACCCTGTCATAATGGGCAATGACTGTCTTTATCTTGAACTGAGGATTGTATGAGGAAGGAGGAAACTGCACAAGGATATGGTTCTTGCCGTCTATGGAAGCAACTACAGCCTTAACGCCATGCTGCTCAAGCCACGAGCAGATAAATTCTCTGCGCTGTGCATCCGGGGAAATGAACTGTGAAAACTCTTTTGGCAAAAAACTCATACTTTTATTATAAGCCCCAAACTTCATTTTTACAAGGAAGATTTTTTTTATTAAGGAGGGGTAAGTCTCCCCCTGCGCCCGCACTTCGTTGCGTGCTACCCCCTCTGCGGGGGACACCCCCGCAACTCCCCCGAAAAACACGGAACATTTGTTGGCATAAAAAACCGCGAGCATACTTAGCTTGCGGCCAACGCCTGCTGTTAGGGCAAATCTTAGCAAACAAAAAAAGCGGCCCCAAAAGGAACCGCCCTATTTTTAACAGCTAGTAGGAAGAATCATGGAATGAAGAAAAACCGCCATCCCTGCCGCCACGACGGAAGTCTCCGCCAGAAGCACCACGGTCTCCACGGTCATTGCGGAAATCCCTGCGGTTAAAATTGCGTGGGCCACGGTTCTGCCTTTCTTCCGCTACGTTTACACGGACACGGCGGCCGTCAATTTCCCTGCCTCCAAGCTCTGCGATTGCCCTTTCTGCTGCTGCATCATCAGCCAGCTCCACAAAGCCGAATCCCTTTGACTGCTGGGTGTCGCGATCCTTAATGACTACTGCAGAAACAATTTCTCCATAAGAAGCGAATACGTTTTTCAGCGTGTCCTCTGTTGTGGCATAGTTCAGGTTGCCAACATAAAGTTTTTTGGACATAAAAAAATCCTTTACCGAAATACGGTAGTTTTAAATTACTGATAAGCCAGCTGCTACCTTGGTCTTCTGAAAAACGAAACCTTCAGGTTAAATTTATCTGGAGAAACAAGATATTTTAATCTTATTCTAAGTGTTGCCAGTTGTCAAGCGAAAAGTCCGCAGAAGGCAAGTGCAAATCTTAATGAAATTTAACAAGCATTAATCTAACAGCGTAAGCACTTCCATTCCAGTGCTTCCACACACTGTTTTGCTACATTGCTTTCCATGGTTGTTGCACTTACCTTCTGCAACTGCCGGAAGAAGAAAAATAAGTAGGAACCGCCAGTTCATTTTGACTGTTCTTTATGCGCACACCTGCCCATAGGTGCAAAAGGTAAGTGAGGCTTGAATCCTTCTCATGAAATGCGGGGAAGTTGCCGATAATTCAAGATAGAAAACTGGGTTTTTGCCATGTCACCGGTTTTGCAATCAGAATAAAGCGTTATTTTTGCGCGTAATGCTTTTTTTTTGAATTTTAATGTGCTATAATGGGTTAATATGGATAAAAGGGATTTTTACAGCTTGCTTAAGGCAGTTCCAAAGGCAGAAATTCACCTGCACCAGGAAGCTGTTCCTGAAAGGAAGATTATAAACAAACTATACAAAAAATGCAGCGGCCGTGAAATGACCGAGGCGGAACTCAACAATCTCTTTTCCTACTCAGACCTTGAGGGCTTTTTGCAATCCTTTATGTCCGTACAGCGCATGTTCACGGAGGAAAAAGACCTCCGCTTTATAATTGACGCACTTGACTCATACGTTGCGGCAAACAACATCGTATACGCGGAGACATTTTTTGCCCCGTCATCCCTGCTTAAGAAAGGCTTTGACTTTACATACAGCATTAACATTCTTACCAAGGGCTTTAAGAAAATCAAGGAAAAGCGCGGTTGCACAATAAAGACAATCGTTGACGTAAGCCGTTCCTTTGGCCTTGAGAACGCACAGCACAACCTTGATCTTGTGCTTCATGAAAAGAACCCGGAAATAATAGGAATTGGCCTTGGCGGAAGCGAGACTTTTGGCCCCGCAAGGGACTTTGCATCTGTTTTTGACAACGCAAAAAAGGCTGGGCTCCACACTGTTGTTCATGCAGGGGAGACGGAAGACAGCTGGTCTATGAAAGACGCAATAAACCTTCTGCACGCAGAGCGCATTGGCCACGGAACCAGCGCGGCTTATGACGAGGAATTCATTAAGGAACTGGCGGAAACCCAGCTTCCACTCGAAGTCTGCCCGACAAGCAACCTCTTTACAAAGAAATACGTAAAGGAACTAAAGGACCACCCGGTAAAGCAGCTTTTTGACAAGGGCGTCTTTATCACGATAAACACGGACGATCCTTCTTTCTTTAAGGTTTCACTCATAGACGAATACTGGAACATATACAGCGTTCTGGGATTCACCCTGGAGAACATAAAGAAGATTATCAAGAACGGCTTTAGGGCATCTTTTATAAGCCAGGAAGAAAAGGACGACTACTGCGCAAAGGTAGACGAAGCCTGGGATGCCTGGTTTGAAAGCCACCCCAAGGCTGCACGCGAATAGCCCCACCCCATTCTTTTTGCAAAAGGGAGGCTTCCTACAGTTCCCTCACCTGTTTTCTTGCAACCTTAAATTCTATGCGCGCTTCCCTTCCAAGCCAGTCTGTAATTACAAGAGCGGCGTCTTCTGTATTTTCCCAATCACAGCGGGCGTTGCGGGCGGCGTTTGAGCCCGCAGAGGGGGTAGGACGCAACGAAGTGCGGCCGCAGGGGGAGACTTCCCCCTCCTTGGAAAAATGAGATTGCAGGGGGTATTCGCAGCGTAGCTTCGAGCGGACTTCCCCCACCTTGGAGGAAAGAGATTGCAGGGGGTATTCCACGGGCTGCTTTTCTTTATTGCAGATGCTGCTTTTTACGTAGGCTGCGGCCATTCCGCCTTTTAGGGACAGGATGCTGGGGCCCACAAGTTCTATTGCACCTTCCGTCCTTAGGCTTACGGCTTCCTGGCAGTAGGACTTAAGGTTTCCGCACTGGTCGCAGGCACAAAGGTTCACGGAGGCAAGGTCGTAGCTTTCGTCTTCCACGAGCAGGGTCCTTTTTGCCGTGGCCTTTACAAAAAGGTCCGAGGATGCAGTTTTTATGCAGGTGGCAACAACCTTTCCATCTCTTACGGCTTCAAATTTGTACTGGACGGACGAAGAGCCCCAGTTTGTAACGTATTTTCCGTAAAATTCCCAAAGTTTTTTTACGCTTACGGCCCGCTTGGCAAGCAGGTAAAGCAGTGAAAGCCTTATGCCAAGGGGAATGCGATTCATGCCATGGTCGCGGACTGCAAAGAGAATGCGCTTTATTCTTTCCGAGTCGCCTTTTTTTATTCCACATTCGCTAACAAGTCGGTCGCCTACAAAGTCGTCTATTAGGATTGGGGCATGTAGCAAGTGCTTGAAGGGGGAATTCTTTTTTGCATAGTATTCCTTTACAAAGCATTCGTTTACGTAGAGCCTTACGCTTTCTGCATTGGTAAAGGCCCAGACAGAGCCGATTGCACCTGCCGGGTAGTCGCCAATGTCCATGGAGCTTGAAACTTCAAGGACGTCCCCAACCTCTTCTGCTTCTCCCTGGCTTTTGTAGACAAAGGCAGCCAGCTTTGGGTTTCTGAACATGTCCATAACTCCGTGGTAACATACGTAGTCCCCGGAGCCAAAGTCCTTGTGGGTGTTGTAGTCAAAGGCGCACCATCCGCTTGCACCGGCGTGGTCTTTTGAAGAAGCAAGGGCATCAAGGACTGCTGCGTGGCGCAATGCGTGCTCAGTGCGGATTCTTTCTGCGTCAAAGCTTTTTGTGGGGAACATGTGGCCGTTGTATTCAGTGACCATAAAGCCTTTTTTTGTTTTTGTAACTTTTTTCTTTGGCTCAAGGGCTGCTGTTTTTTTTACAAGCTTTTTTGCAAACTTTACGCTGGCAAAGTTTCCGTTGGCAAGACTTCCACTGTTCGAGCTGCCACCGACAAGATTCCAGCCTGAAAAGGAAAAGTCGTTGTAGGTGTAGACATCTTCCAAGAGCTGCGACTTTTTTAGGAAGCGAACTCCCCCGGTTGGTCGGCTTGGGTCAAGGCTTTTGCAAAGGGCATTTGTCTTTTGGTAAAGCTCTTCGTCATCCTGGCTTTCGTTTATGCGCACTCCCCACAAAAAAACAGAAGGATTGTTGCGGTACTGCAAAACCATGTCGCGTACGTTTTCTATAGCCTGACATCTCCACTCAGAGCTAGCCCCAATATGCTGCCAGCCTGGAATTTCTGTAAAGACAAGGAGTCCTATCTCGTCGCAGCGGTCAACAAAATGGCGGCTCTGCGGATAGTGGCTAGTCCTTACCTCGTTAAGCGAAAGCTCGTATTTTAGTATGTCCGCATCTTCCCTCTGCATCATCTTTGGCATTGCATATCCAACATAGGGAAAACTCTGGTGCCTGTTTAGCCCCCTAAGCTTTACCTTGATTCCGTTAAGGTAGAATCCTGTCGAGTCAAAGCGGATTTCCCTGAATCCAAAGCGCACGGTCTTTGAGTCAACTTCATTTCCGGCAGAATCCAAAAGGGCTGTCCTAAGGCAGTAGAGTGCGGGGCTTTCCAAATTCCACTGCATCACCCCAGAAGCCACACTGGAAGTTAGGGTTGTCTTTCCCCGGATGCCGCTTGTAACTGAGGCAAGAAAATCTTCTTCGCCAAACTCTGCAAAGTTGGCATAGTCTTCTTCCCAGCCATAGCCTTCCTGCCACGCGAAGACTTCCTGCTGAATCATATAGCCCAAATTCTTTGCCTCTTCATCGCAAGCATTGAGCGTAACCCGGGACGTAAAGGCATTTTTCTTTGTGGTAACAAAAACGTCTTCTATAAAAACCGCATTTTTTACTTCTATATAAACGTCCCTGTAGATACCGCCGTAGGTCATGTAGTCAATTACAAATCCAAATGGCGGCTGGTCCAGGGTCTCCCGGCTGTCCACCTTTATGCAAAGGACATTTTCTTCTCCAGCAGGCAAGAGGGCGTCCGTAAGGTCTGTGGAAAAAGAAGTGTAGCCGCAAGAGTGAGTTTTTAAAAGCCTGCCGTTAAGATAGACTTCGCTTTTGTGGGCAGAGGCAGCTACTGTTAGGATTATTTTTTTACCTGCCCAGTTTTCTTGGGTTGCAAAAGATTTTCTGTAGGCGCAAAGCTTCTGATAAAGCTGCGGGGAAAAGGAATTGAATGGACTTGTTGCAAAGGAATGGGGAATGTTTACCTCTTCCATTTCTCCGCAATAATTCTTTTCCGTCATAGCCGTGCTGAATTCATCAGAAAAAAGCCAGCCCCTGTTCATAAAAATTCTGCAATTGTCTTCCATTCGGTTATTTTACGAAAAAAACATTTATTAAACAAGAAGAGGATGCAGTTAGTCAGTTTTTTCTGTTCTCTGTTTTTTTTGGACGCAGTCCTATTTGCTCTACCATTTTGCTTTTTGGCTAATGCGACAGAACATGCCTTTACGTCACGGGCTTTGCGGGGTTTCGGCATTCGCCTCCATTGCCTGAAGGCAACGGCTTCGCCGCCCCTCCAATCCCGCGTAGGATTAATTTAAATCCTTAGCCCAAGATGCAGTTGCGCTCAAAAAGGTATTCGGCCGCAAACTGAATCTTTGTTGCGTTGAACTCCTCTTCCAGAGGAAAAAGGAAATAGGTGCATGTAGAGGTGCTAAGGGTAACGCACTGCCCCTGCCCGCGGTAGTCGTACTCAGTGTGGACGGAGGGTGTGGCACGGCTTGCAAAGAAGAGTGTCTTTGGACTTTCCTGCATGTATTCCGTAAAGGTAAGGTAGAAGCCTTCTTCCTTGTGGACAAGAAATCCCTTTCCTAGCGCAATAAAATTCTTTGAATTGGGAAGGGCTTCAACACGCACTTTCTGGGCAAAAGAATACCTTCCTTCTTGAATCTGCGCCTTAACGCATTCCCTTTCCCATTCATAGTATTCGGGAATTGTAAGGGTCTTTGGCGCATTAGTGCATGGCTCCCCGTCTTTTTTAGATGAAGAAAGCATTCCGTATTCATCCATGGAAAAAACAGCCCCGCAATTTTTGCAGAAAAGCTTTTCTTCTTTTGAATCCATACAAAATTCCTTGCCACATTCCCTGCACTGGTAGAGCGGCATGTGGAGTCCCTCTGCCCTCTTCTTATATTTAATTGCAATTTTTCTTTCGCGCTGGTAGGCATAGTCGTCGTAGGTAAGCTCCCTTTGCAAGACACCCAGAATCTGTACGGCGGACATCTGCTTCATCTGTTGGGGCAAGAGGACGCATTTTAGCCTTGCGGAAAGTCTGGTCTCTTTTCTTGGCGTAAGGTTCCAGATTGGCGACTGTATGTGGTTTCCATTCATTACGAGGGTAACGACAGGCACGTTCAAGAGCTTGGCAAGTTTTGCAATGGAAAGCGTAAGAGAGGAATTTGTTCCCACGTTTGAATAGCGGGCTTCTGGGTAGATTACCATTATGTCACCGCGGGAAATTACCTTCTGGATGTTCCTAACAAGGGCAAAGTCGCTTATGAATTTTCTTGTTCCAAGGCAGCCGGCCTGGCGGTAAATCCACTCACCAAAACATTCAAAGCCTTCAAGCTCGGAAATATAGTTTGCCCTGTGGGGAAAAAGTGCCAGTGGCGTTACATAAAAATCCATGAATGAATGGTGGGAGCCCAGAACAAGGAAAGGCGGTTTTATGCCCTTCATGCCTTCCTTTGAAATTTTAAGGCGGTACTTCCTTGTCTTAAAAAAGCAGATAAGCCACATTAGGGGCAAAAGAAAAATATTTTGCCTTGGCGGAGTTTTTATGCCGTCAAAGGGGGTAGCGTCTATCTTCTTTCTTTTTCGCGTACTAAGAGTGCTTTGGTAGTTTCTTGTCATAGCCTTTGCCCCTTATGCAGACAGAAGGGGATTCTTACCGGCCATGTATTTTCTTATTGCAGGAACAAAGGAAAGTCCAGTGTAGAAAATCATAGTGGCAAGGAAAGATGCCCCGGTTGGAGTAAGATAGAATAAGAATGGAATGTGCACGTCGCAAGTTACAGGGTTGTAGATTGCAAGCGAAACTGCAACCCCAAAGACAACTGCCGCCATGCCAACAAGATTTACCCCTTTAGTAAAGCGGTAAACACCTTCATGCCCCTTCATTCCGTATGCAGCACGCAGGTCTATCTGCTGTCTGCGCACAAAGAAGAAGTCAGCAAAGAGGACGGCCGCAAGCGGGGCGTAGATGCAGGCACTGACGGTTAGGAATGCGCCAAAGTAGTCCACCACTTTTCCCCAGATGCAAAGGAGTATTCCGTATAGCGCAAGGATGATTATGTGGGTGTTGTAGCCTATTTTCCTAAAGGCAGAGCGCAGCATTACGCCGTAGATGTATGCGCCTACAGCCTGGGTTCCAATGTTTGCAAAGGCAACAAGCAGCAGTGAGCACAAGGCCAAAAGCGGGGAAGCAAGGGTTGCAAGCATAAGGGTTGGGTCGTCTATCATCTTGCCGCATGTGTACTGCATGGCAATGGCCATAACCGCACCAACCACGACGAAGAAGGAGCCTGAAAGCCCCTGTCCCAAAACGCCCGCCCAGTAGCCGCCCCTTTCAGTCTTTGCAACGCGGGGTATTTCTGCCATTCCGCCAACAAGCGTTATTACGAATGCAAAGTTTGCCTCCACAGACATTATGTATGGAATAACACTGTTCTTAAAAGGCGTCTTAGGCCTGTAGCTCATGATGTAGTCAAATGGTACGGAAGAAAAGCCCACCACTACAACAACAGCGCCAACTAGCAAAAGAAGCGGCACCAGTATGCGGGTGGTCCAAGTGATTGCGGAAAGCCCCTTGTAGGCGATAAAAGTTCCAAGCGCAACGCAGAAGATTCCAAGCAATACATGCGAGGCGGGAGGAAGAGCAATGCCTGCTAAGTTTGCAAGGTTTGCCATGCTGGAAGCAAACAAATCCGCACACACCGCATACCAGGGATAGTTTATCACGATAATCAAGACAGTCATAACAAGAACCCCGACCGGCCCAAGTGCGGAACGCAGCCACACCCAGATGTCTATTCCAAAGCGGACAGAAAGAATAACCGGCAGCTGGTAAATAACAAGCATGAGTATGGCTCCCAAAAAGGCACCAATCAGAAGCTGCTTAAAGCCAACAAGGGTGGCAAGGTAGGAGCCCTGGGTATAGCTCCAGGTTGCAATGCAATAACCAGAAAGCACAAGGAAAGCATCCAAAAAGCCATACAGTCTTTCCGTCTTTTTTACGGGAAGGACACCAAACATGGCTTCCCTTTCAACCGCGCTGTTTTTTGCAGAATCACCTTTCACAGAAGAATCATTTTTCACAGAAGAATCCCCCCGGCAACAAGCCCAAGCAAGCAAACAATGGCAACAAAGGCTACCGCAATATAGTCACGCCTAGAAAACCTCTTTGGAAAAACATATCCATCTTCTTCCATAAGGGCAAGGCGCCCTTCAAGTTCCTTTTCAAATTCATTCATAATAGGAAAAGAATAGCAAATTTTACCCCCTGCCGCAAGATTGTATTTTTTTTTGCAGTTTTTTTGCAGTATTCCTGTCAGATTCTGAATTCTTTTGATGATATAATATATGGAGGCAAAAGTTGAACAAACCGGTACTTCAAAACAGGGAATACAAGGACAGGCTCTTCAAGGCCATATTCGGACGCAATACGGAAGAAAGCAAGAAGTGGAGGCTGGAGCTCTACAATGCTCTCAACGGTAGTTCATACACGGATCCTGATACACTAGAGGTCAACACAATAGAAAACGTCATCTACATAACCATGCGCAACGACATTTCTTTTCTCTTGGACTCGGAGATGAACCTCTACGAGCAGCAGAGCACCCGAAACCCTAACATGCCATTAAGGGGGCTTATGTACTTTGCACAGCTTTACCAGATTTACCTTACGGAAAGAGACAAAAGCCTTTTAAGCAGCAAGCTGGTCAAAATCCCCACTCCAAAGTTCATCGTCTTCTACAACGGGAGCGAAAACGAGGAATGCCGCTGGAACCTTAAGCTTTCAGACTCATTCATGAACGAAGACAAATCGGGCAACTTTGAGTGGACGGCGGATGTAATCAACATGAACCCAAAATGCCGCTTGAACAACAGTCATGCCACCTGTCTTGACAACAAGCAGAAAAAATGCCACTTACCCCTTCAAAAAAATTGCAAAGCGTTGTATGATTACATTAGGTACGTTTACCGCATAAAGGAAAACCGCAGGTCCGGCATGAACAAAGCGGATGCTGTCGGGGAAGCCGTTGAATGGGCCATAAAGGAGAGCCTGCTTAACGGATTTTTCAAGAAGCAGAAAGCGGAGGTAACAGGCATGAGCCTTACAGAATTTGACGAGGAAGAATTCAAGAGAGTGTGCCGGGAAGACGGTTACGAGGACGGCCTTGCAGACGGAGAAGCAAGAAAAGCCATCAAAGATGCAGAAAATCTTTTAAGGATGAATATCCTAAGCTTAGAGCAAATAGCCCAGGCAACAAGCCTCCCCCTGGAAAAAGTCCGTGAACTTTCGGAAGAAAGCTGCATAAAAGCCTAGCCGCAAGCATAAGATAGCCCCACCTTTTCCATCCCCTTCCCTTATATTGAATTTCCCGCACCTTTATGCTATGCTTGCATAAATTCATATTCCCTGGAGAAAAAAATGTCCACACCGATTCAAAACTATTTGGCCGCATGCAACAACAACCCCAATCCGGCCATGATTTCTTACGTAGCAAACCTTCAGCAGGTAAAGGAAGTAGCCCCAGACATCGCCGCTTCCGTGGTAAATGAGCTGGAAAACCAGAGGCGCCACCTAAAGCTCGTAGCAAGCGAAAACTACTGCTCGCTCAACGTACAGGCCGCAATGGGCAACCTTCTTACAGACAAGTACGCAGAAGGCTTCCCCGAACACCGCTATTACGGCGGCTGCGTAAACATTGACGCTGTGGAAAACACCGCCGCCCGCGAAGCAGAAAAGCTTTTCGGAGCAGACTACGCTTACGTCCAGCCCCACTCCGGAGCAGACACAAACCTGGTTGCATACTGGGCAATCCTCAGTGCAAAAGTCGAAACCCCAACCCTTGAAGAACTCGGCGTAAAGTCACTTGCAGAACTCACAGACGAACAGTTCGACATGCTAAGAAAACGCTTTGGAAACCAGAAGCTCATGGGACTTGACTATTCCTGTGGCGGACACCTTACCCACGGTTACCGCATGAATGTATCTGCCCGCATGTTCGAAAGCCATCCCTACGGTGTTGACAAAGAGACAGGCCTCCTTGACTACGACGCAATCGAAAAGCAGGCCATGGAAGTAAAGCCGCTCATTCTTCTTACAGGATTCTCCGCCTACCCACGCCGCATAGACTTCAAGCGCTTCCGCTCAATAGCAGACAAGTGCGGTGCAGTCCTTATGGTAGACATGGCACACTTTGCAGGACTCGTAGCAGGAAAGGTGCTCACAGGTGACTATGACCCGGTAAAATGGGCAGACATCGTAACAACCACAACCCACAAGACCCTCCGTGGTCCACGCGGTGCAATGATCCTCTGCAAAGAAGAGTTCAGGGACTATGTAAACAAGGGTTGCCCAATGGTACTTGGTGGCCCGCTCGGTCACATAATGGCGGCAAAAGCTGTAGCATTCAAAGAAGCCAACACACAGGCCTTCCAGGATTATGCCCACAACGTAGTCAAAAATGCACAAGCCCTTGCAAGCGAATGCATGGCTCTGGGAATGAAGCTCCAGACAGGCGGAACGGAAAACCACCTTATGCTCATAGACGTAACAAGCTACGGCCTTACAGGAAAGCAGGCAGAAGCAGCCTTGTTCAAGTGCGGTGTAACTGCAAACGCAAACGCCCTCCCCTACGACAAAAACGGCGCATGGTGGACAAGCGGAATCCGTGTAGGTACCCCAGGCCTTACAACCCTTGGCATGAACGAAAACGACATGAAGGAAGTTGCCAACATCATAGACCTTGTCCTTAAGGGAACAAAGCCAGGCCTTACAAAAGAGGGTAAACCTGCAAAGGGCAAGATTGACCTTGACGAAGCCACAGAAAAGCAGGCAAAGGAACGCGTACAAAAGCTCCTTGGCGCACACGTCCTCTACCCCGAACTTGACCTTGACTTCCTCAAGAAAGAATTCGTAAACGCATAATTTCTAAATTTATTTCTGTCTAATAATCTGGGCGTTGCCCCGCATCCGCGGGGCCGCGCTTTCCAGGGTTCCGCGGGGCCCTACCCGCTCCATTGCCTGTCGGCAACCCGCATGCGCGGGCCCTTACAATCGCTAACGCAAGAAGCGGGAGCTGCATCTGTAGGAGATGACATGAAAAATATCAAACTGTATCTTTTTCTGTCGGCAACCATCCTCCTGCTTACCGGCTGCTCCACCGTCCCCTATACCCAGACAGAGCAAACAGAACACGCACGCACAGAAAACGGCAGGCTTTACCAAGAGCTTGCACCAGGCTGCGTTACAGCGGAAGAATACAACTACCTAACAGGCATCTGGGACTCAGGGCAGGACAGCCTTGCGCTACAGATTCCACTCTGCAAGGCAACAAGCCACCTCCTTAATCAGACCAAAAGAAACTCATTCACCGTTGTCGGTTTGGATGGCAATGAAGAAACAGAAGCAGAAAGCGAAAAAGACGAAAAACCGCCAAAAGACCACGAGCTTCACACATACGTAGGCTACACCCTCTGCTACAGGGAAAGCTATGAACAGTCAGAATGGGTTGCCTACAGCCTAACAAGGAGCCAGCTTGAGCACAAGGTAACGGGGCGCACCAACGACTTTAGGGCAGACACACTCATCTCCACAGGCTCTGCAACACCGGCAGACTACAAGGGTTCAGGCTTTGACAGGGGACACCTTGCACCGGCCGCAGACATGGCATGGAGCCTAAAAAGCGCACACGACAGCTTCCTCATGAGCAACATGAGCCCCCAGGCCCCATCCTTCAACAGGGTAATATGGAAGCTCTTGGAAGAAGCGGTAAGAAATTGGGCGCAGCAATACGGCACAATCTACGTGGTTACAGGCCCCGTCCTTGAAAAAGAGTCAAATGAATACCAATCAATCGGGGAAAGCGAAGTTGCGGTTCCGGAATACTTCTACAAGGCACTCCTTGTTTTCATCCCGGTCTACGCAGAAAGCAATTCATCCCCATACGCAATAAGCAGCGCAAATGAAAAAGAAATAGAAGCCTACCGAGTCCAGTGTGCGGCATTCATAGTGCCCAACAAAGGCTCTGGCAAAGACATATACAAATTCATCTGTTCAGTAGACCTGGCAGAAGAAAGAACAGGCCTGGACTTCTTTGCAAATCTACCCGACGAAGTTGAAAATCTTGCAGAAAGCGAATGCGGAGAGATTTTTCTAGAACCCTAACTTGTTTGCAAACAAAAGCCTAGCCGGGATTGGAGGGGTTGCGAAGCAAGTACCCGAAGGGTACCGGCCGAAAGGCAAGCCCCGCAAAGCCCGTACCAAAAGAAACTGGAACGAAGCAGAAAAAGCCCCCGGTAAAAAATTAAATACGCTCCAAAGAATCAAATAAATTCAAAGAATCAAATAGATTCGCAATCCTGTGGATTCAAAGAATCAAATAGATTCGCAATCACATGGATTCAGAATTGTAGTTCACAAGAGTTGTTGCCTTAACAGGAGAAAGCACCCTGTCATAGTTAAGGAAGGGAAGTCCAATCACTCCAAAAACACCCGCAACGCTGGCACCGCCCTGCTCAACAAGATTCCTTGCGGCGGCAAGAGTTCCACCGGTGGCAATAAGGTCATCAACCAAAAGAATGCGCTTGTCCTTGGTAATGTCAGCAACGTGAGCCTCTATCTCCGCAGTACCGTATTCAAGACTGTACTTGCAGCTGAATGTCTTTCCGGGAAGCTTACCCTTCTTTCGTATAAGCACAAGCGGAATCCCCATGCGGATTGCAAATGGAGAGGCAAAAATA
>Ga0310695_10007422_pt1 | contig 17495 bp, 13 predicted proteins | sample RumenRJG_04DNA_FD_203882 | JGI IMG/M metagenome (GOLD analysis project Ga0310695, IMG submission 203882) | Bovine rumen microbial communities from Lethbridge, Alberta, Canada - RJG_04 (v2) (version 2) | ecosystem: Host-associated > Mammals > Digestive system > Stomach > Rumen | place: Canada...
TGCGATAACTGTTTCAAGTGTTTGCTTGTAGTGTTCGATAGGTGCTGATGCAATCATATCGATAGGGTTCTTAACTGATGCAGCTGAAGGTAAGAAACTTCTCAATTTTTCTTTTGTAGCATCGGTAATTTTAGCAATTTGCATACCGTATTCGCAAACCGCATCAGTTGCCATAATACCGGGACCGCCTGAGTTTGTGATAATTGCAACTCTGTCACCCTTTGGAATCGGGCAGTTTGCAAAAACTTTAGCGGTTGAGAATAAGTTTTTCAAAGAATATTCTCTGATTACACCTGATTGATTTAATAAAGCGTTAGCGGCTTTATCTGCACCTGCAAGTGAACCTGTGTGAGAAGATGCTGCAGAAGCACCTGCTGCACTACGACCTGCTTTCAATGCTAAAATAGGTTTCTTTTTAGAAATTCTTGTTGCCAATTTTCTGAAATTAGCAGGGTTTTGGATTGATTCCATATATAAAAGAATTTGTTCAACATCATCTTCGTTTTCCCAATATTCTAATGCGGTTTCAGCGTTTACATCTGCCTGATTACCAATAGAAATGAACTGTGCAAAACCAAGGTTAAGGTCTTTTAAGATGTTCAAAATACCGCCGCCCAAAGCACCTGATTGAGAAACAAATCCGATATGTCCTCTTTCAGGAAGAGATTCAGCAAAACATCCGTCCATAGAGATTTCAGGTAATGTGTTTACAACACCCAAACAGTTAGGACCAACGCATCTCATACCGTATTCTTGAACTTTTGCAAGTAATGCCTTTTCTGCTTCGGCACCTTCTTTGCCTGTTTCTTTAAATCCTGCAGTGATGATACAAAGACCTTTGATACCTTTTTGGTGGCATTGGTCAATTGTGTCCAAAACGAATTTAGCGTTTACAACGATAATTGCCAAATCGATTTCACCCGGAACTTCCAAAACGGAAGTATATGCCTGTAAACCTTCAATAATACCGCCTTTTGGGTTAATCGGATAAATTTGCCCTTTGAACTTGTATTCCTGAAGTCTTTTCATGATGTCAGAACCGATTGTGTGTTCTTTTGTAGAAGCACCAACAACCGCAATTGACTTTGGTTTCATAATTTTGTCTAAATTTGCTGTCATGTTCTTATCCTTTCTTGTTTTGATAACTCAATTATATAATAAACATTTGCAAATATGTATAACATTATTTGTTATTATTAAAAATATTTTTTCTAAAAATTAATTTTACATTCTGCCTTGCTTTTACTATAATTATCGTAAGAACACATAAAATAAGGATGAGAAATGAGTACATATTTATTGGAAGTCGGAACTGAAGAATTGCCTTACAAATTTATACCGCAGGCAATTGAACAACTAAATGACGGATTTACAAAATTCTTAAACGAAAATAAAGTAAAATTTGATAATATAAAAGTTTATGCAACCCCAAGACGATTGGCAGTTTTGGTTTATGGTCTTGAAAATGCAACAACTGATGAAGAAAAAATTGTAAAAGGTCCTATTGCAAATATTGCGTTTGATGAAAACGGGAATTTAACAAAGGCAGGCGAAGGTTTTGCAAAGAAAAACAATCTTTCACCTGAGTCTTTATATGTCGAAAATAATTATGTTCACGCAAAAATTGTTATAAAAGGCAAAGATATAAAAGAACTTTTGGCGCAGAATGTTCCGTCGATATTTATGAAACTTCAGGGCGCTCATTTCATGCGCTGGGGTTATAATGACGAAAAATTTTCCCGTCCGATAAAGTGGATTGTGTCAATTCTTGATAACGATGAAGTTAAGATTAAAATTATAGACAAAGAATCTTCAATATATACAAGAGGTCACAGATTTGCTATGCAGAATTTCCCAATCGGCAAACCTGAAGATTATATTGAAACAATGAGAAATGCCTGCGTAATAGTTGACCAAAACGAACGCAGAGAACTTATTATTCAAAAAGCAAAGGAAGAAGCAGCAAAAATTGGTGCTGTCCCGTATTATACGGATGATTTGTTGGAAGAAGTAACATTTATTACCGAATATCCTGTTCCTGTAATTTGTGAATTTGATGAAGAATTTTTGACTATACCGGAAGAAGTCACTGTTACGGTTATGAGTTCTCACCAAAGATATTTTGCGTTGCATAAAGATGGTAAACTTATTAACAAATTTATAACGATGGCAAATTATGTCGGCAGTGAATTTAAAAATATCAAAGAAGGTAATGTTCGTGTAATAAAAGCAAGATTAGATGATGCTGTATTTTTCTTTAGAGAAGATACCAAAAAGCCTCTATCTGATTATGTCGAAAGCCTTAAAGGTGTTACATTCCAAAAAGGTATGGGTTCAATGTATGACAAGACACAAAGGCTTATTGCATTATCTAAAAATATTGCATCAGATTTGGGTGTAAATTCTTCTGATATTGAACGCACTGCATTGTTGTGTAAAGCAGATTTGACTACCCACCTTGTATTTGAGTTTACTGAATTGCAGGGATATATCGGCTCTGATTATGCGAGAGTATCCGGTGAAAATGATAAAGTTGTTGAGGGTATCAAAGAACACTATTTTCCTATTAATGCGGAAAGTGAAACGGCAAAAGGGCTTGAAGGTCAGATTGTCGGGATTGCCGATAAAATTGATACTGTCTGTGCGGTATTTGCAGGGGGCAAAAAACCGACAGGTTCTTCTGATCCGCTCGGTGTAAGACGCGCTGCTTTGGGCGTTATAAAAACCATCTTAGATGCTGACTTAAAAATAGATATTGATAAGTATATTATTGAAACACTAAAAGGTTTACCTGTTCAAAAGGATTGCGCTGATGAGGTTAGAGAATTCTTTGTTCAAAGAATGATTATTTTCTTGTCGGAAAAATATAATAAAAATATTCTTGAAGCATGTGCAAATAATAATCCGCTTTCTGATATTGCTGATTATGTAAAAAGAGTTGAAATTGTTTCAACGCTTGATGCACCTCAACTATTAGAAAATGCAAACAGAGTAATCAGAATTATAAAAGACCAAAATTCAGGTGCTATAAATGAAAATTACTTTACTGAAGATATAGAAAAAGTCCTTTATAGCGAAATCAAAACGGTTGAGCCTGATTGTGACTACAAATTGTATCTCGAAAAACTCGAAAAACTTAATCCGACTGTCACAAAATTCTTTGAAGATGTTCTGGTAATGGACAAAGATGAAAATGTTAAAAATAACAGAATTTCTTTATTGGCATTATTAAAAGATAAATACGATTATTTGGCAGATTTCAGCAAATTGTAGGATTGAATTGTAAATATTTGTAAATATAATATGAAAAGTAGTCAATTAATTATTTTACGGTACTTTAAAATAATACAAGAAGTTAGTGTGTGAGGCAATCATGTTTGAACGAATTAAAAATTTAAAACTCGTACAAAAGATTAAAGAAACGGTTAGTCCTAAGTCAAGACTGCAGGAATATGCCGACAAAACACAATTGGACAAAAGCACTGTGGATTATTTGGAATCCGTCAGCGGTGTTAATATGTTTTCTGACAAAAATGAGCTGGAAGTGATGGTCAGAAATCAACTCAAAGAGGAATTTCCGGGTATTGAAAACAAGAAATCCTATGAGTTGCTTGTAGATGCTGTAATGAATAACATCATGAAAAAACAACTTCAAGCCGATGAATCTAATCTTGATATTGAAAAATAATTCAGTAAAGATTAAAACTCAACAAAAAAGTAATACCTGATCAGGGTATTATTTTTTTGCTATTTTATTTGACATAATATTTTCGCAGTTGGGTAATCATTATAATACACAACATTATTGACGAACTCAAAAGTCCTGTCCAAAATCCGATTAAATTCATTTTCAAATGCAGCCCCAGATAACATCCCAAAGGTATTGAAACGCACCAATAAGCCAAAAAATTTGCAAGCAGAATGATTTTTGTCTGCTTAATGCCTTTACAGATACCTGACAATGAAATTTGCAATCCGTCAAAGATTTGATAAAATCCTAAAATTATCATTACCTGCAATACTATTTCACATAATTTTATGTCTGGTGTAAAAATTGATACGATAAATTTTGGGAATAATAAATAAGTTATTGTGCATAAGGTCATAAACCCTACAGACATCCCAACACCGGTAAACGAATATTTTTTCATATCTTCAAAATTACCTGCACCGTTTGCAAAACCGACTTTTACCGCAATTCCGTTTGAAATGGCAAAAGGTACCATAAAGGTTAAATTTATAAGTGTGCAGAGTAAATTTTGTGCTGCTGCGTAAATTCCTGCAATTCTGCCCATTATTATTGCAACACTGTTAAATGCAACAAATTCTACAAGTATTGCAAGTGCGATAGGCAAACCGATTTTGACAAGATTTTTATAATAACCTTTTTCGTGATAGTTTCGCAGTTCCATAAGTCTGTGGCAATACCACAAAAGGACAAATCCCATAAAATATCTTACGATAAAACTTGAAACCGCAAGCCCGATAACACCCATAGAAGGAATAATTCCCCAGCCGAATACAAAAATTATATTGAGTATTAAATTTAAAAATACGCTGAAAATTGTGAGCAAATTCGGGAATAAAACAATTTCAAAAGCCTGCAAAAATTCTTTCAGACTATGATGCAACCCTCCACCAAAAGTTGAAAATGCGCTGATTAACATATAATCCTGAATCGGTTTTATCAGTTTGTATTCAAAACCCATTTTGGGGATAATTGGGATAAAAATTAGTATTATAATGCAGGATAATAATGCCCAAAACAGAGCAAATCTGATTGACGGGTAAAAATATCTTTTTATCGGCTTGCCTTCGCCTCTGTAATTAGAAAGTAGCGGAGAGATACTTGAAGTTAAACCGATAGCGATAGTCATAATACAATTTACTATTGCCGCTGCAATACTTATCGCAGCAAAGGTATCTGTTGAATGACGCCCTGCGACAATAATATCCCCGATACCTATAAGGATAAATCCTACATTGCCGAGTATAATTGGGGATGCGATTTTTAAAAGTTCTTTAATATAAAAAATCGGCTTTTGCATAATAAAATTTTAGCATAAAAATACATAAAAATTTTCTGTTCTATCAGGGGGAATGGGTAATATATTGTCGAAATAAGTCTTATCCTTGTGTTTGTCACCCTGAACTTTACAAAGGGAACCGACGAGGAACGAGTCGTGTGACCCTGTATGCGCAGGTGCAAAGCGCCCGGATTGTTTCAGAATCTTCTTATTAATCAAATTCAAGAGTGTTCGGTAGGAGATTCCGAAATAAATTCGGAATGACAAAACGAATAAAATTGTGTAATTTCCCTTCCCTATATAGGGAAGAGGTAGGGATGGGTTTTGATTTTTCCTTCTTGATTAACCCAAATAAGTAAGTTGGGGTTTCTACCCCAACATTTTATTTGTTGGGCTGAAAGTCCAACTTACATATTGATTTCTCATCCTGATTATTCCAAACCCCACCTAACCTCCCCTACCAAGGGGAGGAACAAGTTTGTAGGTCAGGCAATTGTCTGACACTTAAAAAGCGAGAATTTTGTTTTTAACAAAATTCCCGCTTTTAATTTTCCGTTTTTATAATATTTCTTTAACGCAATTATTTTGAAACTGTTTCAAAAATTACATCAAATGCTTCAGAATCTCTTACAGCCATATCAGCAAGCATTTTTCTGTTTACAACAACATTTGCTTTTTTGCAAGCGTTTACGAATTTTGAATAACTCATACCGCGTTGTCTTACTGCTGCATTGATTCTTACAATCCATAATCTTCTCATGTTGCGTTTTGTGGTGCGTCTGTCTCTGTAAGCATATTTAAGTGCTTTCATTACAGCGATATTTGCAACTTTGAAGATTCTGCTTCTTGCTCCGATAAAGCCTTTAGCAAGTTTTAATATTTTTTTGTGTCTTCTAACACCGGCACTACTGCGTCTAATTCTCATTTTTTATGCTCCTATCTTGAATACTTCTTGTATGGTAACTCTTTAGATACCAGTGCTACATGTGACTCAGAAACCTCAACCATCTTGAAAATTCTGCGTTTTCTTGATGCTGATTTGTGTTGGAGCAAGTGGCCGATGCCTGCTTGTCTTTTCATAATTTTACCGCTTGCAGTAACTTTATAGCGTTTTGCTGCGGCTCTGTGTGTTTTTAATTTTGGCATTTCGTTTCTCCTTTTTCTTGTGTTGGATTTTTAACCCTCACCCGCCCTGTGGGCACCCTCTTTCAATGGCAGAGGGAAAGTTTACTTTCGGATTTAAAACCCAAACCTACGATAACTTCGCTTCATAGGCATACCAAAGCCTATTTCGGCTGTGTATGTTAATAATAGTATGAAAATATTTTATTTGCAAGCGGTTTGTGTATATTTGTTAAAAATGGGGTAAGTCACTAAAAATAATATTTATAATTTTTTTACAAACTCCTCCATGGTAACTTTGCCTTTGAATGCAGGTGTTTGATTATTTAACTCCTGCTCCTTTTCTTTTTCAATATTATGGCGCAGAAACTTGTTTAAAACTTTTGGTAATGCAAATCCGATTAATGCGGTGTTTGTAAGTAATGAGAACCAATACAAACCGGCTCCGATATTTTTTGTTTTCTTTAATATTTCAGGAGGTATGTCTTTTACTTCGTCTAAAGTTTTGAAATTTCTTAACGGCATTTTAAATTTTTTTAAGAAATTCAACTTTTTCCCGTCGTCATTCATAATTTTTGTTCCGAAGATTTTGTCTGCAATTCTTCCTGCGATGTTATTAATTAGGAAATCTCCGCCAAAAAACATCGTAAACAGCCCGATATCTCTTAATGCTCTGTCTTTGCGTTCATTTGTATCTCTTGAAGATATTAGTTTTGCAGGGAAACTTGATAAAATCCAAATGGCTGCATAAATTGTTTTCGACATATTTGTTCCTGAAGTATAGTCAAAATTTTGCGGATTATTTGCAATTTTTTTGTATCCCCACCTCGAAATCAAAGATTTCGGTCCTCCCTCAAGGGGAGGACTTTTTAAAGAAAAGGATAATCCTTTTGTTACTGCTTTTGCAAAAAGTATTCCGGGAATAACCGAAAATGCAATATTCCATGCAAGTTTTTTGAGTTTTGATTTTTTAAATTCTTCATCAGATTTTGAATTGTCTTTTTTAAGTTCAAAGCCGGCCGAAAAATCTTTTCGTTTGGTTCGCATTTGAGTATATTCTGTCGCAATCCAGGGGATTGCCGACCACATCGCACCTGTTGTGATAAAATCAGTCATCAAAACTTTTTCGTGAACCGAGAGTAAGTCTTTTTTTAATTTTTCGGGGTTATTATATATTTTGTAAATTTCTTCAAATGCTTTTTGATGTTCATTTGTCCCTGCTTTTTTGTCAAAAATTTTTGCAGTTTTTTCTAAACCTTCTTTTAAATCAGCATCAGGTGTAAGGTATTTTTTTGATACCTGAATAATTTTCTTTTCTGCCCCTTGCAACGACTTTATTATTCCCTTATTTTTCAGGAAATGTTTATTATAAAGCGGAATGAGTAAAATGGGAGTAAGATATGATGCAACAAAATATATTCCGCCCATCAATGCACGCTCTTGTGCTTCATATTTGTTATTCGACATAATACATTGCGGAACGGTGCTTCCGCCAAGTGTTGTAATTCCTCTGTTTATGAGGGTATGATTTTGCACATAGGCTGTTGAATTATATATATTTAATCCCTTAAAGGGTAATGTATCAGATACTTTTTTACAATCCATAATCAAATTAATGTTATTCGCTGATAAAAAAATAACAATGATTTATTAATTATTGTTTTGCTCAATCTGTGGATTGAAATTTTTTATAAATTATAAAGTGTTACAAAATATAAATTTTTAAAACACTTATTATAATTGAATTTACGACCAATCTACATCAAATATATGATTATTGTGTGTAATTTTGCCCTATATCTGCACTTATGGTATTATTAGTGTTAGAGTGGTTATTTGTCGGATTGTAGATAAATAATTCCCAAAATAAAGACTTGACGGGTAAGATGAGAAGATTATTTAACAATAAAATAGGAAACATATTAGGGCTTGTCGTTGCGGTAATTTTATTATCGTTTTGTATAAGCGGTTGTGTTCCTCAAAAGGAAGAACCGCAAAAGCCGTTACCGCCCGTACCAAAGGTAAATAATACAAATCCTGAACCGCATAAGTCCGTAAATATTGATGTTGAGGATGATGATTTGCCTGACAATATGATATCTTATGATGTTACGACAATCGGTCGCAGTAATCCGTTTATGCCGTATAACGAGATGATTGAGTATGAAAAAGCCCGCAATTCTGCAATTGCTGAGGCAAACGCAAAAAATGCAAAAATTCTGAAACTGAAAAATCTTCAGAATTACAGAGTGAGAGAGCAAGACGATATAAGTCCGTATAGTTTTAATCTTCCTGTTCCGCCTACGGCGCTTGATACGGGTTCAGTTGCAGCGAAAATTACAAGAACCAAAGTTGTTGGAATTATGTTTAATACAAAAAGCCCGTCAGCGATTATAAATGTGGATAACAGAGATTATCTTGTAAGACCGGGAGATAAAATTATCGGTCAGGAATATAAGGTTGTAAAAATTACTCCGACTTGGGTGACTGCTGCAATGGGTTCAAATGTTTATTCGGCGGCTATCGGAGAATTATTTACAAAAGACGGTATAGAAACCAATCAGACTGATATATATAATTTGAAAGAAAGATTTGGCGGAAGGAAAATTTAAACAATAATCAATCAGGAGCAGATATGAAAAATAAAATCAGAGAAAAATTTGTTGCAAGTGTAATGATTTTGTCATTCGCGGTTATGGGGGCATCACCTGTTGCTCTGGCGCAGGATTCACCTGTAATTCGTTCTCAACAACCTATTACATCAATGGATATCAATTCTGATACGCAAATTCAAAATGCGGATTCACTTGTAAATCTCAGTCTTCGTGATGCAGATGTTATGCAGGTCTTGAGAATGTTTGCCGATCAGGCAGGTATGAATATAATTTTTGCTCAGGATGTCAGCGGCAAAGTTACGATGGATTTGGTTAATGTGACTTTGCAAAAGGCTTTGAGTCTTGTTGTAACAACTCAAAAACTTAAATATGGTATTCAGGGTAATACAATGATTATCACAAGTGGTGATGATGAAGATGTCGATATGGGTGCAGGTTCAAAAGATATTATTATAGTTCCTGTCAAATATGTGAGTGCGGCATCGATTGCAGACTTTTTGAATAAAAGTATTTTTACCAAAAAGAGTATAAGCCCGGGAGTATCTTCTAAACCTGTTGTAACAACAAACCCTGCAAATAATGAATTAATTGTCATGGGCACACGAGAAGATGCCTTGATGGCGCAAAAAATTATTGACCAATTTGATAAAAAACCTCCGATAACTAATTATAAAGTTAATCATGTTACTCCTGCAGAAATGGCAGGATTAATTTGTTCTACATTAATTCCGTCATTTATGAGTAACGGAGAAGGTTCAACAGGTGGTGCTGCCGGAGTTCCGACAGGATTTGCATCAGATTCCTTTGGCGGGGGTGGTGAATCCGGCGGTCTTTCAATTGGCGGAGGGAAATTATTGTGTTCGGTTGAACAAAAAGCAAATGCAGAAGATATGGCTTCTTTGCCGTTTAAAAATATGACTGTTTCATATTTCCCGTCTATTGGTATGGTTCAGGTTATAGGTGGTTCTCCGACTCAACTTGAAATGATTAAAGATTATATTGCGGCAAATGATTTGAAAGCACCTCAGGCATATCTTGAAGTTCAGATTATTTCATTGTCTGAAAGCGGCAGTAAGTCTTTTGATAACACCTGGCAATATATGAGCAAAAATATTTCCTTTAATGCTTCAAACGGTATAAGAACCGCAAGTTCAGGCGGGGGAAAATATTATCCGATTTTCTTTGCAGGTCATGGCTTTAGTGAACAGGCCAAAGGTTCTTCCGGTTCTTCAACCTCAAAAGATGATACCGGTGATATATCTTACGGACAGTGGAGCGGTTCTCCTCAGTTAATTTGGACCATCAATTATTTGGTCGAAAACAATAAAGGCAGAGTTCTTGCTAATCCTCGTATTCTCATAACAAACGGTCAGCAATCTGTTATTGACTTGACATCGGATTATGTCGCAAAAGTTACATCACAATATTTGGATTCAACTGGTACAGGTTCTTCACAGGTTCAAAAAGATTATGATATTCAAAATGATAACGGTATAAAAGTTACGATTACTCCGTTTATCAGTCCTGACGGTTATGTTACTTTGGATATTAATCCTGATTACAGTACTATTGCAGGTCAGTTATACACTGATGGTGAAGTTGAAGGTCAGCGTGACCTTGCTGCTACTTTGCTTCAAAGAAGAAACTTAACCTTAAAAGGTATAAGAATCAAAGATGGTGAAACTTTAATTATTGGTGGTATGATACAGGAAGTTGAAACTAAAAATGTCAGCAAAATTCCGTTCCTCGGGGATTTACCTTTTATAGGTATGTTCTTTAGAAGTACGGGTACAGAAAGATCTAAGGAAGAAATGGTTATAATGATTACACCTCAAATTATTGTTGATACGGAAGATGCAGCCGAAATCACAAATTTGGATTTGTAATTGTTTAATCAAACAAAATCAATGAACGAAGTTATTTCAAGAATAAAAAACAGTATAGATAAATCTATAATTGACAAAGTTGACAAAAGTTCGATGAGCAAAATGAAATTTGTGCCCGTCAGTATTCGTCAGGGTCAGTTGTTTGTTGCTGTTTCAAAAAAATCTAATATGGATAGGATAAGTCAGTTGTTAAAAAGATATTATCCTAATCCGATAAGATTTATGCCTGTTGGCGGTGATGATGATTTACGCGAATTATTAAGCGGTTTTGTTGAAGAAAATAAGATAGATGAAGATTTGCCAAAAGTACCCCAAAAGAAAGATGCTCCTGTCATGGTATCTGAACCTGTCGGTGGTATGCTTGGTGAATTGTTTGTTAAAAAAGGCTTGATTACGCAGGAACAATTAGAGGATGCTCTTGCGGAATCAAAGCGCTCCAATGCTCCTATAGGTTCTACTCTGTACGAAATGGGTTATATTACTCTTTCTGATTTAAAAAAGACTTTAGGAGAACAAACAGGTTATAAACTTGTATCTTCAGAGCAATTACAGGACCAAAAGAATTTTATCAATATTTTGCCTGAAGATTTTATCCGTACTAATTCAGTTATACCAATATCTTCTGATGGCAGAGTTTTGACAGTCGGTGTATTAAAACCGTTAAAACAAGATATTTTAAAAGCGATTATTTATATAACAGGGCAAAATCCCCGCCAACTTTTGATGACTCATTATGAGTTTAACAATTCTTTGGAAGTATTTTTCTCAAAAAGAAAGAAACAAACTGAAAGAATTCTTGAACAGATTAAGACAGAAACAATTGAATCTGAGGCTGAAGCAAGTTTGTCAGACCAACTTGATGCAGAACTTCTTGATTCTACAGGAACGGTTGCAAAATTTGTTAATCAGATTATTACAAATGCTATAGATAATAAAGTTTCCGATATTCACATAGAACCTCGACTCAATGGTTATATTGTGCGATACAGAAAAGATGGTATTCTTCAGAAAACTATTGATATTCCTGATAAGGCAGAATCTTCTGTTATTACCCGTTTTAAAGTTATGTCAAGAATGAATATTGCAGAGCAAAGACGACCTCAGGATGGTACTTTTACTATGCCGTACAAAGATACGAATTATGATTTTCGTATCAATACTCTGCCTGTATCAGGAAAAGAAAAGGTTGTAATTCGTATTTTAGCGCCGGCTGTAAGTTTAAAATCGGAAGATAAGCAAATTAAACTTGTCGGTGCAAATTCGAGTGATTTGGAAGAAATTACCAAAATGGTATCTTGTCCGAACGGTATTATTTTAACATCAGGTCCTACAGGTTCAGGTAAAACGACGACTCTTTATTCTATTTTGAAAAGTTTGAATGATGAATCTGTTAATATTACTACGATTGAAGACCCGATAGAAATTAAACTTGACGGTATTAACCAGTCTCAGGTCAATGTAAAGGCAGGCATTACTTTTGCTTCTTGTATGAGAGCAATTTTGCGTCAGGACCCTGATATTATATTAATCGGTGAAATTCGTGACTATGAAACATTAGAAACGGCTATTTCCGCCGCATTGACAGGTCACCTTGTATTAAGTACGATTCACACCAATTCTGCGGCTGCAACTGTTACTCGTTTAATTGAAATGGGTGCGAAAGACTATCTTGTATCTTCAACATTATCAGGGGTAATTGCACAGCGTCTTGTAAGAAGATTGTGTGATGATTGTAAAACAGAATACCATTGCACAAGAGAAGAAGCAATGAAAGTAACCCTTGATGAAGATGAAATTGAAAAACTTATGAAAACTCCAATATACAGAGCAACCGGTTGTAACCACTGTAATTTCACCGGTTACAGGGGGCGTTTGGGTATTTATGAAATTATGCCTATAACAAAAGAAATTAAAAAACTTATTGCGCAGGGGGCGCATGATTTGGAAATTGAGGAATGTGCTGTTGACCATGGTATGAATACTTTAAGCAATTCTTGTTTGTCACATATTCTTCAGGGACACACAACAGTAAGTGAATTTGTCAGAGTTTTAGGTTTGGCGGGCGAATAGTATGGCAAGATATAATTATACCGCATATAAAAACGGAACAAGTGATATTGTAAAAGGTCAGGTTGAAGCGGCAAATTTGCGTGAGGCCAGAACTGAAATTCGTTCTATGGGGTACACGCCAACTTCAATTATAGAAGATAATGCTCCGGTAAAAAAGGCTAAAAATGCTAAAAAAGCACTTGTAAAAATGCCTAAAATGGGGCTGGCAGAACAGATAGATTTTACATCAACTCTGCAAATCCTTGCTGCTGCAGGTATTCCGATTATCGAATCTCTTTTGTTTATTGAAAATGATGCGGCAAAACTAAAGATGCGTCAGGTTGCGGCAGAATTAAGAAAACAAATTATGAACGGCGGTACTTTTGCAGGTACAATTGCAAAATACCCGGAACAATTCGGACATGTATACATTGGTCTTGTAAAAACAGGGGAAGATGCCGGTGAACTTGAAAAAACTCTTGACCGTCTGCTTGAACTTTTAAATAAACAGGCAAATATCAGAACAAAAGTAATCGGGACTCTTATGTATCCGGCATTCGTTATTCTTTTGGCGGTATTTATTGTTATAGTCATGCTTGTATTCGTATTCCCTGTATTTAAAGATATGTTTGACCAAATGGGGATGCAGTTGCCTTGGATTACCCGTGTGTTAATGGAAATGGGTATTGCCTTAAAGAAAAATTGGTACTTTATCCCTCTTGGTTTTGCTGCGGCAATTTTTGGTATAAATTTTCTTTTCAAATGGAAGCCGAGTAAGTGGAAAATTGATAAATATGTATTGAAAGTTCCTGTTTTGTCAAAACTTATACAGTTTTCAAATTTTGCAAACTTTATAGCCGTCATGCAGGTTGCTTATGATGCGGGTGTTCCGATTTTGGAATGTTTGTATCTTGCAAATATGACACTGACTAATCATACATTGGAAACCAGAGTCGAAGAAGCCACGGTCAAAATCCAACAAGGTCAGCATTTGTCTGCTGCGTTAAGGGCAACAAGAACAATGCCTAAAATGATTTTGTTTATGATTGCAACAGGGGAACAATCAGGTCGTTTGGGTGACATGCTTGGTCAAGCCGTAAGTTATATTGATAAGGCTCTTGATAATATTATTGATATGATGACAAAAATGATTGAGCCGATAATGCTTGTTGTAATCGGTACTATTGTACTTGTTTTGGCATCGGCATTGTATTTACCGTTGTTTGCTTCATATATGGGTATGTAATATGGCAAAAACTTATGTGATAACGGGTTCTACTTCGGGAATTGGCAAGGCTGTTTTAGAAAAGTTGTCCTCAGGTGGTGAAAATTTGATTTTTGCAGGGTATCGCAATGATAAAAAGTTACCTGCTGAAATTCCTGAAAATGTGCAATATTTTTATATTGATATGACAAATAAAAAATCCGTTATTGATGCCTGTAATAATATAAAAAAGCAGACAAATCATATCGATACATTGATAAATGTCGCAGGAAATGTTGTCGCAGGTCCGATAGAAAAAATAGATACAGACAGACTAAGAGAACAATTTGATGTTAATACCTTTTCCCATATTGAGTTAACTCAAAATCTTATAGATATTTTGCAAAATTCTAAAATAATTAATATAAGTTCAATGTCAAGTTTTGGAAATTTTCCGTTTATAAGCCCTTATTGTGCATCAAAACGAGCATTAGACATATTTTTTAACGCTCTTGAACTTGAAAATCATAAAAATATTAAGGTTGTTTCCGTAAAGCCAGGTGTTATCGCAACTCCTATCTGGGAAAAATCTGTTAATGCCAATCTTGAATATCTTGAAAATTGTAAAGGTTACGAAAAAGAACTTGATTTTGTAAAAAATAATGCGCTGAAAAATACTAAGAAAGGTTTGCCTGTTTCAAAAGTTGCGGATTTAATTGTTAAAATTGACGGGTTAAAAAATCCAAAATCTTCTTATACTGTAGGGAATGACGCAAAATTTGCCCAAATTATGTCTATTTTACCTCAGGGACTAATTAATAAAATTATAAAATTTGGAATGAAATACCGAATGGACTTGTGATATAATATTTTTGTTATGGAAGAAAAAGAAATTGATAAAATATACAACCTTATAAAAAAGGGTGAATATGTAAGAGCAAAAGAACTTTTGTCAGGTATAATTACCGAAAATGAAAAGGATGTAGATGCTTTAAAATTGGTTGCGTTGTGTGAAGTTAATGTAGAAAATTATGAAGACGCAAGAAAAATACTTGAAGATATTATCAAGTATAAACAGGATGATGCAATATGCTGGTATTATTTGGGTTGCTGTTATGATAATTTAGGGCAACTTATTGAGGCAAAACATGCGTATAATACCGTAATAAAACTTCGCCCCGAATATGTGGATGTATATAAAAGTATGGCAATAGTTCAGATTAAAGCGCAAGAACCTAAAAAAGCGTTAGAATATGTTGAACAAGGACTTAAATATGCCGATAAAGATGATTATGCATTTTATTATATAGCAGGAACTGCCTGTATGGCGGCACAGGATTTTGAAGGCAGTATAAAATATATCGAAAAAGCAATAGAATTGGACTCTGGGAATGTCCAGTTATATAACAATTTGGGTACGGCATATCTTACAACAGGTAAACTTGACCTTGCAAAAGAAACTTACGAAAAATCTATTAAACTTGAACCGACCGATTCACTTGCATATTTTAATATTGCATCAATTTTACAAATGCAGGATGAACACGAAAAAGCCTGCGAATACTTTGAAAAAGCACACGAACTTGAACCGGATGATGACAGTTATATTATAGCGTGGGCAATATCTGAGGTTAAAGCAAATAGAATACACGAAGCGATTGAACATTACAAGTATCTTTCCGCTGCATATCCGCAAAAAACGACTTACAAATTCAATCTTGCAAGTTGTCTGCAGATTATCGGAGAGTATGAAGCATCAATATCTATACTTATTCAGTTAAGTATGATGAGCCCAAAATCCGTTAATATTCTGAAAAAACTTGCATCAATTTATATTTTGACAGGACAGATTTCTAAAGCCAAAGAAATTTATGAAAGAATTATAAAACATGGCGGTACGGATTATATGCCGTATTATGAACTTTCAATGCTTTGTATAAAAACAGGTGATACGGACAGGGCAGAAAATATGCTCAAAAAAGTATGCAAACTTAAACCTGATTTTGCAAAAGCGCATAAGGATTTGGCAGTAATTTATCTGAATAAAAGACTTTTTGATTATGCAAAAGACGAATTTGAAAAGGCTTATGATATAGCAAGTGATGATTTCTCAATAGTTATTGAGTATGCAAATTATTTCCATGCAACTTCCGATTTTGAAAAGGCGGATGAAATGTATCAAAAGGCTCTCGAATTGAGACCTGAAGATGCAAATGCTCTTGCATTTTCCGCATTAAATAAAACTCATTTAAAACAAATTGATACGGCATTAGAACAAATTGTCAGTGCCATTAAAAAATCTCCCGCATCAGCATTTTTATTTTTTATTGCAGGCAGAATTTATTTTCTTTCTGATGATTTTGAACGCGCTAAGGATTATCTTATCAAGTCTTTTGAGATGGAACAAATGCCTGAAACACAAAATTTGCTCGCTCTTTGTTATTTTAATCTGAAAGATTTTAAACAGGCAAAAACTATTTTTAATAATATGCTTGAAAAATCGCCGCTCAATATCAATACTCTGTTAAATATTGCAAAATGTTGTATTGAGTTGAAAGAAATTGATAATGCACTTGAATATCTTGACAAAATTGTGGATACTTTCCCTGAATGTGAAGAAGCACAGGAACTTATAAGAGAGATTTCTTAAATATGATTACAAAATCAGAACTTGACAGTCTTGTTTTAAAATATGAAAACAAAGATTTTATAAAAGATGATCCTGTTCAGTTTATTCACAGATTTAAAAATAAAAAAGATGTGGAACTTGCAGGTTTTATTGCATCATTACTTGCCTATGGGAGTAGAGTTCAGTTTATAAAAAAACTTGATGATTTGTTTATCAATATTGCCCACAATGAACCGCTGAATTTTATATTAAATTTTGAACCGGAGTTGATAGGTGATTTTAATTATCGTTTTGGAAAACCCGTTGATTTTATTTCGATATTTAAAATTTTAAAAGAATTATACGACACGACTGATGGTCTTGAAGAACTTTTTAACTACGGGCGCCAACAGGGTAAAATGTTTGAAACTGTTGTTGATTATTTTTATGCAAGAGCGGATAAATCTGTCGGACAAGGATTTTACCACATGATACCAAACCCTCGTAATAACGGTGCAATGAAACGAATGTGTATGTATTTAAGGTGGATGGTCAGAAAATCAAGTGTTGATGTCGGTATATGGAAGTTTATGAAACCGTCGGAACTTTACATACCATTAGATGTTCATGTCGGTAGAATTTCACGACAAATGGGACTTTTGACCCGTAAGGCTAATGATTTTAAGGCAGTTGAAGAATTAACAGATAAATTGAGAGAATTTTGTCCTGATGATCCCGTAAAATATGATTTTGCAATGTTTGGTTACGGTGTGAACCATAAATAACATTATATGAAGTTCATTTCTTTTCTTTTGTTTGCGATGCAAAAAAAAGAAATAAGTAAGTTGGGCTTTCAGCCCAACAAAATAAATGTTGGGGTAGAAACCCCAACTTACGATTGTCGTGTCGCAAACAATGATTGCTCACTTCGTAAAGGTCTGTATACCCTCACCCGTTTTTCAAATGCTCATACTTCGCATTGAA
>Ga0310695_10007423_pt1 | contig 17493 bp, 16 predicted proteins | sample RumenRJG_04DNA_FD_203882 | JGI IMG/M metagenome (GOLD analysis project Ga0310695, IMG submission 203882) | Bovine rumen microbial communities from Lethbridge, Alberta, Canada - RJG_04 (v2) (version 2) | ecosystem: Host-associated > Mammals > Digestive system > Stomach > Rumen | place: Canada...
CCGGGCCGGGATGAAATTCACTCTGCCCGGCTTTTTCCGGGAGCCGTTATCGTCCTCGGTGTACGAAAGAATGGGAGTCTCGTATGGCATGAGGAGGTAATCCAGGGATTCAAAGTCCTCGATGCTGGTCAGGGAACGGCAGAAATAAAAGCGGAAATCGGAGATCACGTACCGTCTCACGGCTTCCAGAAAGCAGTTGTACTTATGCAGAAAAAGCATGGTTCATTCCTCGTCTGTTAATCGGTTTCGGCGCTGTTATCGGCGTATTCGTCCTCTTCCGGAATAAGCTCTTCGCTTTCGGCTTCCGGGAGGCGTTTCTTTCTGATATTGCCGATCATGGAGTCCAGCAGCTCCGGATCTTCGGCGGGGTCGCGGGCGCGGTTTTTGAAAAAGCTGTTATAAGCGGAAACAAAGCCCTTGCCGAGAGCCCCGTGGCCGCAGGTCAGAGCGGGGATGTCGCATTTGTAGGATTCGGCGGGATTGCGTTCAAAAAACCGCTTCAGAATTTCCCGTTCTCCGGCGATTGCGGCCCGGGCTTCTTCGATGCAGGCGGGGAAATCCTCCCGGGATCTGGCGGACAGCAGGCTTTCCCGGAAATCCGGAGCCGGAGCCTCCGAAAACGCCAGAGTTTCCGGCGGGTTTTCATGAAAGGCTTTCTGCCAGGACTTTAAGAGATACATGGGAAGAACGCGGGAATACTTCTGGGGAGCCAGGCAGAAGGTCTCGTCCAGAAGCCGGTGAAAGATCTTAAAAACGGGGATGTCATCGGTTTCTATGGCCCGCAGAGCCGCGTGGGCGTAACCCTCGACCATGTGCCGGGAAACGCTTATGGTAAGAAGCTCCCGGGGCTCCATGCGGCCGTTTTCCTGCCGCATCATCATCTCCTGCTTTTTCAGGTGGAAGGGCTGGCCGATCTCAACGGTGGGAACCAGGGAAACGTCTCTGAGCATGGGAATGGGATCGCGGGAAAGGGTGATCACGCACAGGGTATTGTATTTGGGGTCGCAGCACACGGCGGCGTAATCCCGGGAGGTTTCCGGAATGAAAAGCTCCGAGCGGCCCGTTCTGCGGTTTTTCCGCTGCAAAACGGGAGCCGAGAACCGGGAAAACTGTTCATTGACGTAATCCAGCGACTCCTGAATCAGGGGGAACTCGGCCCGCCACCAGTATTTGAAGCCGTCTCCGGCGAAAGCCCGCGCGGCGGCGGCGAAATAAACTCGTCTGTCGAAATATAGCATGGTGAATTGTCCCGGCGTTCCGTTAAAAACGCCGTCCTCAAAAAGCCGGACTTATGCCCGGCGGCTGTAAAAACCCCGTTCTGGCGGGGACTCTCGCCGCGCTGCTTCCGCGGCATTCGCAAGTTTAGCATTTTTGCGGGAAAACCCGTTAAAAAATGCCTTTTTTTCAGGAAGACCGGCCCGGACGGTTCCGGTCATCCGGTTCCCCGTTCCGGTTTTCGTCATCGGAAAACACGGCGGCAAGGCCGGTGATCACGAGAACGGCGATCAGGATCAGGAGAACGGCAAGAATGATATAGTTTCCTACGATAAAACCGGACATGGCTGGCCTCCCCGCCCCGGAGCGGGGCGTTTCCCGCATTATAGCATTACCCGCCTGCAGCCCGGGGCCTGTCTGAGAGGCAAAAAAAATCCCGCCTCCGAAAGGAAACGGGATTTCTCTCAAAACTTAAATACGGGGCTGTTTACGCCTTGTCGCTGTCCCCTTTTTTCTTTTCCTGATGATCCAGCCAGAGCCCGAACAGGACAAGAGAATTAAACAAAAACAGTATTGCAATCGCAATGAGATCGCCCACGATCACGGTATCCATCGTATCCTCCCGTGTGACCGGCCTCCTGAAAGCCGGTTACTCCCCGCTGTTTTTTTCGCTGCTTTTTCCGTTCCTGTCTTCGCGGATCTTGAAGTAAATGCCAAAAAGGCCCAGACCGATAAAGACGCTCAGAATCGCAATGCCAATGATATTGCCAAGCACAAATCCAGACATAACCGGCCTCTTATGCCTTGTCGTTTTTCTTTCTTTCCTGATAATTGAAATAAATTGCCAGAGAACCAATAACGAGAAGAACGGCCATAAATGAAATGGCTATGAGATTGCCGACATCTGTTCCGGACATAGCTTACCTCCCGGCTTGCATAGCTGAAAACTTGCGGAGGCCGTTATTTACGCCTTCTTGTCTTCCCCGTTCTGGCTGTCATCGTCAGAGAAAATACTGACCAGCCCAACGGCGATAAGAGCTGCCAGAATCGCAATCAGGATCGAATTGCCAAGAATAAATCCGGACATAACCGCCTCCCTGCCCCGGATCGGGCTTTTCCTTATTATACCATCACCCGCCCGGCTCTCCCGGGCAAAAATCCTCCCCGGGAGTGCGTTTTGTGAACCGATCCCCGTGGCGTTCCGTGGCGTTCCGGCCTTATACTCATGATGTTTTCTGAATGCGGAGGAGATATGAGCATGATTGACGAAAACCCGGAGGAGCAGGGCAGAGCCGCAGCCCCGGAACCGGCGGAATACCGGGATGACGGCTATGACCTGGCGGATCTCCGCGACCGGTTAAGCCTGCTTTCCGCCCAGCGCGAAATGCTGGAAGAACAGGTGAAGCAGAATACCGGCTCCGTTAAGTTTAATTTCCGCACCATTAACGTGATCCTGGTGCTTTGCATCGCGGGATCGTTCTGGCTGCAGCAGCAGATCAACCGGATCGCTGACCGGCAGGAAGCCGCGGACGCGGCGAAGATCGCGGTTTACAACCCCGACATCATGGAGCTGAAGCTCCGGGAGGCCGGGCTTACTATGGAAGAATGCGAACCCATGATCCTCAAAGTCATGGGGGACGAATACCAGGCCCGGGGCATTCCGCTCCTGCTCTCTACCGGAACCGTTTCATACCCGGAAGCCCTTTCCCCCGACTACCGCAAATACGCTGACGGGTGCATGGCTTCTCTTTCCAACGCCCAGGCGGTGCAGGAAATAAACGAGGCCCGGGCTCTCCGGGAAAACCGGGGGCTTCTGCCGGACAGGGAGGAAGAACCGGAAACCGACTACTGGGGCAATCCCATAGGGGAGGAAACGGCGGCCCCGGCTCCGGAAAAGAAGTCCCCGAAAGGAGATGACCGTGACGAATGGAACGTCACCGAAAAGCCGCAGAGATATGTAACCGAGGGCGTTGTGGTCGGGGTGGAAGAAAAGTGACAGAGCCGGAGCAGGAACAGGAAAAACGGAAAGAAAAGCCGGGGTTTGCCGCCCGGGCGAAAAAGTTCTTTTCCCGGGAAAACCTGAAAAGAAAGATCACCTTCCGGCAGGCGGGCTACGCCTTTGCCAGCGTGTTTTTTCTGGGGTGGGCCTTCAACTGGTTCGCGGACAACTATCAGATCGCGGTCTGGGGGCATCTCGGAGGGAACGGCTCGCACTGTCTCTCCAAGCCCTATGCGGTTTATCTGGCGAAGAAGGCGAAAGGGGACTTTTCCTCCCTGGAAAGAGGGGAAATAACCATGTTTTCCGTAAAGGGCATTAAGCTGTATCCAGACGGAACTTTTTTCGTGAAGTTTCTGGCCGGGCTTCCCGGGGATCATGTGGAGATCACCCGGGACGAAAGAATCCTGATCAATGGCAAAGAAGTGGCCCAGGGTCTTTCCTATCTTCACAAGATCAACAAGCCGATTGACGATTTCGTGTTTTCCGGAGTGCTTCCGGAGAAGAAATACTATGTGCTGGGGGACACTGACGCCTCCTTTGACTCTAGGTACTGGGGGCCGATTGATGAATCTCAGATTGTTGGCCGGGCTTACGGCCTGCTTCCTTTTTTCTGGCAGCGTGACGGCGGCTCCGGAGAATCCGGAAAAGACGCTCCCGCAGAATAGCGGCGAGCCTCTTTCCCTGGAAGTCGGGGAACCGGGGGAATCCTCCCGGGAAACCCTTGACCGGCTCCGGCAGTTTGACGAAGGCGTGAAGGGGCATGAAAGGGAGATCCTGGGGGAGGATTTCGCCGGGGAGCTTGACCGCGTTTCCTCCCGGCTGGAACAGGGCATTTCCGGAAAAAGCACCGGCGATCCGGATCTTGACCGGCGGATCTCCTCCGCTGCGGATCTGGCGGAAAGCAGCCGCCGCATCGACCGGGCGTATCAGATCCGGAAGCTCAGAGAGGTTATCAGAGACGCCTCCCCCGAGGACTACGAAAGGATCGCCCGGGATCTCGCGGAACTGGAAAGGGAAGAACAGAACGATCCTGCCCCTGCCGCCGGAGACTCCGGGGAAACTCCGGGCCGGGTGTATGTTTTTCTTTCCTGGTCAATGGGGGAGGATCTTCTGAAGGAGATCATAAGAACCGCCCGGGGCCAGGAAAACGCCGTGCTGGTGTTCCGGGGCTTTCTGCCCGGAGAGACGATCTCCGAGGGCGGCCGGAGGCTCAGATCCCTTATCGAGGACGATCAGGAAGAGCTGGAAAGGGAGATGAAGAAAACCGGGAAAGACCGGGAGCAGGAGGAACGCTGGCGGGATCTCCGGGAAAGGGCGGTGGCCGGACTCCTGCCGCCTCCCCAGATCATGATCGACCCCGCGGCGTTTGCGGATTTCGGGATCGATCATGTGCCGGAGGTGATGTATTTCGTGCCGGAGCATGAGGCGAACACCTGTCAGACCGTCATGAGAATGGATTCTCCCGTGGGGGTGTGCTGGCTCTCCCGGGCTCGCGGCCTCGCGAACCCGTTTTTCCTGCCGGAAAAGGCCCGCACGGGCTCTTTCGGGGATCTGGGAACCTTCGGCCCGGTGTTCCCCGTGGCGGAACCCGACATCAGAGAAGTGATGAAACAGAAAATGGCCGGGATCGACTGGAAGAAGAAAGAGGAGAATGCCTGGAAGAACTTTTTCCGGAAAAGATCCGAGTACGGCCATGACACGCTGCTTGACTATGCCATGTACCGGAGAGAACGGCTTATCGACCCGTCTGTCACCCTGGAAACCGACATCACGGACAAATACGGCAAAATCCTGATCCCCGCCGGAACCCGGGCAAACCCGCTGGACGCGGCCCCGTTTGACGGGATCATGGCGGTATTCGATCCGGGGCGGGCATCTGAGATCGAGGAGATCCGGAAATGGCTGGCGGCTGCGGGAACGGACACCTCAGATCCCCGGGTGACGTTTCTGGCCACCAGAATCCCCTCGTCCGAGACTGAAGACGGGTGGGACTTCTACACGAAGCTGACGCACGATCTCCGCAATCATGTTTTCCTGCTGGGAGATGACGTGAAAAAGGCATTCAGCCTCCGGGTAACGCCCTCCGTGGTCACGGGAGATCCGGAAAGAAAGCTCCTCCGGGTGTCGGAGCTGGGGAAGATCCCCGCTCCCGCCGGGGAGCCGGAGATCGAGCCCCGGGGCGACCGGCTCACCATACAGCAAGTCATGGCGGGAATGAACGCCGGTAAAGACGAAGAAGAAGAATAAATAATGAAAAAGAGGAACGAAAGGATCATGAAACGGTTTAAGGCCGGGCGGGCGGGAATGCTCCTCCTGGCGGCTCTGGGGCTTTCCGGGGCTTTTCCGGCTCTGGCGGCCCATACCGCCGGGAGCGGCGAAAAAAGCGAACTCTGCCCCGACTCCAACGCTCTGGAACACATGGTAAGCGGACTCTGCTGGGACTGCATTTTTCCCATGTATGTAGGCGGCATCGAGATCTCCGGGAAGCGCGGCAAGAAATCATCCTTTGGCGGCAGCACCAACGATGCGATCTCCGGCTGCTACTACTGCTCCGGTTCCGGGAGCGGCCAGATCAGCACCGGGGCGGCATCCGGGGAAACGTCCTCAAACATTCTTTCGGGGAAAGCCTGGCATAACGCCGGGGTGCCGGACGGAGCCGTGAAAAAACCCCTCTGTTCCTGCCAGGAGGGAGCCCTGAAAAAGCCGGGAATTTCCGAATCCATGTGGGAACCGGCCCGGCTCCTGGAATTTCCCTACCGGGCGGGGTGCTTCCCGGCTCTGGGAGGGTTATATATGGGAAACGCCTTTGATTTTCTGGATATGGGATCTCAGGGGAGGCCGAATACCGTTTACCGGAAGAACAATCTCGACCCCGCCATTCCCGAATTTCGCTTCGCCCACCTGTACGCCTTCCCGGTGATGCAAATGGCCGGGATGATGACTAATGCGGTATGCACGAAAGACGCCTATGCCGATTTCGATATGCTGCACATGGCGGAACTCGATCCCACCTGGAAGGACAAGGGCATAGCCGGGGTCACCACTCCGGAGGTCATTCTGATCGCGGCCATGAACATTGCCGCCGAGGTCGGCTGTCTCCCCGAGACCGTGAAAACCACCCTGAACAACACTCCTATGGACTCCCTTTTCTGGTGCGCGGGCAACTGGGGAAATTACTATCCCCTGGTAGGCCATGTCACCGCCCGGGGAGCCGGGGTGACATCCAGCTATCTCATGGTGCGGACTATGGCGGCCCTGCACCGTTCCGGCCGCGAGTTCGGCACTCTGGGAAAGGTCAACGCCTGCGGCGCGAAAATCACGGAATACCTCCCCAAGTCCCAGTACAAGGCCCAGTTTTTCTCCCCCACCACCGAAAAGGGAAGCCATGTTTTCGGGTTCCCGTTTGTGGCCTGGGATTTCGCGACTTCATATCCCACTCCGAAGGGCGAGGTTCCGGCCTACGTTCTATATCGCTGGAATGATTGCTGCAACGTTGACATCGCCACCGGAGGCAACGGCAAATAAAGACAAAAAAGCCTCCGCGGGGGAGGCTTTTACGGTTTGAAAAAATCAGCTGCTAATCGTCCTGAACGATCTGATTATTCTGTCCGTTCTGATTGCCCTGGTTTTGCTGATTGAGACGTCTGTCTCTCTGCTCTTCTTCAAGACGCCGCTCTCTCTGCTGTTCTTCCATTTCAGCTCTTTCAGCTAATTTCGTATAAATATCGAGTTGTTCCTGGGCGAATATTTCCCTGTAATCTTGATTCATAGCAAAAGCTCCCAATTAGCCCTTCCTGAAAAACATCACGGCAAGATCCTTATTGCCCTTATCCGGGCAGAGAAGGTTAAAAAACTTCGCATCCGGATCGCATTTTTCCAGACCCGCATCCGCAGCCCGGGACACATCATCGAGCAGGGAATCAAATGCCGGTCTTATCGCCATGATGCGGTTCCCGGTCTCCCCGTAGCTTTGGCAAAACCTTATGAACTCGTCCGGGGTTCCCGTGAAAAACGTTCTGGTGACGCCTTCGGACGCAAGTTCCGAAAGGGCTGCGATGACTCCTCCCAGAATAAAGGATTTCTCCTGATCCTGACAGAGCCCGTCAAGAAGGGCGGAAACGTCCTTAATATCCGCCGCGGCAAAGGTTTGTATTTCTGCTTTCATGCTTTTTTCCTTCTGGCATGATCCTCCGGAGCCCGCTGCATAATCGCAGGGATATGCGGTTATGCAGGAGCCGGTAAAGGATCGGTCAGTCTAATCTCTCTGACATCTTCAGACAATGATTGAACTCGGCTTCGGCCCGTTTAACAGTCATCGTCATCGTTATTCGCGCCGTCATCGTAACCTCTGTCGTACCCGTCTTCGTGCCCCCGGGCGTAACCCCGGTCAAAACCGGCTTTAAAGGCTTTGTCGTAGGTATTAGCGACTTCCTGAAAAACGGAGGGCGGGATCGGAGATGACGGAGAGGCCGGAGATGCCGGGGTTGCCGGAGGAGCGGCATTCAGGCTTGCGGTAAGACTCATGGCAAAAAGGCCGGGCTGATTGACGATCTGGACGTTCACGCTGGCGTCAGCAGGGAGATTCAGTTTAGCGGCGGCCTCCTGTCCGGCTTTGGCCATTGCCGGGAGGATGTCTCCGGCGGCACGGAGCAGATCCGGAACCGCGGGAGGCAGATTGTTTAGTTTTGTATTTTCCATAAATACTCCAATAAAACTGAAAAACTGATTGCTCTTAATTTGCCTCTCGCCTGCTCCTTTTCGGGGAGCGTTTTGCGAGGGGTAATGCTCATAGTATCACGGTTATTCCATAAGAGCAACCTCAAAAAGTGGATTTGTGACGATTTTCGTGTTTTTTCGGTGATGTTTTTTTTGGGTATGCCGGTTGAGCAGTGAACAGATATTCACTTACTTTTGGCAGGCAAATTGCAAATCACTTTTCAACAGGTCTGAATTGACTTATTTAATCATTTTTGGTAAAGTTAAGTATCACTAAAAGTTGTTTTTATCGGAGAACTTATGAAAGAAAATGAAGAGCGCACGGAACGCACTGAAATAAACGGAATTATGAAATCAATTCCGGTCATCAAAAAGCTCATGGAGGAGCAGAATCTCAATCAGAAGGAGCTGGGCGAACTTTTTCACTACTCCCAGTCAAACATCAACAAGTGCCTGAAACAGGGCTTCACCCTTCCCATGCTTTACAGAATTGCCGAGCATTTTGACCTTTCCCTGGATTACCTCACCGGAAGAAGAAGCTCCGGGATGTCAGACACGGAATGCAGATTCAAGGAACGGGCCAGAGAACTTTTCGGCTTCATCGCATTTACCAGGGATAAACGGGGCTTGCTCGTTAACGTAAGAGCGGACGGGGCCGGGCCGGTGGAGATTACCTATGACAGGGCGGCGGAACGGCTGGGAATGACCCCGGATGAACTGCGCAAATACCTGGAAAAAAATGATGTAAGCTGCTTTCTCACTATGGAGCAGATCGAAAAGCTGGCGGATTTCTTCCATGTGACACTTGATTATCTCTTTAACAGGAAAACCGAGGTTTTTTCGGCCCTGGAAAAGAGCGAAATTGCCGAAAGGCTGGTGCGGGATCAGTACGTTTCCTTTGCGGAGACTGAAGCGGACGGCAGGGTTTATCCGGCCTTTTACTTCCCGGAAGACCCCGGCAGGGAAAAGCAGGGGCTTTTCAGCCGCCCGGAAAAGCTATGCAGCAACATTGCCATCAACAAATACCTCAAAAACTGCATGGACGCCCGGCAAAAGCTGAAGGACGAACTTTACGATCAGGAAACGTACAATGCGGTCATGGAAGCGTACAAGAAGCAGCTCCGGCAAAAGCTTTTAGATCCTCAGACGGACGTAAAGGTGGTGCGCATCCGGCGAAGGTTTTCAGTTCCAGCCGGGCAGGAACCGGAGAACCCCGGAAAAGGCGAACCGGAAGACGGCGTTTACCGGGACGAAGAGAAACGGGCCGAGGCCGAGTTTAACCGTTATGCGAATCCCGCAGCCTCGGGAACTGAAAACAAGGGCTCCTGACAAAAAAGCCGCCCGTGAAAAGGCGGCTTTTCCGGCAATGGCTAAACTCTGTTTATGTCTGTCAGGTTTGTCGGAGTTTTAGCCCGCGAATCCGGCAAGATCATCAAGATCTGCTTCGGAAATTTTCATTATTTTTTTCATATATGAGTCCATATACGCAAAATCCGGATTTCCGTCAGAATCGGCCGGGAGTTTTATTTTCTGACTCTGAATATTACTGGAGCTGATCTGGTCGCTGTAAGAATGATTTGCAAGTGCGGCTCTCAGCACGGCGGATATGAATAAACCGTTCATTTCGGTAATATTATTGTTGCGGAGCAGTATAATTGCCGAACCCGCACCGCCTCGCCCCAGAAAATCGGCAGGCTGATAAAAAGCAGATCCGTCTAAAGGACTGACAGTGATGCACCCCTTTCGGTCTGGAATCTCTCCTTATTGACCAAGAAACGATCATTAAGTTAATTAACTCTCCAAATGCAGATAATCTGATTGGATTGAGAGACAAAACAATATTGTACCTTTTGTATTCCACAGGAATGAGAGTGTCAGAACTGGTAAGCCTGAGGATGAACATGGTTTCATATCAATTTTTTCAATTTTCGTATACTACTATTCAGAATAATCATTAAGGACATAAACGCTCATATTTAAATTAAACTGCAATAATATTACTCAACACCCAATGCCTTAAATACAGCATCTTCGGCGCTATTGTAACAAAGGAGGTTAAAACTGCCGATTAAATCAGAAGGAACAGAGGACAAATCTCGAGTCGACGAACTAGGCAGAAGAACCTTTTTAGCTCCGCTGTCGAGGCATACCTGGAGCGCATTTGCGAGTTCCTCAACCCTGATAATGGTGCCGCTTATGCTGATCTCTCCGAGAACTGCCAGGCTGCTTAACACCGGCTTTTTTAAGGCAATGGAACAGATTGCAATCAGTGTCGGCAATGCGAGCTTACTGGTCATTCCAATCCCATGTAAGTCTTGGTAGTCGATTATGTAATCCTTGGTCGTCACACTGACTGAGCTGCTGATACGCCCTCCGTTAGCCTTCAGGTAATTGAACGCGGTGTCAGTAGCTTCTTTTGCCTCTCTGTCAGTTCCGATTCCGGTTCGAACAACCTTGCCGTTACCGGAAATCATCTGGCTCTCTAAACGGAAAGTTCCGATCATGCCGTTCTTTCCATGACCAACGACATACACCTGACCAGGATTGCACAGTCCTTCAGGAATGAGTTTTCCGCCACCTTGTTCGGGAACAGAAACAAAATTCTCCTCGAACGTCTCTTTGTCGATGTATGAAAAGTTAACGTCGTAGAATTCCATACCGCCGAGTTTCTTGAGCTGTTCTTTGACCCGCCGGCGCATTTCCAAGGCAATCTTCAGTATTTCTGCCAAATCTTCCTTGCTGAATTCTCCGTTTGGATACACGAGCTTGATAAGACCGCTGACCATACGACGCACGGCAATGGCATCCCTCTGATTCAGGTTCTTTCCTAATTTGAAATATTGATCCAAGGCATCGCTGTATTGCTCCTTTCTCAGATCTCTGAGAAACTCGGCCAAGTAGTCTGAAATAAAGCCGTAATCATCAGTAAGGTGTTCGGGGCGCAGCTTGGGTATTTCCCATCCCGGGAGATAGCAGTGCATACGATCCAGGAACGCTGTATCAGTGCCCATTTCCAGAGGGAACGGATCAAACAGACTGCTTGTCTTCAGAAGGACATCAACGCTTTGGTTTATATTACCGACAAAAACCATTGAGGCTCTTCCAGCTTTTTCTTCTTTTCCTCTGGCAAAGGATCCTGAAGCCATGTAATCCTTCATGATCTGTATGCCGTCGTTGTCTTTAAACTTAATGCCGGCAACTTCATCAAAGGCCACACAATCCCAAAGCCCGACAAGACCGACAGAACGGGTGCTCATGTTGTAAAAAAGGTTAGCCACAGTTGTCTTGCCGCCTGATACCAATATGCTGTTCGGGGATATTTCCTTGTAAAGATGAGATTTACCGGTGCTGCGGGGGCCGAGTTCACAAAGGTTGAAGTTGTTCTCCACAAGAGGAACCATGCGAAGCAGGAACAGCCACTTTTCACGCTCTGTAAGTTCATCCGGTTCTAACCCCTCTGAACGCAGCATGACATCTATCCATTCCTCTTTGGTAAAAGCCTTTCTGCCGTTTTTCAGATCATCAAGTCTGATGTTCGGCATTTGTATGGGTGTCAGCTTGCGAATAGCGATGATCGGCTCATCCTTCTTGTCGGGTCTGGCTGCCGGAATGTCGTTGTCATCCTCATACTCGCCATCTTCATCGTCATTATCCCCGTACCATTTGTCCTCATGGTCTTTGGCCGGATCCTGAATAACTATTTCCTGTTTGTTGTAATCAAGCTGAACAATGCACCAGATGCCGCCGCACAAAAGTCTTTCAAACTTTTCCGGGTATCCTTCGGCAATAGGGACTCTGCTTAGCCCCAGATTTGAAAAGCTTGCCTCATACATATCACAGGATAAATTCAGACTGACGGTCACCTGATCGATAATGCTCAGGGAACCTTGTTTGCGCAGTCTGGAAAGAATTTTTTCAGACTCATCGGGACGGACGTAGTTTTCCGCCAGAATCCTTTTTACAGTTTCAATACCGCTCCTGACGATCTCATCATCATCGGAACAGCAATATTGTCCCAGCAGAAACTCAAGAACATAGGTGGGGACGTTGGCACCTTCCTTAATCTTTTTGGTTAAATCCTTGCGAACTATCTTGCCATCAAAATGATCCCGCAGCTTCTTCTTAATCTCATCACGTGGAGTGGTAACAATTTCACTGTTCTGTTCCATTTAAAAACCCCTTAGAAGAAATCAAACTCTTCTGTGGCAAAGGCTATGTCAATCTGAAATTCTTCTCTCTGAACCGGAAGTCCGTTCTCATCAGCAATAACCAGATAATATGCTTCTGTATTGCTGTATTTGAGTGACTTCAGATTAAAGCTGATGCGGAAAATTCTCTCCTGCTCATTATCGCTGGTTCTGTCGGCAATGAACTTTGCTATATCGCTGATATTTTTTCCGCTGCTGTCGGTGAAATAGAGCTGATATGTCGCTGCTTCACGATTGCCGCCAGCAGCCTGCTTCTGATAGAAGTTAAGTGAGAAGAGCATATTGCAGATCTTGCGGTTGGGAGACAGCAGTCCTATTTCAACCGGCTTGGTATCGTACTTACTCTTGTTACGCTGATATTCCCTACTGTCATTACGCAAGTAGTGGTAATCAATAACAGGCACCACCATTTCCTGCAGGCTGATACCGCCATGAACGAAATTAAGACCGCCGCCCTTCATCTTGATGCGGATGCTTTCTCTCGGAGCAAAGGCATCGTAAGGAGCAAGCCCGTGCAGGAATTTTACCGGCAGCAGGTACTGCGGCTTGGCTCCTTTTGACATGATCGCGTAGCGTCTTCCGATTTCAATATCCTGTTCGCTTTCCGTAGTCTTATCAACCTTGCTATCTTCGGTTAGCGGACTATTGGTGTACAGGAAACCATGATCTGAGGTTATGAGAATTCTTGTACCGCTGAATTCATTGCAGATTATGCGCACCATGTTTTTAAGTTCTTCTATGGCTTCATCGCATGCTGCAAAAATTGACTTTTCCAGATGTCCGGCTTCGTCAATGGTGTCGTGGTAGATATAGACCACATCCATTCCTTTGACCAAAGCCTTACGTTCTGTGCTTCTTACGTTAATAATGTCCTCATATTTAAGCGCTACGCTTTGAGGGTTCCTGGCCTTCAGAAGTTTGTCCCGATTGTTTGCCTCGGTTGACTGACCATCAGCCAATACGGCCAGCCGTTCCGTTTTGCCTTGTTTCAGTTCCACGGAAAGCTGGTTATGCGGAAGAAGCGCCGCCATGCCGAATTTGGTTATGGTGGGGAATATGCCCTGCATGGATGACAGTTTTACTTCGCTCTTGGTTTCCCGGCGGAGCTGTTCAGCAAGAGAAGCTGCCACCTCGTAACGCATGGCATCCGAGATAATTACATAAACACGGTTATTGGCTGACGCTACCATTGAACGATAAAAATCAGTCTGTTGCTGAGTGTCATTAATACGACCATAGTTTGCAAGTTCATCGGCGCATGCGTCTGACCACTTATTGCCAAGCTCTTTAAGGAACCAGTTTATATAGAGCCCCTCAACATTATCCTTTACAGCAATAAAGCGATCCGTAAGTTCCGGATGATTCTTTTTCTGGCTGGCTGAAAACCACTTGTGGAACTGGCGATAATAGGTATCCATCATGTAGTAGTCAGAAGTGTATTCTTCCCAGATCTTTCGGGATTCAACAGTATGAAATCCAAAAGAGTGCTCCTTGTAAAATTTCTGCATCCTGGCAACTACAAGAATACCTTCAAAGTAGTTCCCAAGTTCATCGTACCATACGCACGTGCGACGCTTTTCCACTGTTCTGGTAATCAGATCTACATCCACCTGATGCTCGCCGATATCGTTCATCAGTTTTACCAGCAGCACTTCGTTAATACATGGAAAAATTTCCGTATCAAGGAAATCGGCTACCTGCATATTCTTATTGTTATTGAATCGCTGGGGAATATTTAAGTCGTCCTCAACTCTGACGGCAATATCAAAAAAGCTTTTTGAGTCTCTGCCGTGCATCCAGTCAGAAACAAAATCGTAGCAGTATGCCTGATAGGCAGGTGATATGTATTCATCGAGACCTTTCAAAAATTCCTGCCGCATAGTTCTGGTTGATGCAGTCAGAAGAATGTGTCTCGAAAGATCCTGAATAGTCGGTTCGTTCTCCTGATAGCCAGTGCCTTGATTCACCATATTCCAGAACGCTGAATGAATCTCGTAAGCAACAAACTCCTGATAGACTGAATTGGCATCCATATCAAGGCCGTTCTTGAGTACAGCCTTGAGAACAGCATTTGGTCTTGCATCAGTGCCAGCCAGGACTGCCATTACGGCAACCTGTAACTGAGATACTCTTAATATGTTGACACCTAAAGCCTTGAATTTGTTACGGCGTTCAGCGGCATTGAAAAAATTTCTGTATTTTTTGAAGCCGCTGCGTAAGTCAGCTGTTTCTTGAACTTTGAGCTCATCCATCCACATGAATATCAAATCAGCCCGGAATGGTTTTTTACTGTAGAGTTCAATATCCAGAAACCAGTCATCTTCTAGGTTATCGTAAAGTAAAGGTGAATAAATGAGGTAGTTGCTTAAAGTGTCATCCACGTTGAGCAGCTTTTTAACCTTGAAATTATTGGTTCCGGTAAGAGCAATTATCTTGGCATTGCTCAGCTGTATTTCATCAAGCTTGTCCTGAAACTCTTTTTCTTCATCGTACCAGAAAATAATGCGGCGCTTGTAAAATTCAGGCAGAGGTTCTGCAAAGCGGCGGTTTAATTCTTGTATTATTTTTTCAGTATCCACTCTTACACCTCATCACTTAATCTTAGCCAGCACATCCTGGAACTTGGCATAGTTAACCTTTACGCCATCGTCCAGATCTATCGCAATCATCTGATCTGCGAGGTGATGGATCTTTTCTTCGTAAATGCGGAGTTCTTCAGCCTGATCCATAACCTTGGCTAGCTGCTTGTTAAGCTTAACCTTTTCTGAAGGAGAAGCATCGGCAACACGACGTTTCAAATCTTCAACGGCAGTACGGTAGCGGCTTTGCTGTTCGTGGATATAGTCGGTACGAATACGGGCTATCGTGTCAGGCTTGTAACGGTGGAGGTATATCAGGCACTTAAAGCCATTCTTCTTGCCGCTGTCAAAAAGCCAGTAGATAGGACGTTTTTGATAGACTTTTACGTGGTCAGCATAGAAGCCGTTCATGAAGTAATTACGGATGATCTCACGTGATGAGCCCTTCCCTCCGAGAGCGTCAGCGATGAACTGAAGGTTTTCTTCGAGAGTTTCCTCGCCGTACACCTTTTCAACAAAGGTAACGAAAAGGCCAACAATGTCATCCTCAAAATATTCATCATCGCAGATTGGAAGAATGGCGTCGTCATCAGCGGGGAATGTGGTGTATTTGGAAGGATCCCAAATTCCGCCGGCGTAAACAAGACCGGGGATATCGAGAGAATAACGGCCGAACATGCATCCTACGGCATATGAAATAAAGCTTTTAACGTCACGTTGCAAATCGGCTGTACGGACGGTCAAATCACTATCGTCAACATTCGGTGATAATTCATCTTGCAGGCCATAAATATCAATAAAAATACGGTTTAAGTCTTCCTCTGTTTCTCTAAGTTTACAAAAACGACTCTCAGCAACTTCATTCCATGTCTTAAATGACTGCTTAATGTTTTTTTCTTTGTCACCTTTTGTTGCAGATGCAAGAAAAGGATGCTCTTTAAAATCCCAAGATGTCTCAAAAGAATCCCAATCTTCTTTAGATGCTTTAATACAATATTTTACAAACGAAACAACTGTATCGTTATCACTAGCAGATACAATAACAGGCAATTTATCTATATCTCCAGCTTGATTCGAAATTGTAGGATTTATAACCCTAATAAAAAAATTTGAAACTTTAGTATTTAAATATCCAAGAATATACAATTCATCATCTTGTTTATTACAAAATAAAGACATTCCATTAACATCAAATAGTGAACCATTCGGTCTAAAACGAACACCAAACTTACTACTATTTGTTAACGACCAAGTTAAGCATGAACGAAAGTAGTAATTTTGATTTCTTAATATTGAATGATTAAATTTTTTTAAATCAAATCCATCATTATACCAATTTAAAACATAATCCATATTTCCATACCATTTTCGACATGCACCACCTTTATTGTATGGAAACCACTTTGCTTTTGATTGTTTGGCATTATCACTTGAGCATGAAGTAAAAAAACAATTATTTATACTTACTTCAAACCAATTACGCATAAAAATATCATTACACCCAGTAGTCATTCCATTTCTTGTTTTAGCATAATAAGCTATGTTTTTATTATTAAAAACATGAATACATTTTTCATTTACCCAATATGCCACCGGACTCCCTGGAATTTTTGAAAAATTGTCCTGCTCTGATTCAAAAAAATAACCGCAGCAAGGATCACAAAGAGCTTCTAAGACTTTTTGATTTTGAATAGCCATTCCGCCGCGAAAATCTGAAAGTTTGAAACACAGAGCCTTTAAATTCATCTTTCCATTACGTAATACAAACGAGCATATCGGAACGGTAGCTTCTTCATATGCAGAATATTCCATTTGAATAAGAGTGACTATTTCTTTTTTATCGATAATAAATTTTCTTAGCTTCTCATAAGTTTGAATAAACATCCAAACCATAGGTGTCATAAACCCCGTAAATCCATCTTTCTTACAGTAACGGAAGTTTTGATACATGAAAACGCTAAAAAGATCGCCTTTATAATCTGCGTAGTTGTTTACAATAAAACTTTTAAGTTTTGAATCGAATTTATTCAAATACGGAGGATTTGTTGCAACAACCGCGTATTTGTTGCTCAACACTTCGGCGGTTTTTATTAGCGATTTAAAATAACCATTGAAATAATTGTCATGCAATGTATTCTCAATATTCATCAATCGGTCATTAATTTTTGCAAAATTAATAGATGGGACTTGAATGATTGAACCATACTCTTTTGCGTCAATTAATGTCTCAATCAATAATTGAGTATCTTTTCTTAATTCTGCATCATTTTCACAAAAAACTTCAACTGCTGCAGAATCGATACAATTACTTTCCTGTATTTCGTATATGTGGGGTTGGATTCCTTTTGTAAAGAAACGTCGGTCATACTGACGGGCTTTCATCATTACAGAAAAGTATGCAAGTTGTGTTGCTCGTCCATCGATATCAAGACCAAAAATATTAGATTTTATGATTTCAGCAGCAGCATCTCGTTCAGAATATCCATACTCCACATAGATTTTCATTAAAACATCAAACGCATAGATGAGAAAATGTCCAGAACCAACGCATGGGTCTAATACGGTAACATCTTGAGGCGTAATTTTTTCGTCAACAGTATTTAATTTTCCATTCTTTGGCTTAACAAAATACGTAAGCTGTTCCACTAAAGGGCTGTTTGGGGTTCGTTCTACCCAGAATCTGCCTACAGTATTATCAATTAAATAACGCACGACCCAATCAGTAGTAAAAAGTTGGGTGGCTGCAGGAACCTCCTCCTTTTTAACAACTTTTCCA
>Ga0310695_10007428_pt1 | contig 17486 bp, 21 predicted proteins | sample RumenRJG_04DNA_FD_203882 | JGI IMG/M metagenome (GOLD analysis project Ga0310695, IMG submission 203882) | Bovine rumen microbial communities from Lethbridge, Alberta, Canada - RJG_04 (v2) (version 2) | ecosystem: Host-associated > Mammals > Digestive system > Stomach > Rumen | place: Canada...
CACCCTTCGCTTTACTTTGCACCCATAATTCGAAGTTTAACTTAAAAACAATAAGATTATGGACAAAGTAGTAAACTATGTAATGACCCAGCTATTCCAGATGGCAGAGTATGTATGCACCAAGAGCCCGTTCATGCATGACGAGCCTGTTGTTCAGCAAGATGTTGTAACCAAGGCCCCCACTTCTCCCATCCGCTTCTCCAGCAAAGATAATTATGTGGAGGGTGAGTTGTTTAACTAAACTTACGGACGAGGGACTGTCGCAATCCATCTAAATTGCACGTTTTATTAAAATAATGTGTAAAAAATGTGCTACGTTGTGAATAATCTCGATAATATTTTGTATCTTTGCAACAATAAAGAAAAAAGACGTACACATGAATTTCGAATCACTTGTTGGACAAATCAATCAGGTGCAGGACGTGCTTCAGGCGCAAGCCGCACATGCCGTAAACCTATCACTTACGGCCCGCAACTGGCTGGTGGGATATTATATCGTGGAGTATGAGCAGCATGGCGAAGACCGTGCTAAGTATGGTGACAATCTGATAAACCGATTGGCCAAAGATATTAATCGTAAGGGTTTTGAACCTCGACGCTTGCGTGAGTATAGACAGATATATATCGTTTATCCTTCGATAGGTGTGGAGATTAAAAATTACGTTCAAAGTAATCACCTCAGTCTGCCATCCATCGAGGATAGTTCAATTTGGCGGTTGTCATCCGCCAAATTACAATCGACTGATAATCAGAATGTTGAAAAATGGCGGATGACGTCCGCCAAATTGGAAGAATGGAGTACGCCGCCTGATAGGCTCTTTAATCGTCTTAATTTCTCAAGTTTGCTACTTCTGTCTAAAATCGACAATGATCTGAAACGTGCTTTTTACGAACAGGAAGCCATTCGCGGTTGCTGGACAGTAACAGAACTTGACCGCCAGGTGTCCTCACAATACTACGAGCGAATGGGACTATCGAAGGACAAGAAGGCACTGCAAAAACTCGCCGTGAAGAACGCCCAGCAACTGGCTCCGCGCGATATTCTGCACAATCCCGTGACCCTCGAATTCTTAGGCATAGAGCAGCAGGAAGTATATACGGAAACCAAGTTGGAGTCGTATATCCTGAACCACCTGCAGGCGTTCCTGTTGGAGATGGGGCGCGGTTTCTGTTTTGAGGCGCGTCAGAAGCGAATCCTCATTGATCAGGACTATTTCAAGGCTGACCTCATTTTCTATCACCGCATCCTGAAGTGCCACGTTATCATCGATTTGAAGATTGACCGTTTCCGCCACGAATATGCCTCGCAGCTGAACCTCTACATGAACTACTACAAGCACGAGGTGATGCAAGCTGACGACAATCCGCCCATCGGCTTGCTGTTGTGTACCGACTACGGCGTAACCACTGTACAATACGCCACCGAAGGTCTATCTCAGAATCTCTTCGTCAGCAAATACCGCCTCCAGTTGCCGTCCGAAGACGACATCAAGCAATACCTGTTGGAGAACATTTCGGAAGAGAAATTCAAGGAATTGAAGGAAGAAGAGGAGTAACCCAATCGCATTTATGCCTACTGACCAGAACATCATACAGGAGAACGAGAAGCGGTATCCAAGATCCTTGGACGAGCCAAGCAGCAAAGCAGAGTGTTACCTCGGCAACATTCCGCTGGACTATCCTCAGCCAGAGTATTTTATGTGAAACAATAATCCCAATCAATATGAGCGACCTGAAACAATTTATCGGTATATATCCAGTATCAAAGACGTTACGCTTTGAGTTGAAACCTATTGGCAAAACGCAGGAATGGATAGAGAAGAATCATGTGCTGGAACATGATTGGAAGCGAACTGAGGATTATCCCAAGGTAAAGGAGATGATTGATGCCTACCATAAATTGTGCATCGGCAAATCGTTGAAAAACATGGATTTTGATTGGGTGCCCTTGCGAGATGCAATTGAGCGCAATCGTCAGGAGAAGTCAGACGAATCAAAGAAAGCATTGGAGGCGGAGCAGACCAAGATGCGTAACAAGATACACGATCAGTTATCGAAATTTGAGCATTATAAAAAACTCAATGCCGATACGCCATCGTTGCTGATTAACCATATTCTGCCCCAAGAGGATGCATTGGAGAGTTTCAAGAAGTTTGCTACATATTTTGAGGGATTCCAGAAGAACAGAAAAAACATTTATAGCAAGGAAGCTATCAGTACGGGCGTACCCTATAGGCTTGTACACGACAATTTCCCTAAGTTTTTGGCAAACATTGAAGTTTTTGAAAACTTACAGGAACTCTGCCCAGAAGTCATTCAACAGGCAGCCACTGAAATGGCACCTTTCCTGCAAGGAGTCATGATTGAGGATGTATTTACTGTTGGCTTCTATAACACCATACTCACGCAAGATGGCATAGATTTCTATAACCAGATTCTTGGTGGTGTGGTAAAAGACGAACGACACTATCAAGGTATTAACCAGTTGACAAATCTCTACAGACAGGCACATCCAGACCTAACTGCCAATAGGAGATCGATGACAATGGTGCCACTCTTTAAGCAGATTCTGTCTGACCGCGAAACACTTTCTGATATTTCCAAACCTATCGAGTTGGAGGAGCAATTGATTGATACCGTAACCAGTTTCTATCATCGCATTACGGATTTCACCTTCAATGGGAATTGCGTCAACATCATCGGCGAGCTAGCGACTCTCGTGCAAAGTCTCAACAACTATAATTCTGAGGGGATTTTCGTTTCTGCTAAGTCATTGACTGATGTCTCTCATACATTATATGGGCATTGGAACAGGCTCAACGAGAAACTCTATGAGAAGGCTGTTGAAATGTTTGGTGATGTTCAGATGGCCAAAAACAGAAAGAAGGTGGAGACCTATCTGAATAAAGACGCATACACACTCGCAGAACTGAGTTTTGGCGACGATATTTCCATTGCACAATACTTCGAAAACATCTCTGGTTCCGCTGATGCGACAAATGTCCTTTGGCTACAATTCCAAAGCTGGCGCAAAACGGCAGAGAAGCCAAGATTCGTACACAACGATGCAGGGACGGAAATCGTAAAGATGCTGTTGGATTCCATCATGAATGTTCTGCACAAATGCTCAACGTTGGTGGTATCGATGGAAAACGACTTAGACAAAGACTTCTACAACAAGTTCTTGCCACTCTATGCTGAATTGGAAAACGTGATATTGGTCTATAACCGAGTGCGTAATTTCCTCACACAGAAGCCGTCGAGCACAGGCAAGATAAAACTGAAGTTCGATATTCCTTCGCTTGGCGCAGGCTGGGGCATCAACAAAGAAAAAACTAATAAGGCAATTTTGCTATTCAAGGACGGACGTTCATATTTGGGCATCATGAATGTTAAGGGTACGTTAGATTTTGACTGCAAAGCAGAGCCTGACGAGCCTACATACAAGAAAATGGTTTGCATAAACCATTCCAAGCCTTACATGGATTTACCCAATTCATTTTTTCGTCAAACAGGCATAGACAAGTATCATCCTTCAGAGCACATCCTGAAAATCTATGAGGCATTTAAGAAGGATTCAAAGAGTGTAGATATCAAGGAGGTTAGAGAACTTATAGACTATTACAAGGAAGCTATCACCAGAAATGAAGACTGGAATTCTGTTAGCTTCACTTATTCTCCCACGGAAACCTATGAAACCATTGACGACTTTTATAAGGAGGTCGCCAAACAATCCTATCAAGTCTGTTTTAAGGACATATCCCAAAAGCTGGTTGACGAGTGGGTGGAAAACGGACTGCTCTACCTATTCCAGCTGTATAATAAGGATTACGCTGAAGGTGCTCATGGACGCAAAAACCTTCATACCCTGTATTGGGAAAGCCTCTTTACTGCTGAGAATCTAAGCGACATAGTTATAAAGCTGGGAAGCAACGCAGAATTGTTCTATCGTCCGCAGGCCATCAAAAAGCCTGTAAAGCACGAGGTTGGAACTAAGATACTGAACCGCAGGGATAAGAGCGGAATGCCTATACCTGATACCATTTATCGCAGTCTCTATCAGTTCTACAACGGCAAGAAGACTGAAGTCGAACTGACGGCAGAAGAGCGTGCCTATATTAGTCAGGTGATAGTGAAAGACGTGCAGCACGAAATCATCAAAGACCGCAGATATGCCAAGCAATTCCACTATCAGTTCCATGTGCCTATTGTATTCAATGCTAATGCCAACGAAAAGGTCAAGTTCAACGACAAGGTGATGGACTACCTACAGGATAATCCAGATGTCAACATCATTGGAATAGACCGTGGTGAGCGTCATCTGATTTATCTGACGCTAATCAATCAGCGTGGCGAAATATTGAAGCAGAAAACCTTCAACGTGGTAGGCAGCTACAACTATCAGGAGAAGCTGAAGCAGCGTGAGAAGGAGCGCAACGAAGCCCGCAGAAGTTGGCAAAGCGTAGGCAAGATTAAAGACCTGAAGGAAGGCTTCCTGTCGGCTGTGGTTCACGAGATAGCACAGATGATGATAGAATACAACGCTATCGTCGTACTCGAAGACCTGAATCGCGGTTTCAAGCGCGGACGCTTCAAGGTGGAACGTCAGGTGTACCAGAAGTTCGAGAAAATGCTGATTGACAAGCTGAACTATCTGTCGTTCAAAGAACGTGAGATTACCGAAGAAGGTGGCATACTGCGTGGATTCCAACTGACAGAAAAGACATTGAACTACTCTGACATCGGACGTCAGACAGGCTTCCTGTTCTACGTTCCTCCTGCCTATACGTCGAAGATAGACCCTGTAACGGGTTTTGTCAACCACTTCAACTTGAACGACATCACCAATGCCGAAAAGCGCAAAGCATTCCTGATGAAGATGGAGCGCATCGAGATGAAGAACGGCAACGTGGAGTTTGAGTTCGATTATCGCAAGTTCAAGACGTTCCAGACAGATTATCAGAACGTATGGACGGTCAATACCTCCGGCAAACGCATCATCTTTGACACAGAGACGCGAAAGGCGAAGGATGTTTATCCTACAAAAGAGATTGTCCAGGCTTTTGCCAATAGGGGCATTGTTCTTGAAGAAGGAATGGACTTGAAAGCAATCATTGCAGAGGTTGAACCTGACTCCAAGAATGCTGCGTTCTTTAGGTCTTTGTTTTATGCTTTTGAAAACACGTTGCGAATGCGCAATAGTAATGCTGAAGCGCAAGAAGATTATATTCTGTCGCCTGTCGCAATCAGCGGCAAGCAGTTCTGCACTACAGACGAAGCTAATAAAGGGAAGGATGCCAATGGCAATTGGCTTTCAAAGCTCCCAGTTGATGCCGATGCCAATGGTGCCTATCACATCGCCCTCAAGGGGCTCTACCTGCTAAATAATCCTCAAACAAAGAAGATAGAAAATGAAAAATGGTTCCAATTCATGGTTGAAAAGCCCTACTTAGAGTAATTTTATACTGAAATATGCTTGTATGTCGCGGAAAATCAGTACCTTTGCCCACAAATGCTGTAAGAGCATATAAAATTTCTACTATTGTAGATCGTAGAGCTCCAGCAAGTCATCCTCGCAGTGCTGTAAGAGCATATAAAATTTCTACTATTGTAGATCGTTTGCTGTCTTAATGATAATCATAGTTGCTGTAAGAGCATATAAAATTTCTACTATTGTAGATGCAGTTACCCACCCCCAGGACAACGTCCAGGCTGTAAGAGCATATAAAATTTCTACTATTGTAGATCCTCTGGGGTGTAAGAAACACCCATCTCACGCTGTAAGAGCATATAAAATTTCTACTATTGTAGATAGCAGAGCAGAGCACCTTCACGCTCTCGGCGCTGTAAGAGCATATAAAATTTCTACTATTGTAGATGACACCGAGAAGCGATTCCGACTGACCGAGAGCTGTAAGAGCATATAAAATTTCTACTTTTGTAGATCCCTGTTCACCGAGGAAATGGGATGCTTATAAGTTTATGAAATGACCCAAACAGACATTAAACACATAGACGAACTTGGTAAAGCCTCTCGCATCATCAAAGAACTGGGATATGAGCCTGACAAATCGATGTGCGACGACAGGCCAGACATCGTGCTGCCATCAAAGAAGGATAGGCAGATTGGCATTGAGGTAGTCGCCTATAGCACTCATCGCTATGAGGAGTCAGAGAACGTGCTCTACAAGATGTTCAACGAGTATATAGAGGAACGGCTCGACAAGCGTTCTGACACAAGATACGAGATAGGCGTGATGTTTACGGACTTGCAAGTTCCAGTCGGCATCAACTACAAAAAGATTAAGAAGCAGTTATTTGATGAGATAGACAGTCTGATGCTACCCAATCAGCCTCCTATGAATCGGCAATACATCGAAAGCGTAACAGCTTGGGAGAATCCTGGCGTTGAGCACTCATTCATTGGTTGTGATACGGTAGTGGAATATGACGAGCTAAATGAGAAAATTCTTTTGGAATGCATCAACGGGAAAGAGCAAAAACTGAAGGGCTACAAGACGTTGGCCAAGAACAGCACTATCAGCGAGTATTACTTGGTGGTGTTCTTCCCCATCAACGAACATGCCGAGTTGCGAGGCTACACTCTGCCAGAAACCTTCAAGACCTACTACGACCGCATCTATCTTGTAGATCTATGCTATATTAATAGAATCAAGTAGATGGATGGTGTCTGAGGGATGATGTAAAAAAAATATCTTCTGAGATGTAACATTTTCGATTTTTGCATACTATATTGGTAGAAAAGTAGTACCTTTGACCTTTGGTCGAAGGTAGGCTGCACCTCAGAAAAGCCCAAATAAATTTGGATTTTCGCTCGGTATGCACTACCTTTGCAGACATCATGGACGACAAAGAGAGAAAGTTGCAGGAAAAGTTGCGCTTTGCAGGCGAGAAGATCCCTTCGATGAAACGGCGCAGCAACATCAACGACTACTACGGTCGCCATATCTATATGGTTACGATGGCCGTGGAGGGGCGTCGTTCGCTTTTAGGCACGCTGATGGGCAGCTCAACCGTTGCTGACGGTCAGGAGGGTGCTCCATGTGTGGTTCCAACGCCTTTAGGACAGGAGGTCATTCGTTGCTGGGAGTTGATACCACAGTTCCATCATGAGGTGCGCCTGCTGGGTTTCCAACTGATGCCCGACCACCTGCATGGTATTCTTTTTGTGCAAGAGGCGATGGAGGAGCATCTGGGGCAGGTGATCAGTGGTTTCAAGGCTGGGTGTAATAAAGCATATAGGCAGATGATGATGGTTGAGGCGGTGCCAGGAGTGGTTGAGGCGGTGCCTCAACATACAGAGAAAGAGGGTGCTTCTGCGTATGAAGTGGTATCGCCACTTCCGCTTCCCTCTGAGCACCGGCTGAAGAAGGACGACAGGAGCCATGGGATGCTTTTTGAGCGTGGCTACAACGACTTGATATCGAAAAGCTACGACATGCTGCCACGCCTTACTGCCTACGTCCACGATAACCCACGCCGCCTGGCTATACGCCGCGAGCACCCCGATCTTTTCAGGATGCATCGCAAGACGGAGGTATGTGGGTTGCAGTTCACGTCTTTGGGCAACCACTTCTTGTTGGACTGGCCTGAAAGGCAATTGGTGGAAATGAGTCGTGAGGCCAGTGAAGGGCAAATAGAGGAACGATTGCAACAGGTATTGGCAGCAGCGCACGATGGGACAGTGACCTATACGGCGGCAATCAGCAAGGGTGAACAGAAGATAGCTAGAATAGTTCGCGAAAAGGGATTCCCGTTGGTGGTGCTGCTGAACGACGGTTTCCCCAAGGAAGGATCGCCCCATGAACGTTATTACAAACCAGGTGGGGTTTATTTCGAGGCTTGCTCGAAAGGGAAGCTGTTGCTGATGGAGCCCGACGCGAGTGCTTTTGTCAATCTGGTTGTGATGAAGGCAACAGAGGAGGCTTTGCGACGGAAGGCTGAGGCGAAGCATTATAGTTACAGCCCCATACCTGTGGAATCACAACGGTACCGATTCGTGGCCTTGAACGAGATTGGACGGTTGCTTGTTGAAAGGTAAGTGATCCTGCGAGTAGGCTTTATTCTTAAAAGATATTAAAGTTTAGTGGGGTGTCCTGACTTATGGGACATCCTACTATTATTTTTGCACCCTGAAAAGCTGAGGCAGGATGCTATGCCTATGGCAACAAGATAATGTATAACTAAAAAACAAAGAAATTAAGAAATGCTATGAGAAAAAAATGGAATTCTGAAGAAATGAAGGAGGCGGCACGCGATGCGCGTCGTGCGCTCGAACGGGAGCGCGAGCGAATGATGGAAAAGGCTGAGCTGATGGACGGATTCTTCGAAGCCATGGATGCTGTGACGGAGGTGATGGCCGAGAACGAAAGGCTGAGGGACGAGAACGAGACATTGCGGCAACAGACGCAGGAGGTGCATGTGCTGCAGGTAGCTGGCGACTACAACGATATTCACGATAACGAAACGGTGAGGTATGGCAGGTAATAACATTTATGTAAAGGGATCGTATATCGACATCCACGACAACAAGGTGGTGAACCTCAGTGTGGACAAGGGAGAGGTGCACGTGGACCAGACGAACGACAGCATCAGGGAATCTGGCGACGACGACTTGGCAATGGACGTGCGCATGGGGATGGCTGTGCAGGGGCTGTGGGACGAGGGCGTGCTGAAGCATTTGTATGATTACACGTGGGTGATGGAGGTGATGAATCAGACCGACGGCATGCCTTGTTTCAATACACCGGCATCGTTTATCGCGTATCTGAAAGCAGCGGACGTGGAGCGCTTGCCGTCGGAAGACAGCATCAACAAGAAGATAAACACCTTTACAGGTCGTTTCCCCGACTGGCTGTTCGTTGATTGTGACGCGACGGAGGCCAAGCGAAGAATCAATGTCGGCAAGCGTTTTTTGAATCTTTTCAAGTCGACATAGGCTTATTTTTCGGGAATCTGTTCGGTTATATTTTCCTGCGTTCGGGAATTTGTTCGTGACGTACTTTTTCATAGAGTGCGTCACTTTTTTTGTTTCTATCTTTGCATCGTCAATCAGAAAAGACAGCGATTTAAACAAAATAATTATGATAGAACAAATAAGATTTTCGACTATGAAGTATCAAGAAGTTTGCTTGAACGCTTATCACATCAGCGTGAAAAAGATGTGCGCCTCATGCGCCATGAAGGAAGTGGAGAACGACGGCGAGCGAGTTTGCCAGAAAATGGGGTTGAAAGTGAAACAGCAGTTTTGTTGCTGCCACTGGCAGATGAGCGACAGTCTGAAGAATGCCGGACTGCAAAACGGCGGAGTGGTGCGCCTGAGAGGAACGCAAGAAATCATTATCAAATAAGAAAAGTAAATAACCGAGTCGAAGCGTGGTGGAGGAAGTCTACGTAGTGAAAATGGCCAAATTCTGACACGGCCTTCACTCACAAATTCGACAAGTTATGAAAAAATACATTTTTGTTTTGAACGCCATTGAGTTGATGAACCAACTGATGAATGGCAAGCGTGTGGAAGGTGCTCTGTATGTGGATCAGAACACAGGTCGTTTAACCTTTAAGGCGTACAACCGTCAGCCGCGAGTACGCGAGAAGGACCGCATGGTGAAGAAGTTGCCGTGGGGCTGGGTGAAGGAGTCGATGGAGCGCATCAAAGTGTTCGGCAGCTTCCCCAAGGACTTCTGTACGGCACAGGTCATCGAGCTGCTCAACGAGCACAATCAGGATGCGAAGAACGCGCTGATTGAGCGTGAACTGGACCTTATCGAATTCTGCTAAAGCATTATTCGAAATTGAGAATTGAGAATTGAAAATTGAGAATTATGTTTTGTTATCAGAAGAATTTCAGTAATCCTACGTTGCCAGTAGACGAGGCCCAGTTTTGGGCCCTCGTCAAGGCAACCCAGTGGAACGAGAACATTGACAAGTACAGGGAGACGCATGATGCAGCACTCAAGCGTAAGTTGCCTGCATTCATCTTCCAGGCGACATTTGATGAAACCACGTCGAAGGCTGGTAAATTGGGGCAATGGCGCAAGCAGAGTGCAACCCGTTTGACAGGACTTGTGGTAATGGATATAGATCACGTGGAGAATCCACAAGAGGTTCATGGTGAATGGTTAAAGGTTCATGGTGACCTCAAAGAACTCGGAATTCTGCTCATCTATATCACACCATCAGGCAAAGGGCTGAAGATAGTGTTCAAGGCACGCACGGACTGGGGCAATCTCATCGATAATCAGCACGCTATGGCAGAAGTCTTGGGCGTGGAGGTGGACGAGAGTTGCAAGGATGCCAGCCGCATGAGTTTTATCTGCAAGGAAACGGACATTTTGTATTTGGACAAGGAATTATTTACGTATGAGAACAAGGAATTTGGTGAGCGATATGATGCTCTATATCGAGACGGTCATAGCGCGGCTGAGAATAATTATTCTAAGGAACCAAGGAACCAAGGAATAATAAATCCTAAGTTCCCAGATTCCTTAGACAAAAAAGAAAGCGAGCTGGCGTTCAAGGGCATTCCGTATTCTGAGATTATCAGCGAGTGGTGGAAGATGAACGGTGGCGTGCCGCAGGAGGGCGAGAGGAACGTGAAGTTGTACCAGTTGGCAGTGAATCTGCGTGCCATCTGCGACAACAATCCACAGTTGTTGATGCAGGTGATGCCTCGACTGGGACTGGACGAACAGGAGCTGCACGCCATCGTGGAGTCGGCCTGCAAGGAGCCGCCAAAAGGGCTGACGAAACCCATGCGCGAAATCGTCGAAAAGTGCACAGGGGGACAGTCCCCGTGTGCACTCCAGGGTGGCAATATCAATTCTCAATTGGAGGATTGGGGCTCACAGATTGAGGCGATGTTTGACGATTTCCCCATTCTGAAGGACATCTGCAAGGGGTTGAAGAAGAGCCAGTATCCTGCGGCACTGATAGTGGCAGGCGCGTTCGAAATGACGCTGATGACTCGTTGCACTTATCGCTTCTATCATCGTCCTGAGGAGTTGCGACGCCTGAACAGTTCGGCACTCATCATTGGTGACCCTGCTAGCGGAAAGAGTTTTGCCACTCGTTTGTTTAAACTCCTGGCAGCACCCATCATCGCAGCCGACAAGGTAGGCCGCGATGCCATCAACGCCTATCGTGAACAGATGCGCACGAAGGGTGCCAACAAAGAGAAGCCCAAGAAGCCGAAGGTGGTGGTCAGGGTGCACCCGGCACGAACCTCTAACGCTCAGTTTATTCAGGACATGGTGAATGCCGTAGAGGTGGTGGATGGCGAGGAGATGCACCTGCACATGCTGACGTTCGATACCGAGTTGGACAACACGGTGACCGTTCAGAAAGGTGGTTCATGGATAGACAAGATGTCGCTGGAACTGAAGGCCTTCCACAACGAAGAGGATGGTCAGGCATACAGCAATATGGACTCGATTCTGCAGGACTTCAACGTGTATTGGAACTACGTGTATACAGGCACGCCCATCGCCCTGAAGAAGAAGGTGAACGAGCAGAACTTTGGAAGCGGCTTGGCAACCCGATTAACCGTCATTCCGCTGCCAGCTACCAACTTCGAGATGATGAGTCGCGAGAGTGTAGTTGACTACGACAGCGACAATCGCCTGAAGGAGTGGGCCGAGAAGCTGGACAGGATGAAGGGTGAACTCTCTGTGCAGAAGATCGTGGATGAACTCTACGACTGGACGGCTCGCCGCATGGCTGACGCTGCCGAGAACGACTCGAAAGCGGATGAGATGCTGCTGAAGCGTTGCGCTTATCATGGTCTGAACTTCGCTGCGCCATTTATCGTGATGCGTCATTGGGACCAGATGAAGCAGGATGGTCAGTACTGGTGTGGTGAGTTCGAAACGGACGAGGTGGACTGGAAATTGGCAGAACTGATCGTCAACATGCAGTATGCTTGTCAGCGCCACTACTTTGGCGCAATGGCCGAGGCCTACTTTGACAATAAGTTGAAGGATGCCAGCGTGAACGTGCAGCGCAGGCAGAAGACCTACGAGGGCTTCGACCGTCTGCCAGAGGTGTTTACTACTGATGATGTGATGCGCTGTTTCCAACTGAAGAACGCGTCGGCTGCCTATATGCGAATCAGTCGCCTGCAGCGTGATCATCTGATAGAAAAGGACGAGGACTTTGTAGATGGTGGCACCACCAAGTCGCGCTATCGCAAAACAGGTGTACTGATGTGCTAACACCCTAACGCCCTCACACACTCACATTAGTATTTTAATAACAACAATCGGAATTTTAAAATCGTAATTCGTAATTATTATGTTACCAAGAGGAATCAGAAATAATAATCCACTGAATATCCGGAGGACGAAGGATCAGTGGCAGGGAATGAAGAAGGAGCAGACAGACCCGGCGTTCTGCCAGTTTGAGAACTTAGCGTATGGGTGGAGAGCGGCATTCAAGCTGCTCACCCGTACCTACTACCACACGTACAGGCTGTACACGATACGAGCCATCGTGACGAAGTGGGCACCACCCAACGAGAACAACACGAGGGCGTATGTGGAGAACGTCAGCCGACTGACTGGTATCGGCGCAGACGAACCGTTAGGCATCCCATCAGAGAGCCCTGCCCGCTGGATAGCGCTGGGTGCAGCGATGGCCATTCAGGAGAACGGCATCACGTCGATAGACTGGTTCGCCATGCTGAAAGGTTGGGAGATGGCGAGAGGGTAATTATGTCATAGTTTACAAACATACCTACTTTTGATTAACCTGCTTTTGCTGGACTTTGCAGGTGTGCAATGCTTAAAACACTCGTTTGCCATCCGACTCATCGTCACTCGTCCATTGAACGAACTTACGCCCGAAGAGGACTTTATCCTCGGCGCTATGCTCGGCTACGACCTCTGTGCACAATGCGAAAGGTACTGCAAGCGTAAGCAGGGCAAGTGCGGATGTGACGGGACATGCGACGGACATTGCATCAACAGAAATTGAATGTTTAATCTGAAAGAAATGAGCATTAATTATTCAGAAATTTCTCTCTTTGAGAGTGTGGCGTTGCAATCTGGTTAATTTCTTGTAATTTCTTTCCATAAAAAAAAAGAAAATGAACGCAACAATTGTAATCTATGGTTCCTCGACGGGAACCTGCGAGGCCATCGCTGAGAAAATCGCCTCGAAACTGGGCTGCAAGGCCCTGAACGTACAAGACCTGACAGCCGACATCACTCCCAGCTTATAATCAAAGATTTGTTATGAGTATGATTACACCACTGATGCAGATGTAGGCATAGACGATGTAGCGGAAGATGCGGTTGGGAATGTGTTTGAAGACGTAAGCACCCAGCATCGTGCCGATGATGACGCCGCCAAGCCCATAGAGATAATCAACAGCTACGGTGGTTGTGAAGAAACCGTTGTAGGCTCTCACGCCAGTCATCATCAGATTGCCAATCAGGAAATAGGTCTGGGCCATCGCCATATAGTGCTCCTTCGTCGGCTCACTCTGGATGAAGTAAAGCACGGCAGGCGGGCCTTGCATACCGAAGAAACCGCCCATCAGTCCACTTAATGTTCCTGCGCCTACCTGCACTTTCTTTGTTGTTGGCAGCTTTATGCGCTGGCTGAACAGCATGAAGTAGATGCTAATCAGGATGAGTGCTACGCCAAGGATACGTCGCAGAATATGGTCTTCGATACGTGTTAGGGCAAAGATGGCGATGGTCGAGACGATGATAAACGTCAGCAGTATCGGCCAAAGTCGCTGCCAAGTGACGTAATTCCGCAATCGCCATACGATAGCTGCAGAAGTGGTGATAGCCAACAGTCCTGAGAGTGTCGTAGCTTCGCCATAGCTTGGCATGAGGAAGGGTAGCATCGTCATAATGAAGATGCCGAAACCGAAGCCCGTGGTGCGCTGGATGAAGCTCGCACCAATGCTCAGCAGGAATATGGAGATGACAATGCTGCTCAAATCCTAAACTATCCTAATAATCTGTGCAAAGTTAGCAAATATTCATGGATTTTTCTTATATTTGCAAATAAATTTGCGAGCAATGATTAGACTTGCAAAAAGTTTCGTAATATAACCAACAAAAACTATACGAGTATGAGAAAAGTGTTTTTCTGCCTCATGGCAATGATGGGTGTGCTGACCCTTTCTGCACAAATGACGGAGCAGCGAGAGCCATCAAGCTCGCTTGAATGGCCGAGTCGTGACGGAATTCGGCAAAGCCAAAGTGTATATGATTATTCGGTGAAGGACGATGCAGGCAAGGATGTGTCGCTTGCCGAGTACAAGGGCAAGGTGTTGCTGATAGTGAACACCGCCACTAGATGCGGATTCACGCCACAGTATAAGGAACTGGAGTCGTTGTATGAGAAATATTCGAAGGACGGCTTCGAGATTCTTGACTTCCCCTGCAACCAATTCGGAGAGCAGGCTCCTGGTACCATTCAGGAGATTCACCAGTTCTGTACGGCCAACTTCGACATCCAGTTTCCGCAGTTCGATAAGATTGAAGTGAATGGAACCAATGAGCATCCGCTATACACTTTCTTAAAGGATAAGAAGAGTGACATCAAATGGAACTTCACCAAGTTCCTCGTCAGCCGCGACGGACGAGTACTGAAACGCTACGAGCCAACGGACAAGTTGAGCGACATCGAGGCTGACATGCTGATGGAGGTGAATCCCGTTTTGAGCAATATGATGGCACGTCGCTCCATCCGCAAGTACCTCGACAAGCCTGTGGAGCACGAGAAACTGGAGGCTGTTGCCCTTGCTGGTATCAATGCACCAAGTGCAATGAACCGACAGAACTGGGCTGTTCGAATTATTGAAGACCAGAAGCTGATGGCAGATGTGAAGGGCCAAACCCGTAATGCACCGAACCTCATCTGCGTCTTGGCGCCAGTTGACGGCAGGTTTGACCTTGATGCTGGCCTCATGGGAGAAAATATGATGTTAGCAGCTCAAACGCTGGGCCTTGGCACCTGTATACAGACAGGCCCCATACGCTTCCTCACTACAGACGAGAAAGCCAAAGCCTTCCGTGACAGCCTCGACATCCCTGAAGGTTATAAGCTGCTTTATGTCATCTCCATTGGCTACCCCGACGAGCAGCCCGACGCCAAGCCCCGTGATGCTTCGAAGGTAAAATACATTAAGTAAAGAATCATCAAGAAGTGATCGAGGGACAGTCCCCTGATCACTCCCATAGATAACGGATCAAAACTACCTGTCGACCCTGTTGCGTGACGGTTTGCCATGACGCTGACCTTTGCCACGTGGTGCGCGGTACCCTTTCTTCGAAAGCTTCTTCATGGCCTTATGCTCCAGCTCATAGACGCGCTCTATCTGCTTCTGGGTCAGAAACGCATTGTACTTCTTGTAGTACTTCTCGCGCAGGTCGAGAATCTTCTGACTGCGCTCCATGCGCTGTTTGATGGCCTGCTCGGCTTCGGCATCGGTCTGCGAATCCTTGTCGTGCTTCTTCAGTCGAGGTCCGAGAGCCCAAACCTCTTTCTGGTAATCAAGCCAAGTGGCGAGGAACTTCTGTGTGGTCTGCTCGTCAAACGCTAGCTCATGGGCGATATACTTGCCCTGTTTCTCGGCCAGCTGTTCGCGGCTCATGCGCTGTTTGTTACTCTGGTTGTTGTCTTGTGCCTGTACGGCAGTGGTGCACACGGCCATCATAATGGCGCAGAGTGCGATTTTTACGATATTCTTCATTGTTTTTGTATTGATAAGTTAATAATCCATTTCTTCGTTCTCTATCATAAAGACGTCTTCTTCATATATTTCTATCAGGAACTCCTGATCCTCAGGGCTGAGGTTGTTGTAGGCCAGTTCTACGTTTGCGAAACTGTCTTCGGTCGTGTCGCTTGGCATATTCTTTGTGACGACAAAGAACAGTGCAACAGCAGCGGCAGCAGTGAGGAGAATACGGAAAGTCATCTTCACGGTGCGAGCCTTTTGCTTCGGCTTTTCTGTGGCAATATTGCCAGCCGTTACCTCAACCATCACGTTCTGCTCCAACTGGTCGAAGAACCCGTCAGGCACATTGTATGGCATCCTTTTGCCTAACTGTTCAAAATTAAACTGCTTGTCCATATCCTTAATCATTATTATTCATGTATGCTATAATTTTCTCTTTGGCGATGTTGTAGCTCACCTTCATGCTGGCTGCCGTTGAGCCTGCCACTTCAGCTATCTCTTCATACGACAGTTCGTCATAGTAACGCAGGTTGAAGGCCAGTTGCTGCTTGGCGGGCAGATGCAGGATAGCCTGCTGTAGCTTCATTGTGATAACGTCACTACTATCGAAGTGTGCATCGGTTTTCGTACCCAGCATGTCGGCTGTAACTTCGTCGAGCGAGAGCATCATATCACCCTTTTGTCTGCCCAACAGTCTCAGTGCCTCATTGGTGGCTATGCGGAATATCCAGGCTTTAAAGCTGTTTGCCTCGTTGTACTGCTGGAAGTTGCGGAATATCCTGACGAAGGTTTCTTGTGCGACATCCTGAGCATCGGCATGACTTACCACCAGTCGGCGGATATGCCAATACACTGGCTCCTTGTAGCTTGCCATCAGCAGTCGGAATCCTTCTTCCGCATCCTGCCGCATTACACTTGTTATTTCCTTGTCGCTAACCATTTTTCTGACTGCTGTCTATGTATATGACCCAGAAATAGGAAGAAAGTAAAATTCATAATCAGAAAAATATATCAAAGCCCCGACCTGCAGAAATGCAAGCCAATCCTTGTTGGCCTGTATGTATTCTCGTTTTGCCATAAACACTTTAAATCATTAAAGTATCGTAATAATTGTTACAATCTGAATTGTTGCGGCGTTAGGTCGGCGTGGGTTTTGAAGTAGCGGGTAAGGGCACTCTGGTCGGCAAAGTGGTATTCGTCGGCGATTTGTTTCAGACTGGCCTTCGAGGTGCGCATGGTGAGTTTCAGGCGCAGCATCAGGTATTCGTCGATAATCTGCTTGGGCGATAGACCAGTCTTGCCTTTTACGATGATACCTAAGTATTTACGGGTGATGCACATACGATTGGCGTAGTAGTTCACCTCGTGCCCCTGGTGGAACTCAGTCTCCAGCAGTTCCATAAACCTTACGAACAGTTCGTCGGTGCGCTGTGTACCTTTCTCCTGATTATCCTCGCGAGGATGGGCCTGAAGATAATCGTAAAAGCCTAAAAAGAAAGCCTGCAGATGAAGCGCTACTATACGATCGGTTAGCTGGTAGTGCTCCTGTGTGAAATAGAAGTCGAAGATGCGAAACATGCTGTTGACCACCACGTCAATCAACTCGCGATAGCCACAGCGGCGGTCGGCTCGCAACTGCTCATACACGGCATGCTCCACATTCAGACTAGCAGCACGCAGAATGTCGGAACTGTAGCGGATGATGTCGGCAGAGAACTCATCGTCCATCATTTCCCATTTTACCACATCACCAGGAAAGAAGATGAGC
>Ga0310695_10007429_pt1 | contig 17486 bp, 10 predicted proteins | sample RumenRJG_04DNA_FD_203882 | JGI IMG/M metagenome (GOLD analysis project Ga0310695, IMG submission 203882) | Bovine rumen microbial communities from Lethbridge, Alberta, Canada - RJG_04 (v2) (version 2) | ecosystem: Host-associated > Mammals > Digestive system > Stomach > Rumen | place: Canada...
GAAGAGTGAAGAATCAACGGCCGAAGCGTGACATGACAGTTGTGACAATTCAAAAAAGAGGTTACAAAATACCTTATAATATTATATAACTAATTAATAATTAAATAGTTATATATAATATTGAAAGAATTGACACCCCTTGAAAACGAACTGTCACAACTGTCACTGTCACGCTCACTCATAATTTATTCATCTAAAAAGCTGATATACAATGAAATACGAAATTAGTAAAGCGACTGCGCCCGCTATGCCGACACTCGGTAAAGGCACAGAATGTATCAAATTGCTGCTCTCGCAGGCCTCGAAAGACATGCACGAACCCCTCGTTCCGATGCTCTTTCCCTCTCTTGGCGCACACATCAGCGGCGCAGAATTTCAATATCCGGATAACAGTTGAACGGCAAGGACGCACCGGTATGTCCGGTCACCCATCCTTATTGCACAATAACATGCCTTTATTGCACAATAACATGCCCTTATTGACAAATAAGGATGGGTTATTGACGATGCAAAAAAAGAGGGTTGTATTAAAAAAATGGGACTGCCAAAATATGGTGGTCTCGTTTTTTTTTCGTACTTTTGCAGCATTGATGGAAAAACTTAAAATAAGAAGATAGCAATGAAACGATTTTTTCTCTTGACGGCAGGCCTCCTGGCTGGAATGTATGCTGTGGCCTGCACCAACTTTATCGTGGGAAAGAAGGCTTCCGTTGACGGTAGCGTCATCTGTTCCTATAATGCCGACTCGTATGGCGCTTTCATGTGGCTGTACCATTATCCTGCCGGCAAGCACCAGAAGGGTGAGATGAGGCAGATCTACGAGTGGGACACGAACAAGTATCTGGGTGCTATTCCTGAGGCGGAAGAGACATACAACGTGGTGGGCAACATCAACGAGTGGCAGTTGACCATCGGCGAGACGACCTACGGCGGTCGTGAGGAGATGGTGGACTCAACGGGACTCATAGACTATGGCTCGCTGATCTATATCACCCTGCAGCGTTCCAAGTCGGCACGTGAGGCCATCCAGGTAATGACCACGTTGGCAGAGACTTACGGCTACTACTCGGAGGGTGAGACATTTACCATCTGCGACCCAGAGGAGGCGTGGATTCTGGAGATGCAAGGCTGCGGACCCGACCGTAAGGTGTCGAAGGAACGTGTGGTGTGGGTGGCCAGGAGAATTCCCGACAACGCCATCTGCGGACATGCCAACCAGAGCCGCATAGGCACCTTCCCCCTGAAGGACAAGGAGAACGTGCTGTACTCGAAGAATGTCATCAAGTATGCGCGTAAGATGGGGTGGTTCAACGGCAAGGACGAGGAGTTCTCGTTTAAGAATGCCTATGCGTTCCCCGACTTTGGCGGTCGCCGTATCTGCGATGCCCGCGTGTGGAGTTTCTACAACCACCACGTGAAGGGCATGGAGCGATATCTGCCCTGGGCGCTGGGCAAGGACAAGGATGCGGAGGACATGCCGCTGTGGGTCGTCCCCGAAAAGAAACTGAGCGTGCAGGACATCATGGCCGACATGCGCGACCACTATGAGGGAACACCCTTGGCCATCGACTCCACCGACGTGGGTGCCGGCATCTGGAGCATGCCTTACCGTCCTACACCTCTTTATTATAAGGTGGACGGCAAGAAGTACTTCAACGAGCGTCCCACATCGACTCAGCAGACGGCATGGACCTTTGTGAGCCAGATGCGCTCGTGGCTGCCCCGACAGGTGGGCGGCTGCTTTTGGTTTGGCAACGACGACGGCAACATGGTGGCCTATACGCCCATCTACTGCTCGATGACGGAGCGCCCTGAGTGCTACAACACGCCTGGTGCCGACGATGTCACCTTCAGCGACAAGAACGCCTTCTGGGTGGAGAACTGGGTGTCGAACATGGTCTATCCGCGCTATAAGGTGCTGTTCCCGTCGTTGAAGGCGGTGCGCGACTCGTTGGAAAAGTCGTACTTCATGCAGCAGCCTGCCATTGAGGAGAAGGCGCGCAACATGGAGCCTGCCGCTATGCAGAAGTACCTGAACGACTACAGCGTGGCTCAGGCACAGCGCATGCTGGCACGATGGAAGCAGTTGGCTACCTACCTGATTGTAAAGTATAACGACATGGCGGTAAAGCCTGATGAGAACGGACGGTTTACACGCAATAAGTACGGACTGGGTGAAAGAGTGAAGCGCCCGGGATACTCACCAGCCTTCGCACGCAGAATAGCGAAAGAAACGGGTGAGCGGTATGTGGCACCGGAGTGAAGCGCTTCGCTAGTGAATAGTGAAGAGTGAGAGGTGAGAAGGTTACTTCTTGCCTCTTAATTTTTTCAGTCGGCGCAGGGCCTCAGGATGGTCGGGGCAGAGTTCGAGCGCTTTCTTGTAATTGCGGATAGCGGCTTCGTTCATCTGCTCCTGCTCACACTCCTTGCCCAGCAGGGTGTATTCCACGGCCAGTCGTTTCAGCAGGGCTTCGCGGCGGCTGATCTCGTTTTGCAGTTCGCTGATGCGTGTCTGCTGCTGAGTGATGATGCCCAGCTTTCGGCGGATATAGCGTTGTACCACGGGCTGTTCGATGTCGTAGCGGGAATGGATGGCCAAGAAGAAATTGTGCAGAAAGGTGTCGAAGTCCTGACGGTCGAAGGCTTCTACGGCATCGTGGTACTCCTTGTCGGCCTTGCTCTCGAAGAGTGCCTGTCGCATCAGTTTCCCATCGTTGTAGCGACGGGCAAAGGCAAGGACCTCGGGACGGACAAAGATGTCGGTGGGACGGATGGGCTCCTCCAGCGTAATGCCCAGCAACGAGGTGCAGCGGCTTAGCGCCACATAGGTCTGTCCGCCGGCAAAGGCACCGCCCCCCGAGAAGTCTATCTTGACACGGCGGAAGGTGAGGCCCTGGCTCTTGTGAACGGTAATGGCCCAGGCCAGTCGCAAGGGAAACTGGATGAAGACGCCCAGCTGTTCCTCGACAATCTTTTGCTCCTTTTCATCGAAGGTATAGCGAATGTTCTCCCAGATTTCGCGAACCACATCGTGCTCGTTGCCGTCCTCGTCCACCACGCAGATAAGCCCTTCTTCCTCGTCGATGCCCGTCACCACGCCAATGGTGCCGTTTACCCAGCGTTTCTCCTTGTCGTTCTTGACAAAGATGACCTGTGCGCCAGGCTTGACCTCCAACTCCATAGGGGCGGGTAGGGAGGTCAGGGGAAACTCGCCCTGGATGGTGCCCTTGAACATGGAGGTGGTACCGTCCAGCGCAGAGAGTTGCTGGTCGTTGATATAGTCCACCGTATCGCGGCGGGTGGCCAGCGTTACCTCGAAGGAATCGGCTCCTGCCGAAACGTTGGAGACGGCTCCCACACGACTGTTGATGGCTTGGATGTCGGCGGTGGTGGCAGCGTTCTCACGGATGCGGTCCAGAATGCCAATGAACTGGGAGTCGTTCTGGCGGTACACCTTGCGGAGCTCGATGCTGACAAGCTGCATCTCCTGCCATATCTTCGCAGAGAAGAAATAGGCTGAGGTGTAGAAGGGCTGCATCAGTCGCCACTCGTCCTCCTTGACCACGGGCTCCAACTGGAAGATGTCGCCCACCAGCAACAGCTGTTTGCCTCCAAAGGGCTCGCGCATGTTGCGACAATAGATGCGCAGCACCTTGTCGATGAAATCGATGATGTCTGCCCGTACCATTGATATCTCGTCGATGATAATCAGTTCAAGCTCGCGTAGCATCTTGGTGGTTACTCCGCTGTACTTCAGGGTCTTGCGGATGTTGCGGGCATTGTATCGCGTGTCGTTGGGCAGGAGCGGGTGGAAGGGCAGCTTGAAGAACGAGTGAAGCGTCTGGCCTCCGGCGTTGATGGCGGCAATGCCCGTGGGAGCCAGGATGACATGCTTCTTCTTGGTGTTCTTGGCAATATAACGGAGAAACGTTGACTTACCCGTCCCTGCCTTGCCAGTAAGGAAAAGCGAGCGACGGGTAAACTGAATGATCTGGAGGGCTTGTTGCCACTCCTTATTCTCAAGGTCTAACTCCTCTGTGTTCAATTTTCTATCTTTGTTTGCTTGGGTTCTTCGGCAGCCTGCTGGCTGTTGGGCGTGGTCTGGGGGTTCACGTGGTCGTGATGCTCCTTTGGACGCACCACTTCATTGCCGAACTCGTCAAGTACCATTTCCATCTCGGGTTTTGCAGCCAGGCTATCGACAGCTATCGAGTCGGAGTCGGAAGGAGCCTTGAAATAACCGCCACAACCATAGTCGTTGATGTTGCCAATGCCCTCGGGCTTGCTGAACTTGGTGCGGTAGTGCTTGAACTGATTGTCTGAAAGCACAGAGCCCAGGAAGTAGCCGCAAATGGGTAGTGCTGTGCGGTTGCCTTGTCCCAGCTGTCCGGTGCGGAAGTGGATGCAACGATACTCGCCGCCTACCCATGCGCCACAAACCAGGTTAGGTGTGGTGCCGATGAACCAGGCATCGGAGTGGTTGTTCGACGTGCCGGTCTTGCCACCGAAGTCGGTATCGTTGTTGGCGTTGCCCACAAAGCCACGAAGGCGTGACGAGGTGCCGCTCATGCCGCCCATCAGCAACTGCTGGACATAGAAGGCACTCTTGGGAGAGAGCACCTGGCGCTCCTCGGGATTCGCCTCGTAGAGCACGTTGCCGTCGCGGTCCTCAATACGGGTCACCAGTATGGGGTCGATGGCCTTTCCGTTATTTACCGGCGTACAATAGGCACCCACCAGTTCGAGCAGGTTGACATCGCTGGCACCCAGCGTGAGCGAGGGTGTGGCGTCGAGCTTCGACTTGATACCCATCTCGTGGGCCGTAGTGACAATACGGTCGATGCCCACCTCTTGACCCAGACGGACAGCCACGCTGTTGATACTCATGGCAAAAGCCTGCTTCAGGGTGATGTCCATGCCCGAGAAACGTCCGTCGGCATTGGTGGGAGCCCAGGTCACCTCCTTGCCCTTGTCCATCACCTTCATCGAGAAAAATTCGTCCTTGCGGGTGTCGCAGGGGGTAATGCCCTGGTTCATGGCCTCGGCATAGACAAAGAGCTTGAAGGTAGAGCCAGGCTGGCGCATGGCCGTCACCTTGTCGTATTTCCACGTCTTGAAGTCTATGTCGCCCACCCAGGCCTTGACATGTCCGGTCTGAGGCTCTACGGCCACGAAGCCACAATGCATGAAGTGCTCCATATAGCGGATGCTGTCCATGGTGGACATCTCGCGCTCGATGGACCCTTCGTCATAGTCGAACAGCTTGACACGATGGGGGAGGTTCAGGTAGTAGTTGATGGAATCCTGATTGCCGTCGTACTTCTGGCTCAACCATTTATAATAAGGTGTCTTCTTGGCCAGGTCCTCAATGAAGTTGGGTATCTCGATATGGTGCTCGTCCTGCCAGGGGTTGACATTGCCCCAATGCTGGTTGAAGGTCTTCTGAACCTGCTTCATCTGCTTGATGGCAGCCTCCTCGGCATAATGCTGCATGCGACTGTCGAGGGTGGTGTGGATTTTCAGACCTTCGGTATAGTAGGCATAGACGCGGTCGTCGCCATAGTACTCCTTGCACCATTTCTTCATCCAGTCGGCCACCGCCTCGCGGAAGTAGTTGGCATTGCCGTCATAGGCATTCTCAACACTATAGTCCAAGCGGATTTCCCGCTGCTGGAGGTCCTTGCACTCCTGGGCAGTCAGATGACCGTGGCGCAGCATGTTGTCGAGCACCACATTACGACGGCTGAGGGAGTTCTTGGGATTGATGCGGGGATTGTAATAGGTGGTGGCCTTGAGCAGTCCTACCAGAATGGCAGCCTGGTCGGTGGTAAGGAGCTTGGGCGTTGTGCCGAAATAGGTCTTTGCCGCCGTCTTGATGCCGAAGGCGTTGGAACCGAAATCGACCGTGTTGGCATACATGGTCAGAATCTCCCGTTTGTCGAAATACCATTCCAGCTTGTAGGCGGTAATCCACTCCTTGCTCTTCATGATGAGCATCTTCAGGCCTGGGATGTTGCCCAGCAGTCCCGTAGAATACTGCGTGCGGACGCGGAAAAGGTTCTTGGCCAACTGTTGGGTGATGGTGGAAGCACCACGGGCATCGCGATGCAGCACATAGTCCTTCAGCGCAGCGCCAAAAGCCTGATAGTCAATGCCATTATGGCGATAGAAACGCTCGTCCTCGGTATCGATAAGAGCTTCCCAGAACTTCGGGTTGACCTCGTCATAGGCCACAGGCATGCGGTTCTCGCTGAAGAACTTGCCGATGACTTTGCCGTCGGCACTATAGATTTGCGAGGCTTCCGCAGGATGGGTGTTCTTGACGTCGTTGATGGAAGGCGACTTGCCAAACAGCCATAGGAAATTGATGTCAACCATCACCAGGTAGAGCAAGAATGTAACGACAAGCGTAGCCATGGCAACACCTGTCTTCACGTACCAGCGGCGCCCCTTGTAGAGACCCTTATACCATTGCCATCCTTTTCGGAAGGATGTTCTAACTTTTTCAACGTATTTATTCATAGTGTGATATAAAATTCAGAATTTCTTGTTGTTGATCGGGATGAAACCACCTGACCTGTTCATCGCGTTTGTACCAGGTGAGTTGTTTGCGGGCATAGCGGCGGGTGTTTCCCTTGATGCGGCTGACCGCTTCGGTTAAGGGCCATCGCCCGTCGAAATAGTCGAAGAGCTCCTTGTATCCTACCGTGTTCAGGGCATTGACATCCCGATAGGGGAGCATGGACTGGGCTTCCTCCAGTAGTCCTTGCTGCATCATGTCGTCCACGCGAAGGTTAATGCGCTGATAGAGTTCGTCGCGGTCGCGGTTCAGCCCTATCTTGATAATCGTGAAAGGACGCGGCTTGCGGGCCTGTGTGCGGAAGGAGGTGTAGGTCTTGCCCGTCTGGTAGCAAATCTCAAGGGCATGGATCACGCGACGATGGTTCTGACGGTCAACCACCTCATAGTGCTCAGGGTCCAGACGTCGAAGGTCTTCACAAAGACTCTCCAGTCCTTCCTCCTGATAGCGGCGCTTCATCTCGTTGCGGATATCGTCGCGAACGGTTGGTATGTCGTCGATGCCGTTGCACACCGCATCGATGTACATCATGCTGCCACCCGAAAGAACCTGGATAGGGGATGAGGAGAATAGCGTTTCTAACAGGCTCAGCACCTCCTGTTCATACATAGAGGCATTATAATAGTCGCGAATGCTCTTTGAACCTACAAAATAGTGGTGAACCTGTTGTAACTGCTCAGTCGTCGGGGAGGCCGTGCCAATCTTCAGTTCCTTGTAGATCTGACGTGAGTCAGCATTGATGATTGGTATGCCGTAGTGTTTGGCGAGCTCGAGGGTGAGTGCCGTTTTCCCTACTGCGGTAGGCCCCGTGATGACGATGAGTTTGTTCATTTACCGGATGACTCCGCGCTTTGAATTCTCTATGAATGAGCAGATATATTCCACCTCCTTGCAGTCGGGATACTTGGCCCGCGCTTCTGCAACACCGTCCTTCAGGATGCCTTTGGCATAGATGATGCGATAGGCATCGTGAATGGCCTCTATCACCTCGTTGGGGAATCCGCGACGGCGAAGGCCAATCAGGTTAACTCCTGCATAGCGAACAGGCTCTTTACCCGCAATGACATAAGGTGGAATGTCCTGAGAGGTGCGTGTTCCACCTTGGAACATGATGTAACCGCCAACGTGGAGGAACTGGTGGAACAGGCAGGTGGCCGAGATGATGGCATAGTCGTCGACAATCACTTCGCCGGCAAACTTGGTGGAGTTGCCGATGATGCAACCATTGCCTATTTCGCAGTCGTGACCGATGTGCATGTTCTCCATCAGCAGATTGCCGTTACCAACAACGGTCTTGCCCTTGGAGGCAGTACCGCGGCTGATGGTCACATTCTCGCGGATGGAATTGTTGTCACCAATCTCGCAGGTGGTGTCCTCGCCTTGGAACTTCAAGTCCTGTGGCTTTGTTGAAATAGATGCACCGGGGAAGAACTCGTTGCCATTACCGATACGGGCACCGTAGTGGATGGTTACATTATTCAAAAACTTATTATTATCACCGATAACTACATTCTTGTCGATGACGCAGAAGGGACCAATCACATTACCGTCGCCAATCTTGGCTTCAGGGTCCACTACTGCTAAGGGATGAATATTATTCATTTACAATTGGACTATTTACTATTTACAATTTATTTGTTCTTCACAATCTGGGCGGTGAAGGTTGCCTCAGCCACTACATGGTCGCCCACGAAGATGTAACCCTTCATGGAAGAGATGCCGTGACGGACGGGGGCCAGCAGGTCAACCTTGAACAGCAGCGTGTCGCCGGGAACCACTTTCTGGCGGAACTTCACGTCGTCAATCTTCATAAAGTAGGTGGACCAACGCTCGGGCTCTTCCAGCGTGTTCAGTACCAGCAGACCGCCACATTGCGCCATCGCCTCAATCTGCAATACGCCCGGCATGACAGGCTCTTCTGGGAAGTGACCCTGGAAGAAAGGCTCGTTGGCTGTCACGTTCTTGATACCCACAATGGTGTTGGCACCCAAGGAGATGACCTTGTCAACCAACTGCATGGGATAGCGGTGGGGCAGGAGTTCGCGAATCTTGTTCACATCCATTACCGGCTCCTCGTTGGGGTCGTAGATGGGAGCCTGGATTTCGTGCTTGCGAATCTCCTTGCGCATCTGACGTGCAAACTTGTTATTGATGGTATGTCCCGGACGGGTGGCAATGATGCGTCCCTTGATGGGCTTGCCAATCAGGGCCATGTCGCCAACGATATCGAGCAGCTTATGGCGTGTACACTCGTTCTCCCAAACCAGCGGCTTGTGCTGGATATATCCCAGTTCGGTGGCATCACGATGCTCAACACCCAGCATGTCGGCCAGCTTGTCTAAGCGCTCCTGAGTAGTCGGACGCTCGTAGATAACGATGGCGTTATCCATGTCGCCGCCCTTGATGAGGTTAGCCTGCAAAAGGGGCTCTATGTCGCGTACAAAGACAAAGGTACGAGCCGGGGCTATCTCCGTAGGGAAGTCTTCCACCCGGTTGACGGTGGCAAACTGCGAATTGATAATCTTCGAGTCGAACGAGCACATGGCTGTGAGAGAGAACTCGTCGTCAGGCAGGATGGTAATGCAGGAACCTGTGTTCTCGTCCTTCACCTCTATCTTCTTGCGGATGATATACCAGTCCTTGGGGGCATTCTGCTCCTCAATACCGACCTCTCTTATTTTCTCAACATACTGGACGGCGGAACCGTCGAGAATGGGGAATTCAGGGCCGTTCACCTGGATTATACAGTTGTCAACTCCCAAGGCATAGAGGGCTGCCAAACCATGCTCCACCGTAGAGACACGGACATCGCCCTTGCCCAGAACAGTACCACGCTGGGTATCTACCACGTTTTCAGCAATCGCATCAATAACGGGTTCGCCCTCCAGGTCAATGCGCTTAATCTTGTATCCTGTATTCTCAGGAGCTGGATTAAATGTTACTGTCAGGTTCAAACCAGTATGCAGTCCTTTTCCAAACAAGGAGAAACTGCCTTTAAGTGTCTTCTGTTTCATTATTTATTCTTCTTGAGTTCTTCTATTTCCTTGCGCAGCGCGCTAATTTCCTTATACATGTCGGGCAAGCGACGATAAAGGGCTTTGGCTTTGAAAAAGTCCTTGGGGTCCATGGCGGGTGAACCGATGAGATTCTCGCCATTACCCTTGGTGTTACTGATAACGCCACACTGGGCACCCACCATCGTCTTGTCAGCCACATGGATGTGACCGGCGAATCCTGCCTGACCACCTACCATGCACCAGGAACCAATCTTGGTGGAACCTGCCATGCCGACCTGGGCAGACATCACGGTGTTCTCGCCAATCTCACAGTTGTGAGCAACCTGAATGAGGTTGTCAAGCTTAACACCCTTGTGGATAACGGTCTGCCCCAAGGTAGAACGGTCGATACAGGTGTTGGCACCTATCTCAACATCGTCCTCAATGATGACGATACCCAACTGGGGAATCTTCTCATAACCTTCGGTATTGGGGGCAAAGCCGAAGCCGTCTGCACCAATCACGCTACCCGCATGGATGGTTACATGCTTGCCAATCTGACAACCGTCATAGATGGTGACGTTGGGATTAATGATGGAACCGTCGCCAATTTTGACACCTTCACCCACATAGGTGAAAGGACCGATATAGACGTCCTTGCCAATCTGGGCAGACTCGGCAACAAAAGCCAAAGGATGGACGCCCGTCTTCTTGGGAAGCGAGGCAGCATACATCTGCAGGAGCTTGGCCACACACTCATAGGCATTCTTCACACGAATGAGGGTGGTGTTGACAGGCTTCTCCAGTACGACATCCTCATTGATGAGTACGATGCTGGCTTTGGTTTCATAAATATACGGGGTGTATTTGGGATTTGAGAGGAAGGTAATAGCGCCTTCCTGACCTTCTTCAATCTTAGCAAACGTGCTGACAGTAGCATTCTCATTGCCTTCCACACGACCGCCGATAAAATCGGCTATTTGCTTGGCTGTAAATTGCATCATATATTCTGAGTTTTAATAAACGCTGCAAAGTTACAAAAATTTTCTTAAACTCGTTGATAACAAAGGTAATATTTACGTATTTTTTTCGAAAGTAATTGCACATTTAAGATTTCGGAAGCCTCTGAGATGTCCTTTACGGTACCGTCTTTGTATAATATTCCGATACTGTCGTCCTCGGGATTATACATGTCTTTCCCTATCTCTGTCAGGGAGAGCATATAGCTGGCGTCCTCCTCTGGAATGCCCATGGAAACGGCTATCTGGCGCATTTTCTCCTGCAAATATTCATCAGAGGGGCACTCTTCTGTTACCTCTACTTTGAAGAGGTGACGGTCAATCATGTCAGTAGCCAACGTTGCCAGAATTTTGTCATCACTATGTTTCCAAACTTTTAACGCGCTCCAGATGTCGGAATCGTCCAGTTCCGCATACATCTGCAAAGTCTCTGGGTGATGGGCAAACCATTCGGCATCAATGTCGTTCTTAAGGAAATAGGCGAGGGCAGGGGTGGCAAAGACGTCTTGACCATGATGCACCAGGTATTTGGCGCGGCGAAGCGTGTTCACCAGAACCTTTTCATATCCTACGGCCGTCTTGTGCAGATATACTTGCCAATACATCAGGCGGCGTGTGGTCAAATAGTTCTCAATCGAGTAAATGCCTTTGGAATCGACCACCAGTCTGTCGTCTTTCACATTCAGCATCTTGATGATACGGGCCGAACCGATATTCCCCTCTGTCACGCCAGTATAGAAAGAGTCGCGTCGCAGATAGTCCAAACGGTCCATGTCCAACTGGCTGGATATGAGTTGGTGGAATATTTTGTTAGGATATTCGTCCTTGAAAATGGATATGGCCAGATTCAGCTGTTCCTTCAAGTCGCGGTTCATCTGTTCCATCATCAACAGGGAGATATCCTCATGGGAAATACCATGAATCAAGGTGTTTTCCAATACATGTGAGAAAGGGCCATGTCCGATGTCATGCATCAGGATGGCAGCTTGTACAGCCTCCGCTTCGGAATCGAAAATGTAAATTCCTTTTTCCGTCAACGACTTGATGGCCTCTGACATTAGGTGGAAGGCTCCCAAAGAATGCTGGAAACGGGTGTGGCGGGCTCCTGGATAGACCACGGAAGCCAGACCTAACTGGTTAATACGGTTTAAACGCTGAAAAAAAGGATGCTGTACGATATCATACAGCAGTCCTCTTTTAATCTTGACAAACCCGAAAACGGGGTCGTTGATGATTTTATGTTCGTTCATCTTTTAATAGAATAGCATAGACAGCAGGTATGCCACAATGGTCGATGTGAACACACAGATCAGACCAGGCATCATAAACGAGTGGTTTAATAGGTATTTACCAATGATCGTTGTTCCTGAGCGGTCGAAGTTCACCGTGGCAATATCGCTGGGGTAGTTGGGGATGAAGAAGTATCCGTAAACCGAAGGTAATACGCCCAGGAGGATAGGACCGGCAATGCCTAACGAGTAAGCCAAGGGCAACATGGCAACCACCACAGCACCTTGCGAATTGATGAGTACCGAAACCAGGAAGAAAACAAATGCAATAGACCAGGGATATTCCTTTACAATATCGGTCAACATCACTTGCATCTCGTCCATGTAGTTGGAAAAATAAGTGTCAGCCAGCCAGGCAATACCGTAGATGGCCACAACAGCCACCATACCAGACTGCCATACAGGGCCTGCAACGGCTTTCTTGGGCGAAGCCTTGCAGAAAATAATCATCATGGCTGCTGCTGAGATCATCACAATCTGGATGACGATGTTCATCTTCAATGATTTTCCGTCCCAAGAGGGCAGGAGAGAGGGGATGGCTGCAAACAGGACAATGACACAAAGTGCGGCAATGAAGATATATACGGCACGCTTGGCTTCGGAAGGAATCTCCTTGTCCAAGGATGTAGCCGATGAACCGTAGATATACTCATACTGGGCAGGGTCCTTCAGCTTTGCCTGGAACTGGGGGTCCTTGTCAAGGTCTAAGCCACGATGATAGGAAGCGGCAGCGGCAGCCATCAATCCGCAGACACAGGCAGGGATGGAAATCATCAGCACACCAGGAATCGTGATGTCGAAACCGTTGGCATTCGAGATGCTCACGAAAGCTACCACGGCAGCGGCGATAGGCGAACAGGTGATACCTACCTGAGAAGCGATAGAGGCAACACCGCAAGGACGTTCGGGACGAATACCTTTCTTCAAAGCGATGTCGCAGATAATAGGCATCAGCGTGTAAACGACGTGACCTGTTCCAACCAGCACCGTCAGGAAGAATGTGCAAAGTGGAGCGAGGAATGTGATTCGGTCTGGATGTTTACGCAACAGGCGCTCTGCAATCTGAATCAACCAGTCCATACCGCCTGAAGCCTGCATAATGCCTGCACAGGTGACGGCAGCAATAATGATGTAAATAACATCGGTTGGCGGAGTACCTGGTTTTAAGCTAAATCCGAATACAAGGATGGCAAGACCGATACCTGATATGGCACCAAGTGCAAGACTACCATAACGTGAACCAACCCAAAGAGCTCCCAGCACAATCAGGAGTTGCAGAATCATTAGTAATGACATATTGTTATTGTTTTAAGTTATTCTGGTGTGCAAAAATAATGAATATTTTCCAAACAGCAAAGGATTTTGAAGATTTCTGCATAAAATGTTGTCTTTTATCTGATAAAATCATCGTGCCAATGCCAACTTTTGCATAGCAGCATGTGCCATCGCTTCATAGGCGCGTTCGCTGGGATGCAGGTGGTCGCCGCTGTCATAACCCTCGGCAAAAGCCTTCGGATTGGTGGTGCTGCGAACCGCCTCGTCAAAGTCCACACAACCGTCAAAAATGGTGGATGTGCGCAACCATTCGTTGAAACGCTGTCGCATGGTCTCACGCTCTTCGTTGTAGGTACGCCAACCAAAAATAGGCAGCAAGGTACCGCTCCACACTTTCAGTCCCATCGCCTTGGCAGGCTTCACATAGATATCCTCCACGCCCCGTTCCATTTCTTCTACCGTAGGCAAGTCACTCCACGGACGGAAAACATTGACATCGGTTCCCACAGGGTGGATGATGTCGTTGATGCCGTGTTGGATAATCACATCCGTAGCACCTGCCACGTTCATTTCGATGGGAAAGCGCGTGGAACCTTTCAAGCCGTAAGCCTGATAGGTGATACAGTCATATTGTCGCAAAATGCGTGTTCCGCTGACCGCACGGCGTATAATGGCAGCGTTGGTGCCAAAAGCCATTTGTGCCATGTAGTCAGGCCACGACTGTGCCGTAATGGAATCGCCGTAGCACACCACGGCACGATTGTCTTCTGATGTCAGCACATCGATGGTGTTAAGGAAATAGAACCAATGGGTAGGACGGCTTAAATCCTGGGGTAATACGTCGGCCTCTGCATAATCGCCATAGGCATAATACGCCTTGGATAGCGGTCCCGTGATAAGGGTACCGCTATTCATTTGCGTATAGTCTGCCAGATACATGCTTACCTCTATCGTGTCGCCACGATTCACGGCATAGCTGATGGCATCACTCTCCGTTTCCCGGCCCGGCATGAGGCACACACTCACGCTACCGCCAAAGGTAATGGGCGTGCGGTTTACGAAAACCTTGTCGAGTGTGACTGGCTCAGTACCTGTCAGGTTGGAGAATCGAAAACGCAGCATACTACCATTGAAACACATCCTGATAGGATAGCGCAGCGTGATATTCTTGGCATAGATAGCCTCGCGTCGGTTAGTAATGGAAGTGGCATTGCCCCAGCAGGCCACCCATTTGGTCTTATCAGTCATTTCTTTTGCTATACTTATTATTTTGTTCCATTCTTGTCTATTCAAAGAATCCAAAGCCGCTGATAGCGGTGAGCATACGTTCTACGTAATCCCATGAGGTATCGCTCCAGTGGAAGCCGAGACGGTGCAGAACGTTGCAGGTGTAGCGGTTGTCGCGCTCGATAATGGCAGCCTTTTGCCCGTGAGAAACATCTTGGTAAGCCAGAATGGCTGAGAGCAGCTTGGCCTTTTCGGGATCCTGTCCAGCCTCATCAATGGACTTCTCGAATTCGGCATTCTCAACGAAACGTATCTCCCTACCTACCTTCGTCATGAGCTGGAGCAAGTCGCCCAACAACTCTGTATGGTTATTGAAGGGCTGGAAGACGGTACACTCCTTGGGCGTAGAAGCGAGGAGTACCACGGCCTTGGCCGTTTGGTCGATGGGAGACATTTCGGTCAGTTCGTCATAGGTATCGTAGGGGCAGCAGCCCAGCACATGAAACACTTTGAGGCGTCCCATATAGCTGTTACTATTGAAGTTGGCCTGGAATTCACCATCGTAGCTACGTGGTGCAAGATTACCCACGCGCATCACCTTGGCACTAAGTCCGTGGTGGGCAACAGCATCCAATACCAGCCGTTCGGCCAAGAACTTGGAGTTTATATAGCGGTTGTCGAGGAACTGTCCGAACCACAGTTTGCGCTCGTCCAGCATGGGCACCTGCTCACCATCGTTATGGATAATCCATATTTCACCTACGGAGGTCGTAGAGATATGCACCAGTCGGGCACCGGTCTTCAGACAGAACTCCACGCAGCGCTGTGCACCGCCAATATTCACGTCTTCGATATCAGTTCCCTTCGAGTAGTGCTTCACGTTGGCGGCACAGTTGAAGACTGTGTCTATCGAGTTGAGAGTTGGGAGTTGAGCGTTGAGCGTTGTGAAGTCCTGCGTCACGTCGCCATTTACCACCAAGAGACGGGTACCGAAGAGCTCTTTGAATGACTTCTCGAAATAGTAGAACAGCAGGTTTTTGAGGCGATGCTCGGCAGAGGGCTGGTCCTTGCCGCGCACCATACATGTGATGGTTGTGGCGTCAGATTCGATGAGCTCACGCAACACATGGATGCCCAGATAGCCAGTGGCACCAGTCAGGAGAACATGGCCCAGCTGCTGGCGTTCGCCCTTGAGGAACGTCTCAATATTGTTCCGCTTCAGGATGGCATCAATGCCCGTGTAATCAAAACTTGTTATCTCGATGTCAGAATCTTCAACGGGAGCTTCGCCACTCACAAACTGTGCCAGCAGACGTGGTGTAGGATGAGCAAACACATCACCATAAATGACGTGGTAGCCAGCCTTGTCGCACTCGATAATCACCTTGGTCACCATGAGTGAAGTACCGCCCAGTTCGAAGAAGTTATCGGTGGCACTCACCTTATCTAACGACAGAATGTCACCAAATATCTTGGCAAACATACGCTCCTGTTCGTTCTTCGGTTCCACATATTCGTGGTCAGCAGCCTGGATGACAGGAGCCGGCAGTGCCTTACGATTCACCTTCTGGTTTTGATTCAGCGGGATGGAGTCAATCTGCATGGTGGCTGCAGGAATCATGTAGGAGGGTTTCTGTTTGCCAATGAAGGCATTCAGTTCCTTGATGTCCACCTGTTCATCGCTGACGATATAGGCTGCGATGTACTTGCCACCGTTCTCATAGTCGAAAGCTTGGACGGTAGCATCCTTTATGCCTGCAAACTCGCGAATGACAGCTTCTACCTCCTTCAACTCGATGCGGAAGCCACGGATCTTCACCTGTCCGTCGCGACGACCCACAAACTGGATGTTACCATCAGCCAGATAGCGTACAATGTCGCCGGTACGGTAGACACGGCTATATTTCTTGTCGGTCGTAAACGGATTTGTCAGATAGGTTTCTGCTGTCTTTTCGGGACGATTCAGATAGCCACGGCTTACCTGTGGACCACTGACCCAAAGTTCGCCCACAGCACCTACCGGCAGACGGTTCAGTTGCTTATCGACGACATACAACCGGAAATTGTCGAGCGGCTTGCCAATGGGGGCGTTCTGTTCGAACTCCTTCATGGGATATGTTGTCGTAAAGATGGTACACTCCGTAGGACCATAGCCATTATGCAACTGGTAGGCCGTCGGGGGCGTGAGCGGCAACACCTTTTCGCCGCCAACTGAGAGATGATGCAGCGAATGGTTGTCGAAGTTCATCGCAAACTGACAGCCCACCTGAGTGGTCATGAATGAATGGGTGATGCCTTCACGGTTGAAATAGTCATTCAGGTCGGGTAAGTTCAGACGGATGTCCTCACCGATGATATAGACTGCAGCACCACAAGTCAGGGCAGAGTACATGTCCATCATACAGGCATCGAAGCCGTAGCTGGCGTATGCGGCTACTTTGTTCTCAGGCTTCAGATCATAGTAGCGATGGTACCAGTGGCAGAAGGCTACGAGATTGCCATGCTCCAACTGACAGCCCTTAGGCAAGCCCGTAGAACCAGAGGTGTAGAGCATGATAAACAGCGAAGACGGTGTGATATCTGCCTTGACAGGTGCAGTGGCTGCAGGCAGGGCGACAATGTCCTTGGTCAGCAGCACCTTGCCCTGGTATTCATTCACGACAGGACGCAGTTCCGCATCGGCAATGAGCAATTTGGCACCCGCATCCTGCATCATGAAGTTCAGACGCTCGGCAGGATAGCTGGGATCCAGTGGCTGATAGGCGCAACCGGCTTTCAGCACACCCATTGACGCCACTACCATCCACTCGCTGCGTGGAATCAAAATGGACACCACATCCTCGCTGCCAAGACCCAGCGACTGAACGTACTGGGCTATTCGCTCCGACTGTTCGTCGACCTGCTTATAGGTCAGACGGATATCGTGATAGACCATAGCGATGTTGTCGGGATGCAACTCAACCTGACGGCGGAATAGTGATACAACGGTCTGTGTGGTGTCATAATCGACATTGTTCTGGTTGAAACTGTCAAGCAATGCAACCTGCTTGTCATCGAGCAGCGAGACGTTCTTCAGGGGTGACGTGGGATTGCTGATGAA
>Ga0310695_10007430_pt1 | contig 17484 bp, 13 predicted proteins | sample RumenRJG_04DNA_FD_203882 | JGI IMG/M metagenome (GOLD analysis project Ga0310695, IMG submission 203882) | Bovine rumen microbial communities from Lethbridge, Alberta, Canada - RJG_04 (v2) (version 2) | ecosystem: Host-associated > Mammals > Digestive system > Stomach > Rumen | place: Canada...
TAGTTCAAGTTTTAAAATTTACATGAATAAACGATGAAAAGCCAATTAAAACCCTCATATCTGATATTTCTGATGCTTGTTCTGACGTCGTTGGCCGTTACCGCTGTAGTGACAATCAGAGAGCACCAAACCACAGCAGACGATTCGCAGCCAGCCCCCCTTCCCGCTGCCCAGCTGTTTGTACCCATCCAGGTTGACACGCTCGACACCTATCTGAAAAAGTACTTCGACCGAGGCGGACTCGTGACGAATAAGGAGAGCCATCAATTCGTCATCGAATACAATCCTCAGGCATTCATCTTGTTACATGCCAATAATAATAAGATGACAGAAGCACGAAAATATCTGGAGAATGCACAATTGAGCGATTTCTCTATTAAATACAACAATGATAAAGTCAAGATTATCATGAGACGAGATGGAGATTATGTGGACTGCCCTGCATTAATTGTTGCAGAAATCCTTAGGAAAATGAATGGCTTTTGAGCTATTCGTTTCTTACCATCTACCTATCTTCGGGACACAAGTTTGGCTATGTGTCCCGATATTTTTCTAGAAGAATATTTGGAACATTCAAACTATTTATGTACTTTTGCACCGCGAAATGCATAATCTATCATAAAAAGCAACAAGTAATGAAGAACAAAACCATCATTTATCAAAACGGCTTACGAGCGGTTTCGTTGCAGATATAACGCTGTGATGTCTGGAGGGTATGCCCCTGCAGAGATGATGATGTGCGTTCTTTGAGACTTTGTCTCGAAGAACATGACGCTCGAAAGAGTTAGAAAGCAAGCTTTCACTCTTTGCTCGCTGTTGCGTTCTTTGACTTATTGATACAAAGGGCTTTTTATGATAGAGAATACAACACGTAAGTTTTCTCTATGATGCTTAACAGGCAGGTGCTTCGGCATTGTGCCTGATGACTCTTGCGCCCCGATTGGTTGGGGTGTATTCTTTTTGTTGATAGATATGTGACTATGAATGATTTGGATGATGCAAAACACAAATAGGTTGATTGATGATTTTAAGAACCAGACCAAGACGACGATCTGGAAACACTTGGATGCCATGGCGGCTAACTATACTGTCTATTCTACTCACCTTAACGGCTTAGACCCTTTTCTGACCGAATATGATGTTTACCTGTATTGCAATGATACGAATGTGGTGGTGGTTTGTCTTGACTGCTGCGGAAACGGGGACGACCAGATTTACGAGGAGTCGGAATCGCTCGGCGTGTTTACCTATGAGGAAGGGAAAGAGCCTCGCATCAGCGTGGTGAGGATACTGGCTGAGGCGGTAAAACTGATTAAGGAGGTTTTTCTGGGGTACGACTCGGGTATCAAGGTCTATGGCGTGTTGCTGACAGAGGCGGAAATCCTGAATAGCTACAAGCTGTTTAAGATGTGGGATGCCGCTGACGTCATGGTGATTGACGGCCTCAGGCGACTGAAATACAGGAAGATCAAGGTGAACGAGGATGACAGCCTAGACTGCAAGGCGTACATCAGCAGGATTTTGGATGCCAATTATGGTATTATGGAGGGACAAACACCAATGACAAGTGACATGTTATCGGAGAACGGCGAACTGAACCTTAACGACTTTCCGAAGGGTAGCGTTCGCATTGAGGACGAGGACGATGATGATGAATTTAGCAAACTGCTGGACCAATTCCTAAAAGAAGGTATGGAGGTGGTCGATGAAAAACCCGATGCGGAAGATGATGAAGATGAGGAGGACCCCGACGAGGACGTTGAAGAAGACCCTGAAGAGGAGTTTTTTCCCAATGGAGAGATTGAACAGAACTTGAATGTGAATGTCAAAGTGGACATTCTGCGCCCTATTGCCAATCCGCGTGAGGAACTGGACAAGCTGGTGGGGTGTGCCGACATCAAGCGACGAATGGACGAGTTGGTGGCACTGACCAGCTACAACAAGATGATGCGCGACTTGTTTCCTGGCAGCAAACAACATGAGGTGTCGCTGCACAGCGTCTTCCTGGGACGTCCGGGAACGGGAAAGACGACCGTCTGCAAGATATTCGGCTCGCTGCTGAGAAAGGTGGGTGCCCTGTCGAAAGGACATGTGGTGGTGTGCGACCGCGGTACTTTCATCGGTACCCTGTGGGGCGACGAGGAGCGGTCGATCAAGCAGGTGCTGAAGATGGCGCAAGGCGGCGTACTGATGATAGACGAGGCTTATCTGCTGGCCAGCAAGAACGAGAACGACCCGGGAAGGCTGGTCATCCAACTGCTGATGAACGTGCTGGCCGACGAGACACAACGCGACATTGCCGTGGTGCTGTGTGGATACAAGGAGCCGATGATGAAGTTGCTGGACAGCAACCCAGGCTTATACTCGCGCTTTCCTAACAAGTTTGAGTTTGCCGACTTTACGGTGGACGAGCTGTTGGAAATCACCCAGTGCCGCGTGAAGGACTACGACTATCAGTTTACCGCCAAGGCTTGGGAGAAATACCGCCAGGTGCTGTTGCAGGCTTATCAGGTACGCAATCCAGAGACGTGGGGTAACGCCCGCTTTGTAGCCAACCAGTTGGAGCGTATCTACATACAGCATGCCACGCGCTGTGTGAAGCACCAGCCTAAGGACAAGCGCGAACTGCTGAAGATAACACCCGAGGACATCCTGCCCATCGAGGTGCCCCGCCAGAAAGCGAAGATAGGGTTTTAAAGTCTGCAAGCGATGAGAAAGAAAGTTCCTTACAGGGTGTGCCAGTGCATACCCAACGGTACTGTGACCCAGATGGAAGCCCGACTGCTGAAAGAGTTGGTGAACAGGGAGATTCATCCCATCCGCTGCGCATCCTCCTGTGGGCGAAAAGCCCAAAAGGGGCTGATGCTCGGCGACCTCTGTGCCGAAACGCGCCACCCGATGTGGGCACTGAAGATATGGAAATTCACCTTGGCTGAGATTCACTCGAAGGACTATGACGACTGGATAGAGGTGCGGTTCAATACGGAGCGCGTGCAACTGAAGGATGTGATTTCCGACGGTGTCTGCGAGCTGATAGGCAAACGGATTGACAAGGTGGAGCGCGAGCTGCATCTATCGGACGCACAAGGCCGCGACAGTTGGGAGTATTGGGCTGGCGACGGGTGGTACGATGCTTTGTTCTATGAGAAATATGACTTCGACTGGGAGCAAGCGCGAGACTATTATATAAAGGTGCGCGACCAAGCCCGAGAAAGCCAGCACGTGGAGCTCTGTTTCCGTGAAGCGCAGGGCGAACTGCCGCCCCAGGCACAGGACTTTTTTAACTACTGGAACGAAAGTAGCCCGACAGCGCAGGAGGATCTCAATTTCAAGGTGGATGACTGGGACTAGGGGCCGTTATCCGATGGTTTGCTGTTTACGATAGCCGATGCCCGTAACATGGCAGATGAGGCGACCGTCCTGATTGGTTACCCGTACCTCGACGGCGGGAATCTTGTGATGGTCGCAAACACCCACGGCCTCAGCCCGCAGCACGTCGCCCTCGTGCGCACTGGACACGAACATGATGTTGTTCTGAATGCCAAAGGTCAACTGTCCGGCGTGGTTCATCCAGGCGGCAATGGCCAAGTCGGCCAGGGTGAACAAAGCGCCTCCCTGGCAGACATTTCCTCCATTCAGATGGGCTTGCGTCACCGTCATCTCAGCAACGGCATGCTGGTCGTCCAACGCTATGATACGGCAACCGGCATGAGCTGCGAAACGGTCGTTCTGATTCAGTAATTCCTGTATATTCATTGTATAAATCCTATAAAACTGTTGCAAAATTACATTTTTTAATGCAAAACAGAAAAATAATGAGTCAAAAATTTGCAGAATAGCAGAAGAATGTGTACTTTTGCCACGGAAATAAAAACAAAACTAGCAAAATGAAAGTAATGCTTAACATTTGGTGGTGGCGTAACTCGAGATTAAAATAGTCGCGGGGTACGAAGCCATTGCATCATGTAAGCATTCAGATAAAGGGGCTCGTCGGTAACGCGACGGGCCTTTTTTCCGTTTTAAGCACAAACGAGAGAGCGACGATATAAGCAATCAACATAAAAAACGACGATATATGAGTTATTTAGTAGATGAAAAAGGATTTTATGGAGAGTTTGGCGGTGCATACGTGCCGGAAATACTCTACGCCACGGTCAAGAAGTTACAGGAGGAATATCTGCCGATTATCGAGTCGAAGGAGTTCCAGGATGAGTACATGGCGCTGCTCCGCGACTACGTGGGGCGCCCCTCTCCGCTTTACCTGGCCAAGCGCATGAGTGAGAAGTATGGTTGTAACCTATATCTGAAAAGAGAGGACCTGAACCACACCGGTGCTCACAAGATTAACAACACCATCGGACAGATTCTGCTGGCTAAGAAGATGGGCAAGAAGCGCATCATTGCCGAAACGGGAGCCGGACAGCACGGCGTGGCTACGGCAACGGTATGTGCGCTGATGGACATGCCGTGCGTGGTGTATCAGGGAGCATTGGACGTAGAGCGCCAACACGTGAACGTGGAGCGCATGAAGATGCTGGGGGCCGAGGTGCGCCCCGTGAAGACCGGCAACTGGACGCTGAAAGACGCCACGAACGAAGCCATCCGCGACTGGTGCTGCCATCCTGCCGACACTTTTTATATTATAGGCAGCACGGTAGGCCCGCATCCCTACCCCGACATGGTGGCGCGCCTGCAAAGCGTTATCTCTGCGGAAATCAAGGAGCAGTTGCAGGAGAAGACAGGGCGCGACTATCCCGACGTGCTGATGGCGTGTGTAGGCGGCGGGAGCAATGCTGCCGGTACCATCTACCATTATATTGACGACGAACGCGTGAAGATAGTGCTGGCAGAAGCCGGCGGACAAGGTGCCGACACCGGTCACACGGCAGCGACCATCCATGCCGGTCGTCTGGGCATACTGCACGGTTCGAAGACGCTGGTGATGCAGACGCCGGACGGACAGATTATCGAAGCCGAGAGCATTTCAGCCGGACTGGACTACCCGGGCATCGGTCCGATGCACGCCAATCTGGCCACCCAGCACCGTGCCACCGTCTATAGCATCAATGATGACGAAGCCATCAAGGCAGCCTACGAACTGACCCGCATGGAGGGCATCATCCCGGCTTTGGAGAGTGCACACGCCATAGCCGCCCTGCAGAAAGTACAGTTCAAGCCCAGCGACGTAGTGGTATTAACCGTTTCTGGTCGCGGCGACAAGGACGTGGAAACCTATCTGAACAACAAACAAATGGCAGGAGAATACAGTTTTTAAATGAGTAATGAGTAATGAGTAATGAGGACTCGAGCTTTGCTCGCTTTCAAAGAAAGAATTATGACGACCTATCAATTTCAGACAACCAGCAAGAGCATACTGGCCGACCTGTACACCCCCGTCGGCATCTATATGCGACTGCGCGACCTCTATCCGCAGAGTGCGCTGATGGAGAGTTCGGACTATCATGAACAGAGCAATGCACGCTCGTTCATCGGTGTTAATCCCATAGCCAGTGTGGCGATTGGGCACGGTGTGGCAACCGTCACTTATCCCGACGGGAGCATGATGGAGCGTGAGTTGGACGCGGACTTCGGTACGGCAGAAGCCATCCACGCCCTCATTGACCGCATTGACGTGACCGGTGACGATGCTCACCTTTGCGGACTCTTCGGCTATACCAGTTTCAATGCCGTGCGCTATTTCGAGAACATCGACGTGAAGGACGAGACGCAGCAGAAGAACGATGCTCCCGACGTGCTATATATATTATATAAGGTGGTGATTGTGTTCGACCATCATAACAACCTGCTGAAGGTGGTGACCTTGCGGGCTAATGCCCTAACTGATAACGGAGAATTGATAATTGATAACTCATCCTCCGACATCGACGCCGTGATGAAAGCCATGAACAAGTCCAACGTCCAGGCCTACGACTTCCATCCGGTGGGTGACGTGCGCTCGACACTGACCGACGACGAGCACCGCGAGAACATCCGCCGCGGCATTCGCCACTGTCTGCGCGGCGACGTGTTCCAGATAGTGCTGTCGCGCCGTTTCATCCAGCGCTACGAGGGCGACGACTTCAAGCTGTATCGCGCCCTGAGGAGCATCAACCCCTCGCCCTACCTGTTCTATTTCGACTTCGGCGGCTTCCGCATCTTCGGCTCCAGCCCCGAGACCCACTGTCGCATAGAGAAACGGTCAATGGTCAATGGTCAATGGTCAATGTTAGCTTACATCGACCCGATTGCCGGAACGACGAAGCGCACGGGCGATGCCGACGCCGACCGACGGGGTGCCGAGTTTCTGCGCAACGACCCGAAGGAGAATGCCGAGCACGTGATGCTGGTTGACCTGGCGCGCAACGACTTGAGCCGCAACTGTCACGGTGTGAAGGTGGACTACTACAAGGACATTCAATACTACTCGCACGTCATCCACCTGGTGAGCCGTGTCAGTGGCGAGCTGGACAAGAACGCAGACCCTATCAAGGCTTTTATCGACACATTCCCTGCCGGCACGCTTTCGGGTGCTCCGAAGGTTCGCGCCATGCAGCTCATCAGCGAGTACGAGCCGCACAACCGCGGTGCCTACGGTGGTTGCATCGGCATCATCGGACTGGACGGAAGCCTGAACCAAGCCATTACCATCCGCACCTTCGTCTCGCGCAACGGCGAACTGTGGTTCCAGGCGGGCGGCGGCATCGTGGCCAAGAGCGACGTGGAATATGAGTTGCAGGAAGTGAACAATAAACTGGGTGCACTGCGCCGAGCCATCCTGATGGCAGAGAAAATGTAACTTAGGGGGTAAAAAAAATGAAAATTGTTATTATAGACAACTACGACTCGTTCACCTACAACCTGGCCCACCTGGTGAAGGAACTGGGCACGGAGGTGACCGTACTGCGCAACGACCAGTTCGAAATGGCGCAATTAGAAGTGTTTAACAAGATTATCCTCTCGCCGGGACCGGGCATCCCCTCGGAAGCCGGACTGCTGCTGGACGTCATCCGCACCTATGCCGGACGCAAGCCCATCCTGGGTGTCTGCCTGGGTCATCAGGCCATCGGCGAGGTGTTCGGCGGACGGCTGGAGAACCTGAGCGACGTGTTCCACGGGGTGGCGACGCCCTGCCACCTGACGAGCGACGACCCGCTGTTCTCGGGGCTCGACCGCGACTTTACCGTGGGCCGTTACCACTCGTGGGTGGTTTCGAAAGACGGTCTGCCCGACTGCCTGGAGGTGACCGCCGTGTCGGACGAGGGGCAGATTATGGCACTGAGACACAAGACGATGAACGTACGCGGCATCCAGTTCCACCCCGAGAGCGTACTGACGCCCGACGGCAAGAAAATGCTGCAAAACTGGATGTTCCTTTAATTGATAATTGAAAATTGACAATTGATAATTATGGCACAAACGATGAAAGACATCCTGAACAGGATGCTGAACCACGAGGAACTGACTCGTGAGGAAATGAAGAATATCCTGGTGGGCATCACGCAAAGCGAGTACCCCACGGAACAGATTACCGCCCTGCTGACGGCACTGCAGATGCGCGGCGTGACGGTCGATGAACTGCTGGGCTTCCGCGACGGCATCCTGGAGACTGGCGTGCCCGCCATCCTCGACTGCGACCGCTACATCGACGTGGTGGGCACGGGCGGCGACCGCAAGAACACGTTTAACATCTCGACCACCTCGTGCTTCGTCATCGCCGGAGCGGGCTACAAGGTCGCCAAGCATGGCAACTATGCCGCCACGAGCGTCAGCGGCGCCTCGAACGTCATCCAGCACCACGGCATCAAGTTCACCGACGACATCGACCGGCTGAACCGCTCGCTCAACGAGGCCGGCATCGTCTATCTGCATGCCCAGCTCTTTGCCAAGGCCATGAAGTTCGTCGGCCCCATCCGCAAGGCGCTGCAGTTCCCCACCATCTTCAACCTGCTGGGTCCGCTGGTTAATCCCAGCCAGCCTAAATGCCAGTTGCTGGGTGTGGCCAACCTCGACCAGATGCGGCTGTACAATCAGGTGTATCAGAAGATTGGCATTGACTACGGCATCGTGAACAGCATCGACGGCTATGACGAGATTTCGCTGACCGGCGACTTCAAGGTGACCACGCGTCAGTACGAGCGCATCTTCAAGCCCCAGGAACTGGGCTTCGACATTGCCAAACCCGAGGAACTGGTAGGAGGGGCGACAGAGGAAGAGGCCGCACAGATATTCGACAGCGTACTGGAGAACCGCGCCCTGCCCGCCCAGAAGAACATCGTGCTGGCCAACGCCGCCTTCGGCATTCAGGTGCTGGAGAAGGGCGAGAAGAGCATCGAGGAGTGCATTGACATCGCCCGCGAGTCGATAGACAGCGGCAGCGCCCTGCGTACGTTCAAGAAATTTGTCGAACTCAATAGTTAAGAAAATGGTTATGCAAGATATTCTGCAAGACATCATTGCCCACAAGCACCAGGAACTGGAACGGATGTATGCCAAGAAACCGTCGATGAAAGAGGCCCTACTGGCTTCCGGCACGGGCATCATTGCCGAGTTCAAGCGCCGGTCGCCCTCAAAAGGGTGGATCAAGGAGGACGGGCGCGCCGACATCATCCCGCTGTCGTATCAGCAGAACGGGGCTGCCGCACTCAGCATACTGACCGACAAGGATTACTTCGGCGGCCACGACGACTTCATCCGCACGGCCCGACAGTCTGGCGTCAACATCCCCATCCTCTACAAGAACTTCGTCATCGACGAGATGCAACTTTACGAGGCTGCCCTCTGCGGAGCCTCAGCCGTGCTCCTCATCGCCGCCTGCCTCACCAAGGAACAGTGTGGCAGACTACTGAAGAAAGCCCACCAGCTGGGCCTGGAGGTACTGCTGGAAATGCACAGCGAGGCTGAACTGGAATATGCAGAACTCGGCCCCGACATGTGCGGCATCAACAACCGCAACCTCGGTTCGTTCGTCACCGATGTCGAAAACAGCTTCCGGCTGGCAGAATTGTTGCCTAAGGAGGCTGTCAAGGTGAGCGAGAGTGGCATCAGTAACCCTGATACCGTTCGTGCACTCCGTCAAGTTGGTTTTAAAGGGTTCTTGATCGGTGAGAACTTTATGAAGACGGCTGATCCAGGTCAAGCACTAAACGATTTTATCTCTAGACTATGATAGTTAAAGTGTGTGGTATGCGTGATGCGGAGAACATCCGTGAAGTCGAGGCCTTAGGCATTGACTTGATTGGCTTTATTTTCTGGTCGAAATCCAGCAGATATGTGAGCGAAAAGCCTGACTATCTGCCCACCAAGTGCAAGCGCGTCGGTGTCTTTGTCGATGAAGACATAGAGGTGGTTAAAAAGATGGCCCAGGACTATGCCCTCGACTACATCCAGTTGCACGGCAAAGAGTCGCCCGACTACCTCCGTGGCCTTCGTTCCGTATGTGGCGACTCCATCACCACCATCAAGGCCTTCAACATCGCCACTGCCGAGGACTTCGAACAGACCGCGCCCTACGAGAACCTCGCCAACTACTTCCTCTTCGACACCAAAGGCAAGAGCGTCGGCGGCAACGGCACCAAGTTCGACTGGACGGTCCTCGCCGCCTACAACGGCACCACACCTTTTATATTAAGTGGGGGCATCGGGCCCGACGACGCTGAGCGCGTCCGTGCCTTCCATCATCCTAAATGCATAGGCATCGACCTGAACTCCCGCTTCGAACTGGCCCCCGGGCTGAAGGACATCACCGCCCTCCAAACATTCTTCAATGAATTAAACAGTTCAATAAATAGTAAAATAGTAAATAGTAAAATTGTCAAATAGTAAATGAACAAGATTAATTCCCTTTTCGCCCATCGCGACGACCAAAAACTCCTGTCGCTCTATTTCTGTGCCGGAGCACCCACGCTTCATGGCACTGGTGACGTCATTCTAACCATGCAACGCCGAGGCATCAACATGATTGAAGTAGGCATTCCCTTCAGCGACCCGATGGCCGATGGTCCGGTCATCCAGGATGCTGCCACTACCGCCCTGAAGAACGGCATGACGCTCAAGACGCTGTTTGCGCAACTGCATGCCATCAAGGACCAAGTGCAGATTCCGCTGGTATTGATGGGCTACCTCAACCCCATCATGCAGTACGGCATCGAGCAGTTTTGCCAGTCGTGTGTGGAGAGCGGCGTCAGTGGCGTCATCATTCCCGACCTGCCCTTCAAAGACTACCAAGAGACGGTCAAACCCATTGCCGACAAGTATGACATCCGCGTCATCATGCTCATTACTCCCGAAACGTCAGAAGAACGCATCCGCTTTATCGACGACAACACCGACGGCTTCATCTACATGGTCAGCTCTGCCGCCATTACCGGTGCCCAGAAGTCGTTCGACGAGGCCAAGCAGGAATACTTCCGTCGCATCAACGCCATGAACTTGCGCAACCCACGCATGATTGGTTTCGGCATCTCGAATGCCCAAACGCTGAAAGCCGCTCAGGACAATGCTGCCGGTGCCATCATCGGCTCTAAGTTCGTGACACTGCTCAGCGAAGAGAACGGAGATGCCGACAAGGCACTGGACCGGCTGTTTGAGGCACTAAACTCATAAATAATGTAAAAGCGTGAGCGTTTTCATTCTTTTTAATTACCTTTGCAGTCAGAATCTACTAAACAAAAAACTGACATGAAAAGAATCTTACAGACGCTATTGCTGTGTGTTCTCGTAACCATGACCGCTCAGGCTCAAAAGTGGAATCAGCAGCAATACAAGCAGATTGAGCAAAGCATCCGCGTTCCGCAGTTTGCTAACAAAGAGTTCCTCATCACCAAGTATGGCGCCAAGACTACCAATACGGCTGCCAAGAACCAGATAGCCATTCAAAAGGCTATTGACAAGTGCTCCAAGAAGGGCGGCGGTCGCGTTGTCGTACCTGCCGGACAGAAGTTCCTGACAGCAGCCATCCAGCTGAAGAGCGGCGTCAACCTCGTCGTGGAGGAAGGTGCTGTCCTGGAGTTTGCCTTTGAACCAGAGCTCTACCCCATCGTACCTACACGCTGGGAAGGTCTGGACTGCTGGAACCTCAGCCCGCTGATCTATGCCTATCAGGCCAAGGATATCGCCATCACAGGTAAGGGAACCATTGACGGCGGTGGCTCTAACGAGACTTGGTGGCCCTGGTGTGGCAATACACGTTTCGGCATGAAGCCCGGCGGCATTGCACAAAATCAGGGAGCCCGTGCCCGTCTGTTGAAATATGCAGAGGACGGTGTCAACATGGACGAGCGCCGCTTTGGTCCCCAGGATGGTCTGCGCCCCCAGATGGTTAACCTCAACCAGTGTGAGGGTATCCTTATCGAGAATGTGACCCTGTTGCGTTCTCCCTTCTGGGTACTTCACCCGCTGCTTTCTACGGATATTACCGTTCGTGGCGTCCATATCAACAACGACGGTCCTAACGGTGACGGCTGCGACCCGGAGTCGTGCGACAGAGTATTGATTGAGAATTGCTACTTCAATACAGGTGACGACTGCATCGCCATCAAGAGCGGACGCAACAACGATGGTCGCGAAGGCGGTCAGGGCAAGTTTGCCGGCAAGCCTTCGAAGAACATCATCATCCGCAACTGCAAGTTTAACAATGGTCACGGTGGTGTGGTTATCGGTTCCGAGATTTCAGGTGGTTGCCAGAACGTCTTTGCAGAGAACTGCGAGATGGACTCTCCCTCCCTTGACCGTGTGCTCCGCATCAAGACCAACTCTTGCCGTGGTGGCATCATCGAGAACATCAACATGCGCAACGTCACGGTAGGACAATGCAAGGAAGCCGTCCTGAAAGTCAACACGGACTATGAGCCTCGCGAGATTTGCTGTCGCGGTTTCTACCCCATTGTCCGCAATGTGTTGATGGAGAACGTTACTTGTCAGAAGTCCAAGTATGGCGTCATGATTGTGGGTTATCAGGAGCCTAAGCTTGCCTATACCGTCAACAATATCACGGTACGCAACTGCCAGTTCAATGGTGTTTACGGCAAGCCCGTCCACCAGGTTGGTCTTGCACAGGACATCACCTACGACAACTTGACGGTCAATGGTTCTCTGGTTCTCCAGAATCCTCCTTACAAGCACTATTCTGAGTGGCTGACCTATAGCGAGATGAAGCGTGTGCTGAAATCCTATCTGCTCGATTTCTCCAAGCGTCCCAAGTGGAGCTACGTCATGGGTATTGAGCTGGAAGGCATGCTGGACACCTATCTGCGCTATGGTGGCGAGGACATTCGCAAGTATTGTCAGGAATATACGGACACCATGATTAACGAAAAGGGTGACATCCGCGGATATGACATTCTGGACTATAACCTCGACAACATCCGTACAGGTCACTTCGTAACACGCATGTATCAGAAATGGCCGGAGGCTAAGAACCTGAAAGCCATGCAGACCATGATGAAGCAGTTGCAGGATCAACCACGCACCATTGCCGACAAGGTGTTCTGGCACAAGGCCATCTATGCTTACCAGGTATGGCTCGACGGCATCTTCATGGGACTGCCGTTCCGCACACTGACCGCACCCATCACCGAGAAGGCCAAGATTGGAAAGGGCAAGAAAGCCAAGTATCCTATTATTGATATCTACGACGATGCTGTCAACCAGCTGAATATTACCTATAACCGTACACTGGACCCAAAGACCGGCCTGAACCGCCACGCCTATGACGAGACGCGCAAGACATTCTGGGCCGACAAGGAAAGCGGACTCAGCCAGCATTGTTGGGGTCGCGCCCAGGGTTGGTACACCATGGCGCTCATCGAAATCCTCGACGCACTGCCTGAGGACTATGCCCGTCGCTCGGAGGTCATCGACCTGTTAGTGAAGGACTTCGATGCTATCATCAAGTGGCAAGACAAGGAAAGCGGTGTATGGTATCAGGTGATGGACTGCCCAGGACAGGAAGGCAACTACCTGGAGTCAACCTGTTCCAGCATGTTTGCATACGCCCTGCTGAAGGCTTATCGCAAAGGCTATGTCGGCGAGAAATACCGTGATGCTGGTATTCGTGCCTACAAGGGTATCATTGCCAACTTCATCAAGGTACATCCCGACAAAACCATCTCGCTCACCCAATGCTGCGAGGTAGCAGGACTGGGTCCCGCTGCCACCCCAGAGGTGATTGGAGCGATGAAGAAGATTAATCCGAAGGGAAAAGTCAAGGAGAACCAGCGACGAGACGGTAGTTACAAATACTACTTGAGCGAACCCATCCGCGACAACGACGCCAAGGGTGTCGGGCCGTTTATCTGGGCTTCCCTGGAAATGGAAATGTTAGGATACACCACAGAAAATTTAACAGCCTCGATTGATCGCGAGGCTGTTCTTTTTCGTAACAACCCCTTCATTACGCAAGCTGACCCGCTGGCCTCGTTGACGGTTGGTAATGGGCACTTCGCCACCACCGTAGATGTCACTGGCTTGCAGAGCTATGTAGAGGAATACAGCAAGGGCATTCCCTTGAATGCCATGAGCGACTGGGGATGGCACTCGTTTCCCAACAAGGACAACCTGAAGCCCGAAGAGAGCGAGAAATCCTATGACTTCGGTCACGGACACCAGGAAATCTATGCCATAGAATACAAAAAGGCTGAAGACGGACGCCACAAGTTGGCAACTGAATATTTCCGTGTCAACCCCCATCGTCTGAATTTAGGTGCTGTCGGCCTGAATTTGAAAGACGGCAAGGGTCAAAACATTCCATTAGAAGGAATCTCTGAGATCATCCAGCAACTGAACCTCTGGCAGGGCGAGATCACTTCCTCCTACAAAGCCGATGGTCAGAAGGTCAACGTCATCACCGTGGGGTTGTCCGACCGTGATGCCGTAGCCTATCGTATCAGTTCGCCATTATTGACAAAAAGCCAAGCTTCTGTCAGCCTCCGTCTTCCCTATCCTACTGGAAAACACGCCGACGATGCCAGCGACTGGAGCAAAGACGCGCTGCATCAGAGCCGCATCGTCTCACAACAGGACCATGCCGCTATCATTGAGCATCGCCTGGACACCACCACCTATTATATATATGTAAGATGGGAGGGGCAGGCCCAACTTCAGCAAGCAAAAGCCCACACCTACCAGCTTAGCACCAATGCAGACGTCCTTGCCTTCGAGGTGGAGTACAGTCCTGTAAACCGAACCTCAGCCTTAGGAGCCTTCCGCTTCGACGCTGCCCAGAAGGCTACCCAGAAATACTGGCACAAGTTTTGGACGGAGACCGCCTTTGTCGATTTCAGTCAGTGTAACGACCCTCGTGCCAAGGAACTGGAGCGCCGAGTAGTTCTATCTCAATACCTGACCCGCATCAACTGCGCCAACAACATGCCGCCACAGGAAACCGGCCTGACCTATAACACATGGTTTGGTCGTCCACACTTGGAGATGACATGGTGGCACGCCGTTGACTTCGCACTATGGAACCAACCGAAAGTGGTAGAGCAGATGCTTCAGTGGTATGACAAAACCGCTGCCCCCATTGCCAAAAAGATTGCCCAACGACAGGGTTTCAAAGGCATCCGCTGGATGAAGATGACCGACCCCTGGGCTGGCGAAGCTCCTTCCAACACGGGCTCGTTCCTCACTTGGCAACAGCCTCACTACATTTATTTGGCTGAAGAGATGTATCGTGCCAACCCGTCTGAAAAAACCTTGAAGAAGTATGCTGAGAACGTAGAGGCTACCGCAGCATTCCTGGCAGACTTTGCCAAGACAGGCAAGCTGTTCGGTCAGACAGCCATGCAGGAGTGCATGACCAAGGACATCAGCTACAACCATCCCTTTGAACTGGCCTATTTCCGCTATGCCCTAAACGTAGCCCAGCAGTGGCGTGAGCGTATGGGCAAAGGCCGCAACAAGCAGTGGGATGACGTCATTGCCCGTCTGAATCCCCTACCCCTCACCAAGGAAGGCATCTATACGGCTGGCCTGCCTATCGGAAAGACAGAGGGGCTGCAATCCTTCGACCCCTTCAACACCGTAGGAGGCGGAGCTACAACCATCAAGGCAGAAAGCTTTGCAGAGAAAGTGCGCAACGACCATCCTGCCGTATTGGGTGCCTTCGGCCTTCTCCCCTCCCATTCTGCACACTGCGATTCCATTGCAGCACACAAAACCCTAGACTGGGTGATGAAGAATTGGAACTGGCAGACCACCTGGGGATGGGACTATGGCATGATTGCTATGACAGCAGCCCGTTTAGGTCGTCCGGATATCGCTCTCGATGCCCTGCTTATCGACACACAAAAGAACACTTATCTCAAAAATGGTCATAACTTCCAGACAGCAGACCGTCTGCGTCTCTACCTTCCTGGCAATGGAGCCTTGCTCACAGCTATCGCCATGATGTGTGCGGGATGGGATGGTTGCCAGGAAGTGCTGAACCCTGGGTTCCCGAAAGACGGACGCTGGAATGTCCGATGGGAAGGACTTCACCGCATGCAATAACCAGCATACGAGGAGGATTGGGAGTAAGAACCTTTCCTCCTCGTAAACGTTTAATTGTTAATAATCAATAAGGTACGCTCATTATTCATTCCTTTTTCGTACCTTTGCCTGCAAAACTGATTAAAACACTTTGTACTGTTAGGTCAAAGAAACTACGAAACAAACAAATATGAAAAAATATCTACTCACCGTTTTTATAGCATTCCTTACGCTGGCAGCTACTGCTACTGATTACGATTCGAACAAGCCCTTTGGCTTCTGTACCCGTTCTTCACGGACAGACGCAAACAGCACCTATAACGTCACAGGTGGCGGTTGCTATACTTATCCCGTACCATCCGATTTCACTGGGAAGGTCATTGTCTTGAAATCCAACGGAAAAGACATGAAGAAAGACATTCAGAATGCTATCAAGCAACATGATGTTATCATCTTCGACGGTTCCAATGGCGACTTCATCGTGTCGAGCAACGTCAATGTCGAAGGAGACAACAAAACGCTGCTGGGTATTAACAACGCACGCCTTTGCACGCAATTTCATATTACTTCAGAGATTATTACCGCACTCAACAATGCTGGCGTGCCCCACATGAACACCCACGACGGTGGCGGCATTCTGCCCAACGGACAACGTGTCAGAGAAGAGGCGGAATTCAACACCCGAAAAATAATCATCGGGCTTACGGGCGACAACACTGAGAGCTACCGCAAATCTGGAATACTCACGGTGCGCCAAGAGAATATCATCATCCGTAATATCACATTCGTAGGTCCAGGATCTATTGATGTGGGTGGAAACGACCTGCTCTCATTCAATGGTGCCAAGCACTGCTGGGTTGACCACTGCGCCTTCTCTGACGGTATGGACGGCAACTTCGACATCACCGTCAGCTCCGACTTCAACACCGTCAGCTGGTGTACCTTCAGCTATACCGAACGCTCGTATATGCACCAGAACACCAATCTCATTGGCTATAGCGACCGCGAGCCTACAGGCTTCCTGAACACCACCTTCGCCTTCAACTGGTGGGGACAAGGATGTGTTCAGCGAATGCCGATGATTCGTGTTGGAAAGATTCACATGCTGAACAATTACTTCAGCTCTACTACAGCCACCAACTGCATCAATCCTCGCAAAAACTCGGAAGTTCTCATTGAGGGCAACTATTTCGAGAAGGGTGTCAAGAGATACTTCAGCCAGAAAGATGCCGTCTCTGTAACATGGGCCGACAGCAATTTCGCCGCGGAACCTAACCAGTCGGGCACACCCGTATCCACTGGCACTACCATCACCATTCCCTACGAATATACCGTAGCCCCCTATGCTGACGTGCCTGCAACGGTGAAGAAGCATGCCGGTGCAACATTAAAGAAATAAAACGTAAATAATATCATTATGAAAAGAAATCTACTTACATTATTAGCAGCCATCTTTGCAATGGGAGCGACGGCACAAGACCAAGCCCCAGCCTTCCCTGGCGCTGAGGGTCACGGACGTTATGTCACTGGCGGACGAGCCTCTGACGGGACGACAAAGGTTTACCATGTTAAGATACTCGAAGACGACACCAGTGGAAATATCCCAAACACCTTGCGTTGGGCACTGAAACAAAGTGGTCCACGTACTATCGTCTTTGATGTCAGTGGCATCATTGAATTAAAGGGAGATCTTACCATCAATGCGAATACGACCATAGCAGGCCAGACGGCCCCTGCTCCTGGTATTACAATTCGCTACTATACGGTACGTCCAAACGGTGACAACATCATCATGCGCTATATCCGTATTCGACGCGGAGAAGAAAAGGACGTTAACGATGGAGCCGATGCTACATGGGCTCGTAACTTCACTGGTATTATCCTAGACCACTGTTCTTTCTCCTGGAGCATTGACGAGGTTGCTTCGTACTACGACAACAACAACTTTACTATGCAATGGTGTACACTGGGCGAAAGCCTCAATAACCCAGGACACAGCAAAGGTGCTCATGGATATGG
>Ga0310695_10007431_pt1 | contig 17483 bp, 34 predicted proteins | sample RumenRJG_04DNA_FD_203882 | JGI IMG/M metagenome (GOLD analysis project Ga0310695, IMG submission 203882) | Bovine rumen microbial communities from Lethbridge, Alberta, Canada - RJG_04 (v2) (version 2) | ecosystem: Host-associated > Mammals > Digestive system > Stomach > Rumen | place: Canada...
AACAACTATACTGAACGGAATGGAAGTTATGGGAGACGGATTCGTAGCCGGATCCAAGCACATGGTTGAGGGTGTAGCATTAATGATGCTTACCACCAGCCTTGGGGTTGGAGCTGTATGCGATGGAGTCGGACATATACTCTATGATGGAATGATGGCACTTCCAAAAGTGGCGGTATGTAGATAACACCAAATTACAACTTAATATGGCAAACGAAGGGAATCGATTGATTCCCTTTTATTTTTTAACAACTTAATAAAAGAAAGGAGAAATGAGATGCTGGAAGATTTACTTAAAATGCTGGGAGATATTGCTATTGCTCCACAAAAGGAGCAGTTGAAAGAGTCAATGATCGAGGGGATGGATATGAGCGCGAGACAACTTGTTGGAACACGCAGACTCGGCGAGAAGCTCAATATTTTTGACTCGGAGACATATGCAGCCATACTTAACCAGCTAGCGGAAAAGCATTACAACGCCACGAGAGGCATGAGCTCGGATGAAATACTGGAGTATATGAAGGACATCGGGGAGGTGTGGAAATAACGATGGCTAGATATGTGCAAGATGAAATACAGCTTGTAAAACCCGGAGACACTATCTCCCTTAAACCTCGATATTTTAGAAAAGGGAGCGTTGTACAGATAGTTCTTTATAAAGAGGACAATGCCGTAACAACAGGTATGCTCGAATATAATGGGCAAAAGCGTTCGGTTGAGAAAATTCTAAGATCTAAAAACGGAACCGTCTATGGTTATGAGTTAGAGGGTGTCTGCTCGAAGTATGGTATATCTTATACTTTCTCGGCGGATATGATCAGATAGGAGGAGAAAATGAGCCTAAAACTTAAACTCAGATCCGATCCTTGGGATGACGAAAAGATATTTAAGAATCTCAATAGGGAGATAGATGATGGACTTCACGTACTCGTGGGATGTAACGGGTATGGGAAGTCCACTTTTATACAGTTTATCGACGAACAGTATCAAAAGAATAAGGACTATAAGATTCTTAGATGGAATGGAGTAACTGATACGAGAGATGGTAAAGATGTTGCGCTACAAGCCCAGGCGTTCGAACTTTTAGCTAATATGGCAATGAGTTCCGAAGGGGAAGAGCACAATATTAATCTTGGGTTATTCATGAATCGAGTCGGCCATGAAGTACAAAAACTTGATAGAAACCTTATTATTCTTTTGGATGCAGTGGACAGCGGTATATCTGCCGACAGAATCGAGGAAACTGTCAATGTGCTTGCTATGATCATCGCCGATGTTAGACGAAGAGGATACGAGTGTCATATTTTCGTTCCATCAAATACCTATGAGATGGTGAGACATACTCACTGTATGGACCCTTGTACTGGTGAAGATATAGTATTCATAGACTATGAACATTGGCGTAAGTATATTTTCAAATGCGCGGAGAAGATTAAGAAAAGGAGGGAATGATGGTTATAAAGTCGCAACAGACATTTGACAAGGTGATGCTTGATGGTGAAAAATCTTCTGATTTCCTTAACTTCGTTATTCGGCAAGCAGAACAAGATTTGGTCTCAAAGCTCATTGATGAATTACAGGATCATAAACTTCATGTTGTGAAACTCGGAAAGCCTTGGACTGAGGATGATCCTAAATGGCTTCAGGTTAGTTATAGGCAGATTTTAGATAATGATACTTTGGTCCAATGCAAAAACTGCAGAATGTATTATCCTTGGTGTCAAAAATTTCGGGACGAACTTGACGGTAATGGTTTCTGTCCATATGGAAAGGAGTCTGAGGAATGAACAGTAATGACATAAACTCAATAATAAACAACCTATGCGATAAGCTGGGTACTACAGCAAGTAAACTTATTCCAGAGATGGCTGGTTATCAGATCGCTAAACATTCGATCTGGCTGGTCATCTCTCTTATATTTATTGGGGTGGCTGTGGGACTAACTATCAGACTTCTTTGGAGGAGGAAGAAAAATAAAGAGGCACTTGCGATATATCCTAATCTTGTTAGAGAGTTAGATGAAATATTCAGGAAAACTGAAGTATATAATGGGCAATTCAGTAGCTGGTCCAGAGCAGAATGGGCTGATATCGTTAGCAAATCCAAAATGGCAACGACGTGGGCAGAATGGGATGAATCTACATGGATCGCAATGGTGTTAACCGCAGTGTGGTCCGGTCTAATAGGCATAGTTATATTTGGAATCGCTCTATACCACATCATAGGATGGTGTATTGCTCCTAATGCAAGTGCGTTTATGTGGATCATTAATCAAATTGGAGGTGGACAATGAAAACCGTATATCTATTAATTCATATTTGGTCTGATTTTGAGGTTCATAGGGAGACGGTAGGAGTTTATGAGACCAGAGAGCTAGCAGAAAAAGCTTCTGAAAAATATGTTGCTTCTGATCCTTATTTTACAGATATGTATGGTGAAATGATAATCAAAGAAGTACAGATGAATCATTTTATTTGGGAGGTGGACAATGATCGAATACGTTAAGAAAGCCGATGTTCTTGAAATAATAGATTCGCCACTTCCTAGAGATATAGCTGTGGAATATCTTTATGAACTAAAAGGCGTGTGGCTTGATGAAGACGAGGAGGTGGACAATGATTGATACATATTTAGGCAGGCCTGTCGAGATCAATGAGCATGGCAACAACGCTGCTATCAAAGTTCATATTCTGGATGAAGCAAGTATGAGACTTAATGGATTCAGATGGGTTGAAAGTCTTGGGGAATGGTATTTCTGCAATCCTGTGTATAAGGATGTTACATTTAACATGTCCATTAAGAGCGAAGATGACTGGCGCATTGATATTCTGGATGAGTGTTTTCTGCAGCATTATGACTATCAATATTTGTTAGACAAGTATTCGAACAATATTAATACAAGAGTTTTAGAAATTGTTAAGAAAAACGTTGATGAGATTATGGATTCTCTGAAGCACAAAGGAATTATATCCGGATGGAAAGTAGGTGATTACATATGATCAAATATTTTTGTGACAAATGCGGGAAAGAATTACCACTCTTTAATGATGAATTCACATCAGACATGTTCAAAATTACTGTTGAACCTCCTGAAGTTAGACGTTACGCCGATAACGCAGAGACCGGCTCTTATATTCTTTGCTATGGGTGCGTGAGGAAATTTAATAAATGGCTTCATGATCGGGAACATTAGGAGGTGATATTTTGAGCGATTTTAATTGGAATGATGAGGCTCATGAGGAAAGAGCTATGTATGAACGAACTAAAGGCTTAAAAGAAGCACTTAACGAGGCTGTAAAGATAGGAGGAGTAGATTATCATGCCAAACAAGACTACGGAAAAGCAAAGCTGTCTTTGGTACCTAGACGAATCATCTGGGACGTGGCAGCCATTAGGGAATATGGAAACGATAAATACCCTGACGGAGGACCTGACAACTGGAGAGGAGTCGAGCCAGAACGATATCGCGATGCGGCTTACAGACACTTTCTCGGGTACCTTGACGATCCAAGATCCGTTGACTCTGAGTCAGGTCTACCACATCTTTGGCATCTGGCCTGCAATATCGCTTTTCTATGTGAGATGGAGGACATATATCTCAGCAAGAGTACAGAAGTGGTTGAGAGGTTGAAGAAAGAATTTCGAGGCTATCAGCCACCGTCAGAGGAAGGAGAAGAAGATGAGGACTCTTAATGGAAAAATCTTAATTAATGATAAGGGTGAACTAAATGAGCAAGTGTGGCTTGAAAACTGTATTGCAGTAGGAGAACTTCTTGCGAAAAGGAGTAAGACGATGAATGACGACACAATCGAGAGAGGAGAAGAAAATGAAGTGTCTGGAAGCTACTGATTCTAATGGTACCGAGCTGTACTTATTTCAATTGGAAGATAATTTATTCATATCTGTTCCAAAAGATCAACTAGAGTTTAAACCTCTATCGTTAGAAGAAATGAAAGGATTGGAAAAAGGGGAATGGATATATACGAATGACCCGTTAAGGCTTAATGATGAGTGGGCGTGTAGCAGATGCGGAAATATATCATTTGCGAAAACGAACTTTTGTGACCGATGCGGAGCGCGGATGAAAGGAGTAGATGATGACCAGACATATGATCGTTGAAATCATCCTTCTTATATTTTGCACGGTAACTGTTGTAGCAGCTTATGCATGCTGCGTGGTCGCTGGGAGATGCAGCGAGATAGAAGAGAAAGCGGTAACCGCAAAATCCACACCTCCTATGATAGGAAAAGGAGGAAACAACGATGGATATTTTAACGATACTTTGTAATACAATCGTAATACTATTTGAAACTCTGGCCATGGTGGCTGTAGTAATAGGAATCTACGGACTCACTGGCGGAGAGATCAACACGAAGTTTATAAAAGATATTTACAGAATTCTATTCGAATTCCAACCAGATGATGACGACGCTTACGACGTGTAGGCGTCGTTTTATTTTTTAACCACAATTTAATACGAAAGGAGAAAAACCAATGACAAACACAGAAAGAGCTGCAAGAAGAGATGCCGAGGAATACATGAAAGCAAAGATGTATTATGGCAAAGGAGCCGGCAACAGAAGGAAGGCTATAAAGAACAAGGTGATGGCCAAGAAGACCGATCCTGAATACGCCAAGGCATTCGACGTCGCATATTCCAAACTCGATCCTGCAAAGTACGCATCCGGCGTAACCAAGGAGAGAAGGATCAACGACGGAAAGGATATTCTGAAGCAGTCCATTAAGGACGGAATGAACATAGCTACCGGCAACCCACACAGGGCTTCGACTGGTAGCCGTTTTATATACGAAATACTGTCGAAACTACTTGAGAACAAAATGAGATAAGGAGGAAACTACAATGAAAACAAGAGGAGCAATGTTTTCAGAACGTAAGGAGTACATTAGCAAATTGACGGATATTCTGTCGGCATTTCCGAACTTCGGAGAAATCAAGTATGCCAGAACGTCGAAGACAGAGGGCGAGTATCTCAGGATCTCCGATATTTTCGGGAAGTCTTGCTTCCTTGACATAACGAGCATGCCACTTCACGAGATCTACAAGGATATTTCCAAGATCGTCGTGTACAACAAGGCACCAGGGAGCATGATCACCAATGCCAACACGCTGAACACCATAGCGAGATATTTCTGGTAGGAGGATGTCATGGAGCTCATAACATTCAGTATTGGCAGACGTGGCAAAATCGTGCTGCCGGACGATGCCTCGGATAAAGATATTTACGACGCTATGTACCTTGACGCCACTGTGCCTCAGGGTAATAGCGGTCGCATTCCAAAGAAGGAGAATGACGATGACTAAAGAAGTATATTTTGATCAGTATTGCAGCCAGTGTCTCTTCGAGAAGAAGCCGGAGGATGAGGATCCATGCAATGAATGCCTGTACAACCCAGGAAACGAGGACTCTCATAAACCGGTAAACTTCAAAGAGAAACCTAAGAGAAGAAGGAGGAGCAATGGGAGCGCGTAGATATTTCGAGATCCTAAGTCTCGACGATGCTGATATCGGATACATCTACGAAAGGGAAACGAGCCAATCGTTCCGAATGCTCAAACATGAGATGCTTGAGAGATATCGTGAGGGTTATCTGCGAAGAAAAACAGATGGCCCTTATTTCTTGCGCAGATGTATGAATCATGACTTCATAGAGGCCAATAGTCACTTCCGAGTCTGTTAATCGCAAAATTCACACCTCCCATAATAGGATGAAAACAATTCTGAACACAAAGGAGGAAACAAGATGTTTAACGCAATGACAAGAACCTATAAGATCGGAAAGCTTGTTGAAGTAGTAATCGACAAGATCAACAAGAGCAATGATTTTGATGTGGAGCTTAACATGGCTGACGACAACACAATAACCGTAACAATCAAGAGACTCGGAATTGAGGAACCAACAACAGATATTAACACTGTGATAGTTAGGAGGTAAGGTAAATCTGGTGGAGGCTGATAATCAGCTTCTACCAGATCCTTTTATTTTTGCCAAAGGAGAAAACCAATGAAAGTAAACAAAGGAACAGTATTTGCTGTAATGGGTATTGTCGGCACAGGTGTTACAGCAGGGCTTTCAGCAAGAGCTGTCCTAAAAGCTGAATCGGTTTTGACGAATCAGCATGACGCTATGATCATTTATGACGGCAAACGAAAGATAGTACAGCCTGTAACAGGGAAAGAACTCACAAGGAAAGATGTCGCAAAGCTTACATGGAAATGTTATATTTTGCCAACCGTAAGTTTCCTTGCAACAGCCGCATTCATACTCGGTTCGGATATTTCAAACCGCAAGAAGTATGGCGCTTTGATGGCTGCCTACATGACTCTGAACCAGTTCCATCGCGACTATGAGGAGCAGGTCAAGGAGGTATATGGCGAAGAGGCACATCAGAACATAGTAAACGCTATTATGGCACAGAAGGCGGATGATGTAGAGATATATTCTTGCGGGATGCTTTCGAAGAATTGTCTCTCGTTCGATTGTGATGATACCGAGGAACACGTATTCTACCTTCCTTGCTCAGATGTATTTTTCAAATCGACATTCAGAAGGGTGCTCGACGCGGAATACAATCTGAATCGTAATTTTGTGCTAAGAGGTTATACAACCTTATCCGAATTCCACGAGTTCCTCGGTATCGAGCCGCCTCTGCCAATGCATCAAAGACAGTATGGCTGGGGATGCGTAGAGCTCGACAGCATCTACTGGATCGACTTCGATAATACGCACAAGGCTACTAACCTGCCTATACCGGAATGGGTCGACCCTAAACAAGAAGTATATTTGATTGAGATGGACTTCTATCCTGATTACCTTGAGGAGGAATACGAATGATCGAATACTTATGGCTTGTATATTTGATAGCCGGATTCGCGGCCGGGATAATTGCATCAAGTATCGTCTGGTACTCAAAGGTGTGGGGAATTCTACACATTAAAGAGGTAGATGAGGGCTGGCGCTATACGATAGAGCTCACCGGCCCATTCGAGGAGGTTACGAAAAACAAGTACGTGGTGCTTAGAACTTCGCATAAATGACAATTCCTATTATAGGATATTACTCATTTAACGAAAGGAGAAAAATCATGACTTATAAAGAAGCACTTGAGGCGAGACTCACGGAAGGATACGAAGCATTAGCTGAACTGGAACTGGGATCTGATGAATACAAGAAGGCAGCAGAGTCGCTAAAGGCTCTTCAGGAGGCACTTAACGGCATCAACAAGTCTGAGAATGCAATCTACGCGGTAGATGCGAGAACAGCTCAGAACAAGGCGATGGCCGATAGCGAACTGAAGATCAGAATGGCGGAACTCGCCAGCAGAATGGCATTCAAAGGGTTCTGGAACCACAGGTATATGCTCTTCGAGAAAGACGGAGTAATCAAGACTCTCGGAGCGAGAAACAGCATGAATGACACCAACAGATGGTGATATTCTGTAAGGGAGGAGCGCCCAATTTACAAGCGCTCTTCTCTTATGCTATACTGCAGCCGGGAGGTGGACAGTATGGCAAAGAAAGAGAAAAGAATAACACCAGAGGAATACTGTGCGTGGCTTGACTGGCAATGAGAGTGAGCACGACGAGGATTATATTCCACCGGGCTGTAGAGCTTGCGGAGGAGAGTACCCAAGGTGCAAAGCTTCTTGCCCATTGTTCGACGAATAGAGGATCGATTGATCCTCTTTTATATTTCGCAAATTTCACACTCCTTATAATAGCGAATAAGGAGGCGCATAATATGAAACGCGAACAAATAGATAAAGCTTTTGAACGAATGGAAAAGTTCTATGAAGAACGACCGGATTTATTCAATCCGCTAACAATTTATATCGAGGACGAATCCCTCAAAGAAGCATGGACACGGACCGCAATGGAGTTCGAACCAAACGAATTCGATTATGAGACGAGGAAATGGTTCATTGAGGATGAGGACGAGTACAACGAAGCGATTGAACGTGCGGATCGAGAGATGGAAGCTTACGATCGATTCAAGGCTAAAATGAGCGAATACTATGACGAACTTGAGCAAGAGGAGGAATCATTATGAAGAAGACACTATGGACAATCTTTAAAACGGTAACTTTCGGACTCGGAATATTAGTCTATGTTGGACAGATTGCAACGGTATACGAACATATACGTAAGCCGGAACCAATCTGTCCAGCCGATAATGTTCATGAACCAGAAGTAAACACTAACTAAAGATATTCATTGAGGAATCATCACGATTCCTCTTTTTCTTTCTCCGCAAAATCAACACTCCTTATAATAGGAAGTTAAAACTTGGATATTTTACAGGAGGAAAGCATGGGACCATTTATGAAAATTCTAGCAGATTTAGGACTTATAGTAGCGGGAACAGGACTCGCTAAGATGGGAAAAGATCGAATGATGGATGATATTTATGAAATGAAGGAACAAGCAATACAACCGGAGGAAAACATATTTGAAGTAAACGACTTCGAAATACATGAATTTTGATGAGAACATAGGAGCAATCAATAACGAGAGCTCCTGTGTTTTTTATATTTTAAGGAAGGAGAAAAACCATGGAACTATTTAACACGGTAAAGGATGCGGCAAACAAAAATCGCTCCGAACTCGCATTGGCAGCAGGAATCATCAGCTATGCCGGTGCTGTACTTGTCTGCAGGTCGCGGACACTTAAGGCGGAAGATATTCTCGAGAAGCACAGGAAGGTCGAGGTTGTAACCGATGTGAACGATCCTGAAAAGAGAACGGAGACTGACGTGACAACTAAGACTGATATTCTGCTTGCATATGCGGAAACATATTGGCCGGTGCTTCTTCTGTTCGGAATCGGTACGTTCTTCTGCATAGGCAGCCACAAAGACATGCTGAACAAACTCTCTAATGCCCTGACGATATATTCTATCACCAACAAGGCAAAACAGGATTATGAGGCGGCCGCCAAGACGGTGCTCTCGCCTAAGAAGGAAGAGGAGATCAGGCACGAGGTAGCTGAGAGGAGCATTGCAAACGATCCTGTTGAGAGTGCTGTCATTATCGAAACGGGTCACGGACACTCACTTTTCAGAGACTATGCGTCAGGAAGATACTTCTATGCAAGTCAGGAATGGATCGACAGCTGTAAAGCGGCATTCAACGACATGCTGAACGATATGGCTACTACCGGTGACGGGTGCCTCGATCTGAACGATTGGTATGACATGCTCGGTCTTCCGGTTATAGACCTTGGTAAGTCGTGGATATTCTCGCAGGCAACGGGTCTTCTCAGAATTGATAAGAACTGGGTACCTGTTGATGCTGACCGTAACTGCACTGTTATATATTACAGTCCTATAACATATGCGAACAGGGATTTCCTGGATTACTGAATTCGCAGAAATTACAGTCGCTATAATAGAGATAACTCTATTTACATATTTTGAAGGAGGAAAACAAAATGAAAAATCTTAATGTACTCGAGAAGCTTAACACTGAAAGCGGAAGATCTATGGCAGCAACAGCCCTTGGAGGATTCCTCGGCGCAGTCACATATGTGGCAGCCGGAGAACTCAAGAAAGGCGCGGTCAAGCTGTATGGTCTGGCCGAGACCAGCTTCATAAAGCTTCTGAACAGGAAGGAAGTTGAAGTAAATCCTGCCAACGAAGTAGCAGAGGAGTAGACGTTAACAAACGGATTAGGGAAGCTCGGAAACGGGCTTCCTTTTATTTTTCTCAGGAGAAAACTCATGAATGACATACCAAACAATTCACATAAATTCAGGAGCTCTTTGGGAGATGGAGTGCAGAAGAATGATATTCAGCCGGCAAGGGAGAGACCGAAGCCGATACTGGAAGCAGGTGACATGATAGTCGATAAGCCATCTGTTGTAAGGCGTATATTTGACTCGGTCATTACAAATGACATGGAGTCAGCTAAGCACGATATTCTGTACGATGTAGTTCTGCCGAGTGTGACAGATGGCGTCTATAACATATTGCAAAGTGCACTCGCGATCATGTTCGGACGACGCTATATGCCAACAGGCTCGAGAACGAACTACAGCTCTATCTCAAAACCTACGAACTCATATTCGTCTTATTACCAAAAGCCGGCAAATCAAGAAGACGAAGATAACATATATCGATTCAAGACGAGGATGCAGGCCGATGACGTCCTTACAGAGCTCAAGACGCTCAGAGCCCGCTATCCGTTTGTGAAAGTCGCTGATATTTACGATCTGTCAAACAAGACTCCGCCGGTCACTTCGTTCAACTGGGGATGGTATGACATATCCCAGGCAAGGATCGTACGTGACAACAGAAGCGGTGATTATATTTTGCAAATGCCTAAACCAAGACCTTTAGATTAGGAGGAAAACCATGAAAAAGAAGATTCTATATTTTGTAAAGGCTTACTATCCTGAAATCAAGATGGGAGCCGGAGCAGTAATCGCCATCTGTGCAACAGGTGGAATGTGCAAGGACACGCTCAAGGCTGAGAAAGTCCTTGATACATATAAAGAGAAGTGCGAAATCATTGCAGAAGCAAGAGAGAAATGCCCTGACGAATACTCTGCTAAGGATGAGAAGAGAGACAAGGCCATAATGATATTCTGGCTCATCAGAAATATGGCTAAGAAGTATGCATTCAACATCGCGCTCTATATTCTCGGATTCGGTCTCATGTTCAGCTCCAATGCAGACCACAAAGCAAACCATGTGAGTGCATCTGCTGCGCTCGCTCTCGTAAATGAGGCTTATAACGCTTACAGAAGAAGAGTGGTTGAGAAGTACGGTGAAGACGCCGACCGGGATTTAGCCCTTGGTCTTGAGCAGAAGAAAGTCAGTGTCGAGACTATTGACGAAGAAGGCAAGACCAAGAAGAGCTCAAAATTCGTCCCATATAAATCTGGAAAAATGGACGAAACATCGAAGAACCCGTTTCTGATGGGTGCTTACACTTATATTTGGGATAATGGCTCATCCTGCGAATTCGACGACAACGATCCATTCTGGAATAAGAACTTCCTGTCTCAGGCTCAGGAATGGGCAAGGAATCTCATCATTGCAAGGTCTGATTCGGCGACAAACACTCCGGGATATTTGTTCCTCGATGAAGTACTGAAGGCGCTTGGTATGGAACTCTCAAGGGCTGATAACGAGTTCGAGCGCTCTGCAGGATGGTTATATTTTCCGAATGGCGACAATCCATATGGTGACAACTTCGTAGACTTCGGTCTTATGGAGACAATGAGAGATCCGAATGGGGATATTTGCTTCATGAATGCTGATGCAATCAATGGTTATGAACCGGCATGGCTCCTGAACTTCAATTGTCAGGGTGATATCAGGGGTCTTATGAGAAAATACGCGTAAGGAGGTAGCCATGAGACTAAGTACGCTTATAGCGGCTGTCTCTGGTGCAATAGCAGGTTCTGTCATTACATATTTTGTAATGCGTTCTAAATCAGAAGAATACATACAAAACGAGATAGACAAGTATAAGGAGGAGTCTGGTCGCACAGCTCCTCTTCCTTGTGCTGAGAACCAGCAAGAAATGCAAACCAAACAGCCGCCTACGCAGGATTATATTTCTACAACACCTGCCTTCGTGGACTATAACAAGCCATATGTGCATCATGAGGAAGTAACGGCACCAAGTGAGCACAAGTTACCGTACGAGATCACATTTGAGGAGTTCGATGCTGATGACGAATTCATGAAAGACACGTTTATGGTGTGGCCTGATGGTTATGTCACCGATACAGCCGACAACATCATATCCGATATCGACCAGACAGTCGGCAGAAAGGTTCTGTCAGCTATTCTGGACGGGGATATTTTGGAGGGCTATGTCAGAAACGAAGAGTTACGCATGGATTTCGAGCTGATAAGGGCCAAAGATAATTATGAAGATGTAGTAGGGATACACCCAGAGGAGGATTAAGCATGAACGGACCATATTTCGACTGGCTTGTCAACCTTGTGTGCACCTCTGCTTATAAGAAGTCCTATATTTCTCTCCTTTCTGAATTATATGAGACACCGTTTGAATACGATGAGAGAATAGCTCCTAATGATATTTACAGAATGGATGATGGTCTTGCTCTCCAGTATGAGTACGCGTCGATTACTGGAGACAAGATATCCAGATTCTGCAGTGTTCTTGAGGTGATGATCGCTTTGGCGCGCAAATGCGAAAACATTTCGGGAGTAATAGATAGTTCTGCATGGTTCTGGATGATGATCAACAATCTTGGACTCGAGCCGATGTATGAGAGACACTACAACGCTGGTTATGTGAAAAACATAATAGCAAGATTCCTTAACAGAGACTACTACCCGAATGGGCTCGGCGGTCTCTTTTATATTCCGGGAATCAAGGAGGACCTCCGCCAAGTCGAGATATGGTACCAGATGTGCTGGTATCAGAATTATATTTTAGAGAAGGAGGGGGAGTAAACGATGCTGGATTTTCTCATGGTGTCAACCAGAACGGCAAAAAGTGTCGTTGAGATCTACCCTAAATTCATTATCAACAATCGTTCTAAGGACCTCATGATAAGAGGCGGGGACTTCTATGCAGTATGGGACGCCGATACCGGGTTCTGGTCTACGGACGAGCAAGACCTGATACGGCTTGTAGACAAGGAGCTGGATACTTATGCTGAATCAAACAAAACAAAACTTCTTGAATCCGGTGACGCATCACGTGTCAGAGTTCTTCACATGTGGGACTCTGATAGCGGGTCCATCGACAGATGGCATAAGTATTGCCAAAGACAATCACGTGACAACTACCACGACCTTGACTCCGTTGTATATTTCTCAAACGATAACGTCGGGAAGGATTCTTATGCCACAAGGACTTTATCATACCCGTTGGCATCTGGGGACATTGGTGCTTATGAGCGACTCATGTCCGTGTTATATTCTCCCGCAGAGAGACAGAAGCTTGAGTGGGCTATCGGCTCGATCATTAACGGAGACTCCCAAGATATTCAGAAATTTATAGTCCTGTATGGAGAAGCAGGAACGGGTAAGTCAACCGTACTAAACATAATACAGAAACTGTTTGATGGATATTACTCAACATTCGATGCTAAAGCTCTTGGCAGCGCCAATGCCCAGTTCGCTCTTGAGTCATTCAAATCGAACCCACTTGTGGCAATTCAACATGATGGAGATTTGTCACGAATCGAGGATAATACAAGACTGAACAGCCTTGTATCGCACGAGCTTATGACGGTCAATGAGAAGTTCAAGTCGCAGTATACGAACAGGTTTCGTACATTCTTATTCATGGGTACCAATAAGCCGGTTAAAATCACTGATGCTAAGTCGGGTTTGCTGAGAAGGTTGATAGACGTATCACCGACCGGCAAAAAGGTGCCCAAGAAGGAATACAACCAGCTTGTATCACGTATAGACTTCGAACTTGGGGCTATCGCATGGCATTGCAAAGAGGTGTATGAGGAGAACCCGGGGCTATACGACGATTATATTCCTGTGAACATGATGAGCGCCTCGAATGATTTCTACAACTTTGTGTCTGACAGCTTTCTTATATTCAAGTCGAACGATAGGACAACCCTCGCTCAGGCTTGGGAGATGTACCAGACATATTGCAATGAAGCCAAGGTGCCATATCCTCTTTCGAAAAGAGTGTTTAAGGAAGAACTTAAGAATTATTTTTGGGACTTTAAGGAGAGAGTTACCGTTGATAATGGAGAAAGACTAAGAAACGTATATTCCGGGTTTAGGGCCGACAAATTCGACATCACCAAAGATAACGTCTTGAACGAAGAAAGTACTCGTACGATCCAGTTCAACAAGCGCAAGTCTATATTTGATGAAGAGGCTGCGTCCTATCCCGCGCAATATGCCAACGACAAAGGAACGCCTAAAGTAAAGTGGAGCGAAGTGACTACGACCTTGTCTGATCTTGACACTTCTGAACTGCACTATGTCAAACTGCCAAAGGAACACATCGTCATCGACTTCGATATCCAGGATGAGAATGGAGAGAAGTCGTTCGAGAAGAACCTTGAAGCGGCGAGTAAGTGGCCACCGACATATGCAGAACTAAGTAAGAGCGGCAAGGGTATACACCTTCATTATATTTACGGAGGTGACAGCACCAAACTTGAGAGGCTGTATTCGGAGAATATCGAAGTGAAGATATTTACCGGGAACAGCTCACTTAGACGAAAACTCACAAGATGCAACGGTCTAAAAATCGCTACCATTAACTCGGGTCTTCCTTTGAAGGGAGAAAAACCTATGATCAACAAAGAGAAACTGAAGAGTGAGAAGGCGCTAAGAGACCTGATAGAGCGTAATCTCAGAAAAGAGATACACCCGGGAACTAAGCCTTCGATCGACTTCATATACAAGATACTTGAGGACGCATATGAGGACAAGCTTGAATACGATGTGACAGACATGAAGGCTGCTATATTTGCATTCGCTGCCGGCAGTACTCATCAAGCTGATTATTGTATCAAGCTTGTAACCAAGATGAAGTTCTGCTATCCGGATAAGGATGATATTTCGGAAGAGGCAGAAGTAACAAGAATCAAAATCACACCAAATGACGGCAGCCTTGTATTCTACGATGTTGAGGTATTCCCGAATCTGTTCCTTGTGAACTATAAGGGTGAGGGAGAAGGACGTAAAGTCATAAGACTGATAAACCCGACACCTGACCAAATAGAGAAGCTTCTCGAATTCAACCTTGTGGGATTCAACTGCAGGCGCTATGACAATCATATTCTGTATGGCAGAATGCTGGGATACGACAATCTCCAGCTGTATGATCTGTCGCAGCGTATCATTGGCGGAGACAAGAATGCATTTTTCAGAGAGGCTTACAACATTAGCTATACGGATGTCTATGACTTCAGCTCCAAGAAGCAGAGTCTTAAGAAATTCGAGATAGAGCTCGGCATACACCATAAAGAACTTGGCCTTCCTTGGGATGAGCCGGTGCCTGAAGAGAAGTGGGAAGAGGTTGCAGAGTATTGCGATAACGATGTTATTGCCACCGAAGCGGTATTCAACGCCAGAAAGGCTGACTGGACGGCAAGAAGGATATTGGCAGATGTAGCTGGCGGCACGGTCAACGATACGACTAATAGCCTTACAACCAAGATTATATTTGAGGGTAACAGACACCCGCAGGATCAATTCAACTACCGTAAGCTTGGGGATGCAGTAAAAGGCAAACCATATTTTGAGGGGTACATCTATGACAGATACAAAAGAGAATCAACCTACAGAGGTGAGGTTGTCGGAGAAGGAGGGTATGTATATGCAGAGCCCGGAATTTATAGAAACGTCGCACTGCTCGATATTGCTTCCATGCACCCGACAAGTATCATCCAAGAACAGCTATTTGGAAAGGAATACACAAAACGCTTCCAGGAGATTCGTGATGCCCGTATCAGCATCAAACACGGCGAGTTCGACAAAGCCCGTAAGATGCTGGGAGGTAAGTTAGCCAAATACCTTGAGGATGAATCAGCGGCTAAAGACCTTGCTCAGGCGCTTAAGATAGCGATCAATTCTGTGTATGGTCTTACAGCAGCATCATTCGACAACCCATTTAAAGATCCCCGTAACATAGACAACATCGTTGCTAAACGCGGGGCTTTATTTATGGTGGACCTTAAGCATGCAGTACAGGAGAAGGGTTATGTCGTCGCACATATTAAAACCGATAGCATTAAAATTCCAGAAGCAGATCCAGAAATTATTAAATTCGTCATGGAATTCGGTAAAAAGTATGGATATACGTTCGAGCACGAAGCCACCTACGACAGAATGTGCCTCGTCAACGATGCAGTCTATATTGCAAAGTATGCAGATGGAGAACATGAATTCAAGCTGTCAACAGGCGAAAAGGTTGAAACGCCTTGGACTGCAACAGGAACGCAATTCCAAGTACCTTATGTATTCAAAACCTTATTTGCCAAAAAGCCGATCGTATTCGCAGACCTTTGCGAAACGAAGGCAGTTACCACGGCGCTGTATTTAGACTTTGGAGGAGAAGATGAGAAAGAAAAGAAGAGATTTGTTGGCAGGGTTGGTCTATTCTGTCCAGTTAAGCCTGGAACGTGTGGGGGACTCCTATATCGTGAAAAAGACGGAAAGTATTACGCCGCTACCGGTACGAAAGGCTACTACTGGCAGGAAGCCGAAGTTGTTAAGGGTCTTGGGCGCGAGTCTGATATTGATCGGACTTACTACGAGAAACTCGTTGAAGACGCTCGTGCAGAAATCGGAAAGTACGGAGACGTCGAAATCTTTTGCACAAATGGTGATTGAAAGACAAGAAGAATTAATGAAGGAGAAGAACAATGAAGATTCAGAAAGTTTATAACAAGCAGAGAAGAAGAGAATGCCTGATGATCACGGAACTTGAGGATAACGAGCTTATATTCAGAAACCTCTCTGGCAGGCCTACCGAAGTAAACAAGAAGGGCGGTGTTATGACATTCGCCATCGCGTTCAAGAATTACAAAGCGGAATTCCCGGATGATGTAGCACTTGCTTGTGATCAGCTGTCTGCAGAAGGATGGAACATCAGAGTAAGCGAGAAAGGAGTACAGGGTTCGCATCCTTATATTCCGGGAGCAGCATACGATTACGACACACAGAGGGTATATCTGTCAGTCGAAGCCCGCTTCAACAACTTCCCGCCTGACGTACACATCATTGTGGAAGGTAAAGGCAGAGACACCTTATATTCTGAAGAGATGATGCCGGCTATCGACAGCCTTACCCTGCATGATATCTCAATAGAGCTTAGCCCAAGAAGATGGGATGATAACGGAACAGAGCGTATCAAAGCATTCCTCGCTACAATGTGGGCGGTTGCAGAACCGAACCCATACGAGGAGAGATACGGTAGATATATGAACGCCACTGCAGAACCGGTGGATGACGACCTCGATTACAATCCGTTCATGTAGTTATATTTAGCGGGTGCCAAGCTGGATGGTTTGGTCAAATGTCCTATAACTTATAGCTTTTATCTCCTTTCTTTAACTTATAAACATTCACGAAGGAAACAGCCCGCTTATATTTAAGGAGGAAACATTATGGAAAACATACTCGTAGTAATAAGGGATGAGATCAGAGAGAACAGGAAAGTCCTCGAAGAGATCAGGGATATTCTGAAGCACCAAAGAAACTGTCGTGAGATGCATAAGCCCGCACCGACGCCGGGCACGACAAATGGTCAAACTCGATGATTACCAGATAGATGCAGTCAGACGCCTTAGAACCGGAAGCATTCTTTGTGGGGGTGTTGGGTCGGGTAAGTCGAGAACAGCCCTCGCATATTACTTCACACAAAACGGAGGAGTGCTTGGCGTAGCAGATAGCAAAATGATATGGCCGAAAGACTTGTACATAATAACGACAGCTCAGAAAAGAGACAAAGGGGAGTGGGAAGAAGAACTCACTCCTTTCAATTTGTCTAC
>Ga0310695_10007432_pt1 | contig 17481 bp, 8 predicted proteins | sample RumenRJG_04DNA_FD_203882 | JGI IMG/M metagenome (GOLD analysis project Ga0310695, IMG submission 203882) | Bovine rumen microbial communities from Lethbridge, Alberta, Canada - RJG_04 (v2) (version 2) | ecosystem: Host-associated > Mammals > Digestive system > Stomach > Rumen | place: Canada...
ATCACAGCATGACCGCCGTAGAGGTCCATGTATTCCTGGCCTTTGTCGTCCCAAACCTTGCATCCCTGTCCCTTCACGATATTCACGTCGAACAGGGGGTAAACGTCAAATAATTGCATATTGTTACGTTTTTGTTGTTATCTGCTTGCAAAGTTACACTAAAAATTCCATTTAACGAACGAATCTGTAATTATTTTTCAGTTTTCAGGCTCTCTATTGACTTCCGTGATGCCTTCCGCTGAAAAAAGAACCCTATTTGTTTGGAAGTTCCGATTTTTTGTCGTATATTTGTTGCCTGTATCATTACTATTAATCGCATCATCAAAAAAACTATGACCAATATGAAAAGAACAAAACATCTATTTTTGTTGTTATTGGCAGCCATTCTGTTGCCATTCACAACCATGAGTGCCCAAGACGTATGGGACGGCACTGTAGCCACAGAGTTTGCAGGAGGTACAGGAACGGAAAGCGACCCGTATCTGATTGAGACGGGTGCGCAGTTGGCGTATCTGGCGCAACAGACGAATCAAGGTTATTCGGGGTATTATTATAAGTTGATAGCCGATATTGAACTGAACAGTGATGTATTGACTGCTGACTTTGAACTGAATGGAACGCCTGCGAATACGTGGACACCTATTGGCATTAGCAATTATTTCAGCGGCTATTTCGATGGCGGAAACCATATCGTATCAGGTGTTTATGTGCCTGAGTCGATGAATTTGCAATTTGCAGGACTATTTGGTCGTACTACCACAGCCGAGATTCATCATTTGGCAGTTGTTGACACTTATGTGGCAGCGACTTGGGGCGCAGGTGCCATTGTTGGAAATGTGGGTTATGAACGTACTCATAAGACTACGGTACACCATTGTTACGCAGAGGCCCGTTCCTGCGCTATAGGCAACTATAATTTCCTTGGTGCTGTTGTAGGGCATATTGATTATTACAGTATTGTACAGTATTGCTATGCCTCGGGTTATGTTACAGGTACCTACAACTTCGGAGGTATTGCGGGTCATAGCGATCGTGGTAATGTGCTCAACAGTTTCTCTACTTGCAAAATTGGTACTGGAGGAAAATATGTAGGTGGTTGCATCGGTCAGAGCTATGATGCGACGGCAACTAACTTGTATTTCGACAAGACGAAAGCACCCGATATCCCGGTGTTAGGCTATGGCTCTGGTTCAAATTGTGAGGGTAAGACCACCGAGGAGATGTTCTCTCAGGAATTTGCCGATTTGCTGGGTGAACCCTTTGTATATGATGGAAACAACTATCCTTATATCGAAGGTTTGCCACAAGTAGGAGAGAAGTCAACAATTTTGAATTCCGGCAATCGTATTTATGTAGGGCATCTGACAAATGCAGAGGGCAGTACATTCAGGTTCTTTGGCGAATATACTGACAACACACTGAAGAAAGCCATTCGTGGTGCTGAGGCTGGTGCAACGGTATATATACAACCTAAATACGCAAAGTTCATGACATTAGTGAAGGGAAGTGTCAACATTGTTGACGATACAACAGGGGCTACCTTAACAGTCAGCGACTTAGGTAACGATGTCTATTCTTTCACAATGCCTGATGCTACGGTGACGGTAACGGCAAAATTCATCAGAGACGGTAAGGTATTAAATACTTGGGATGGTACTGTAGCTAATACATTTGCTGGTGGTAGTGGAACACGCCGTGATCCGTATCTGATAGAAACAGCTTCTCAATTAGCTTATCTTGCCCAAATAACAAATAATAATGGTAACGACACAAATGGAAAGTTCTATCGTTTGACGGCAAATATTCTGCTCAATGCAAATGTGCTTACCAGTGATTATGAGTTGAACGACAGCAATGCAATTGTATGGACACCCATTGGCAATTCATACAGAAGCGGATTCCAGGGAGAGTTCGATGGAGGTGGACATGTGATTTCCGGACTTTATTTTGCTGGAAACGATGATGTTCAGTATGTAGGCCTCTTCGGAACCCTCACTTCAAGTGCTTTTGTTCACGACCTATCTGTGGTGGACGCTTATATCAATAGTCCGAAGACGGCAGGAATCCTGGCGGGCGGCCTTTATTATTCGCCAACCATTCAACGTTGCTATACCGACGGATACGTTACGGGTACTGCGGGTTACAGCGCCTTGTTGGCAGGTTGTACAGGTGAAAACGCTAGTGCAACGATTGAATATTGCTATGTCAAGGGAAAGGCCTGCAATGACAATTCTAGTGCAGGATTACTTGCTCACTATCATGGTGGATCAATTAGCAAGAATTTCGTAGTAGGTAATTTCTCGGGCGGAAGCGGCAATACTGGTACTTTCTTCGGCTATGTGCTGGGAGGGCAAAAGAACACCCAACTCTATTATGACAAGACGGTGGAGCCCAATGTCAAGGCTTTTGACCAGAAAGACTATACCACCTGTTACGGTATGACGACGGAAGAGATGAAGAGTCAAGCTTTTGCAGATTTGCTGGGTGACCCGTTTGTATACACAGAAGGCAATTATCCTTACGTCAAAGGTCTGCTTCCAATAGGAGAAAAGGTTTCGTTTGTCGAAAGTGGCTATCGCGTGAATGTGGGAACGCTGAAGGATAACCGAGGCAGTACGTTGCTTTTCTCTACCGACTATGAGAATGGCATTGCAAAGGAAAATGTTTCTTTTGTAGATGAAGGAAAGACGGTCTATGTCATCGTCAGTCTGAACGACCGCATATTATATGAGGATGGGAGTTTAGTGGTTACTGACGACATGACGGGTGAAAACATCACACTTACTCCTGTGGCTGACAATGTCTTTAAGTTTACAATGCCTGGCAGTCCTGTCACAGCCTCGGCCGCTTTCTATTACGACCCTGCAGCACCTGCAGAATGGGACGGCACGGCAGCCAATTCGTTTGCTGACGGTACTGGTACTGCTGACGATCCCTACATTATCAGCTCTGGTGAAGAGTTGGCCTATTTGGCACAGATGACAAATGCCAATGGTGAGTTGACAAAAGGCAAATACTATTCTATTGTACGTGATATTGAACTAAATACTGAGGTGCTCACCAATAGTTATGGTTTGAACAACCTCAATGGCAGAACGTTCAACGCATGGACTACCATTGGTAATTCGACCACCAACAGTTTCCAAGGAATACTGGAAGGTAATAATCATGTTATTTCAGGTTTATATCTATACGGTGACAAGCAGACAGGATTGTTTGGCTATTTGAAAAATGCAATCATTCGAAATCTTTCCGTTATAGATGCGTATAACTACGGTCAGAACATTGCCTTGCTGACCTATCAGGCTGACAGCACTACGATAAGCCGTATCTTTGTGGAAGGTTGTGCTCAGAATAGTGGCGACTATAGCGGTTATAATGCTGCACTGCTTGTCAACCAACTCGGTCCTAAGAGTAAGGTGGAGTATTGCTATACAAAAGGCTATATAGGCAAGGGATGGTATAATAGAAGTGGTGGAGCCGGCTTGGTTTATGTTCAAGATGAAAATGCCGAGATTCATAACTGCTTCTCAGCCAGCTCAGATTTTAGGGCCGTCTATAATGCCCAGAATACGGAGAATATCAGTCATGTATATAGTGATAACGATCTAGGAGACGACTTCACGACACACGAGACTTTCTGCGGTAAGCATACCATCGAAATGCATACCACCGACTTTGCTACGCTGATGGGTGCACCGTTTGAGTATGTTCTTGGTAACTATCCTTATATCCCCGGCTTGATGAAGATTGGTGAAAACCGTGGATGGGAGACACCGGAGAATCCTACATACGGCGGAGCAGGGCGTATATGGGAGGGTGAGACATCTGTTGTTTTTGCCAGCGGTACGGGAACGGAGGACGATCCATATATTATTAATAATGGTGAACAGCTGAGTTATCTAGCTAAGTTGACGAATGCCAACGGCAATCTGACTAAGGGACGCTACTACCAGTTAGGTGCAGACATCATTCTCAATGATTCTGTGCTGTACGATAACTATAGTGTTAAGATTACCAATGGCAACGCCTTTACAGCCATTGGTAGTACGAAAGAGAATAGTTTCCAAGGCGTTTTCAATGGCAATAATCATACGATATACGGCTTATACATCCCCAGCGGAAGGTATATTGGTCTGTTCGGGTATGCCAACAATTCGACAATAGGCAACTTCTCTATGGTAGACAGCTATGTATGTGGTCAGAATATTGCTTTGCTGGCCTATCAGGCTGACAGCACTACGATAAGCCGTATCTTTGTGGAAGGTTGTGCTCAGAATAGTGGCGACTATAGCGGTTATAATGCTGCACTGCTTGTCAACCAGCTCGGTCCTAAGAGTAAGGTGGAGTATTGCTATACAAAAGGCTATATAGGCAAGGGATGGTATAATAGAAGTGGTGGAGCCGGCTTGGTTTATGTTCAAGATGAAAATGCCGAGATTCATAACTGTTTCTCTGTCAGCTCAGATTTCAAGGCTGTCTATAATGCCCAGAATACGGAGAAGGTGAACAATGTGTATAGTGATAACGACCTGGCAGACGACTTCACGACACACGAGACTTTCTGCGGTAAGCATACCATCGAAATGCATACCACCGACTTTGCTACGCTGATGGGTGCACCGTTTGAATATGTTCTTGGTAACTATCCTTACATTCCTGGCTTGATGAAGATTGGTGAGAATCGTGGATGGATGGAACCCTCAGACCCGACGCATGGTGGTGCCGGCGGCGTATGGGATGGTGAGGCATCTATTACCTTCGCCAGCGGTACAGGTTCTGAGGACGATCCTTACATTATCAATAATGGAGCCCAGTTGTATTATCTGGCTAAACTGACCAATGCCAATGGAAACTTGACAAAGGGTCGCTACTATCGCCTGGAGGCCGATATCGTATTGAATGACTCCTTGCTGACCACCAACTTCGCATTAGACAGAACGAAGACACGTCATTATTGGGAGGCAATAGGAGATACGAAGGAGAACAAATTTCAGGGCGTGTTCGATGGAAATCTTTATTCTATCTCTGGATTCATACTGGACGGTTCAGGCAATCAGGGATTCTTCGGCTATGTTGATAATGCCGTTATCAAGAACCTGATAATGCTTGACAGCTATGTCAGAAGTACCTATTCCGGTATGCTTGCTTATCAGGCAGATAGCACAGAGATAAAATACTGTTTCGTTGAAGGTCTTGCACAAAACATTAATAGTAATACGAGTTGCTCGGCAACGATGTTTGTCAACCAGTTGGGACCAAAGAGCTTGATGGAGTATTGCTATGCCAGTGGTGCTGTAGATGCTTCGGCATATAACTTAAAAGGAAGTCTGGCAATAGCTTTGGATGATAGTTCTACAGTACGTAATTGCTATGCCGCCGTCAGAGGCGTACCTGCTTTCTATAATGCGCGTGGTACAGTCTCGAACGTCTATTTCGATAGTAACCTGGCAGGCTCTACACTTGACACTCGTGATGACTACCGCAGTGCTGCTACCGTTGAAATGCTGTCATTGGAGTTTGCCGAAAGAATGGGGGCACCTTACGAGTACGAACTTGACTATTATCCACAGATCTATGGCTTGCCTAAGATTTATAAGGATGGTTATGCAGAAGTTGTAAGTGGTTACTCCTTGCGTCTGGGTACACTGACTAACGCAGATAAGTCTACCATTAAGTTTTATAGAACTTACGTAAGCAAGACTGGCACGCTTAAGAATAGTGTGGTCTCGGGTGGTAAGGTTTATGTGAAAGGCGAGACGAAAATCTATGTGAAAGTTAATTCTACAGATACGAGAAGACTTTCTGACGAAGGTTTGATTGTGAAGACTGATCAGACGAACGAGATTATCGAAGTTACAAAAATTGCCGACGATCTCTATATGTTCTTAATGCCTGCGAATACAGTAACAGTTTCGGCTTCGTTTGTATTGGGTGGCTATTGCGGTAATCCGTCTGTCAATAACGGTCGTGATGTTAAGTGGGATGTGCTTGGTGACCAGTCTCAGCTTGTTATATCCGGTTTGGGTGAAATGGTTAAAGTTTCTTGGAATGCCTTTGCCGGCACCGTACAGACCATTGAGGTGAGCGAGGGTGTTACGAATATACCTTCACAGGCCTTCAAGGGTATGAATAAGGTGACGGCAGTGACGCTGCCCGCAACGGTAGAGACTATCGGTGCTGAGGCTTTCAGTGGCTGCTCTGCAACAGTAGACCTGCGTCCTTGCACACAGCTCACCGCACTACATACCAATGAGTTTGCTCAGTTCACGGGAACTGTTTATCTGCCAGCTACAGTGACTACTATTGAGGCTGGTGCCTTTGCCGGGACATACGCTAGCGTGAAGCATATCTACAGCCCTGTTTTAGACGGACTGACACTTTATGCCAACGACAAACAGGTGCATGATACAAACGGACTGGGCGATGTGAAGGACTTCGGCGTAACGCAGAATGAGGCTGTCGCTTTGGTTTGGTACATTGGATACAATGTCAACATCGGCACGGTTGCTGGTACGAGTTGTGCGCTGAAGGTCTATGCAGATGAGGCCCTGACAACGGAGATCCCTAATGGCTACAAGGCTATTCGTAAGGACGATGCTACGAAGGTGTATGTGAAGGCGCAGCCCAGAACAACGAGTATCCTGTTCAAGAACGGACTGACGGTGAAGGCTGAAAGCAGCACGCTGACAGTGACACAGGAGGGCGACGAGCTGTTCTCGTTCCTCATGCCTAAAGCACCTGTCACCATTTCAGCTTCATTCTCTACGGGTGGCTATTGTGGTGCAAGTACTGTGAACAACGGTCGCAACCTGATCTGGACGCTCAACAACGGCACACTGGCCTTCCAGAAGAACGGCTTTGCTAAGGGTGATGACCTGACGATGGGTGGTAATGCGCCTTGGAGCACGCTGGGGAGCAGTGTTACGAAGATTGACCTGAGCGGTGTGACGAATATTGGTAGCAATGCCTTCAACAGTTGTACTATTGTGACGGGTATTGAACTGCCTGCTATCCCAGTTTTGACCGTAGGCACGAATGCCTTTGCCGAGCAGATGTGGATCATTGTTCCGGCTCAGAGTTGGAGTAGCTATCTGGATGCTTCGGGCTGGACTGCTTATGAAAGTCAGATGGCGAAGGACAAGGAGTCGCTTGCACTTGTTGCCGGACAGCAGTGGCGTACGTACTACAGTAAGGTGGGCCGACTGTTGCCTATCGGTATCAAGGCTTACACCGTTTCAACGATAGGCAATGACGAGGTGATGACGGGCGAGGCTCTCGATTACGTTCCTGCTAATCAGGCAGTGCTTATTCAGAACGGTCAGAAGACGGCTCGCACCATCGATGCCATCACTTCGCTGCAACTCCATAACAACACACCAGTTTGTCTGCTGTCTACCAACGAGGACAACCTGCTTCAGTGGATTACCGAACCTATGGCAGTGAAGGTTGGCCAGGGCTACACGCTCTATAAGGATGAGTTCGTCAAGGTGAGCACAGGTACACTGCCTGCTGGTATTGCTTTCCTGCCTGCTCAGGGTGCTACAGATAGCCGACTGAGTATCTTCTGCGATGACGATGAGTTAACTGGCATTGATGGCGTTCAGACCGTAGCCGACCAAGGCGAGTGGTACACCATTGACGGTAAGAAACTCTATAGACGTCCTGCGGGGAAAGGACTCTACGTGAAAGATGGACAAAAAGTCGTTATCAGATAAATGAGAAAGGAGGATAGCGATATGAAACAATTCATCAAAAAAGGCCTTTGCTTGACGCTCCTCGCACTTTGTGGCGTGAGTGCCTTTGCCGGTGGCAAGGTAGAGGTGGCCGACGATGTGAGCAATGGAACGATAACGGGGCAGGTCAGCGGCACTCAGGTGACGCTGACGGTGACCCCTGCCGAGGGCTTCTATATCAGGAAGGCTGATCTCGTGGCTGAGAAAACCTTCATGCCTGTGGCGGCTTCCAGAAGTACCGTTCCCATGGCCGACCAGTTGACGATTGAGGGTGAAGACCCTGCCGACCTGAGTCAGCAGCGTACATATACCGTGACGCTGCCCAGTGAGGAGTATGACGTGCTGGTACATGCGAACTTTACTCAGCGTACTATGATCACGAGGGAGATGGTGACAGTATCGGAGACGCGTTTTGTCTATAATACGGATGTACAGCGTCCATCGGTATCTGTCGGCAGACTCCTTGAAGGTCGTGATTATGAGGTGGTATTCTCGGATCCCGCATCCACAGAGGCAGGAAACTATTGGCTGACGGTGAATGGTTTGAGCACCTATCAGGGTACTCACAGCTTTACTTATTCCATTAAACGTGGAGGCAATGCTGAGGTGAACAGTGAGATTCTTAACGGTAGTGTGAAGGCAGAGGTTGACGGGCTCACGTTGACGGTGACGGTGATTCCTGCCGATGGCTATTACTTCCAGAAGAAGAACCTCAGGGTTGACAAGACGTATATGCCGGTGGCTGCGCGTTCAACGACTCCGATTTCCGACGAACTGGTCATCGTGGGCGATGATCCGGCTGACTTAAGTCTGCCGCGTACCTATACGGTGACAATGCCTGGATGGGAGTTCGATGCTTGGGTGGATGCCACATTCACGCCTCGCACGCCTCTGACCGATGTCATGGTTAAGCTCTCAGCTTCGAGTTTCGTTTATAACGGCAATGACCAGAAGCCTACGGTAACGCTTAGCGGAATGACCGAGGGACTCGACTATACCCTGATTTTTGCTGAGACGGAATGGAAGGATGTAGGCTCTTATTCATTGAGTGTCAGAGGTGAGAGTACCTATAAGGGTACTGTCACCAAGACGTTCACCATCACGAAAGCCATGCCCGTTGTGTCGGCTCCTGTGGCAAATATGCTGACCTTTAACCGCGAACAACAAGTACTGGCTCAGGCCGGCGAGGTTGAGGGCGGCGAGATGTTGTATAGTCTGGAGAAGAACGGCACGTACACAACAACAGTGCCACAGGTTATGGATGCAGGTACCTATACTTTGTATTATAAAGTGGTGGGCGATAGCAACCACTTTGATTCAGAGGTGGCAAGTATCGATGTGAGCATTGGTGCGAAGGTCGTCTCTAATCCCACGATAGAGTTCAGCCAGCAGACTTTTGTCTATGATGGCTCGGCAAAGGAACCCTCTGTGACGGTCAAGGATGGTACGGATGTTATTCCTGCTTCGGAGTATAGCGTATCATATGCCTCTAACGTCAATGCGGGTGAGGCCGAGGTGGTTATCTCTGACAATGAGGCTGGAAACTATACCGTCAGTGGAAAGACTACGTTTGCGATTGAAAAAGCACCTGCCGTGGTGACAACGGCTCCCGTGGCTGCCGTGCTGACTTACAATCGTGAGGCGCAGGCGTTGGTGGAAGCTGGTAAGGCTGACGGTGGTGAGATACTGTATAGTTTGGATAAAGAAGCATCATTCGCAACAGCCATTCCTGCCGTTGCGGATGTGGGCACTTATACTGTATATTATAAGGTAGTGGGCGACAGCAACCACTTTGATTCAGAGGTGGCAAGTATCGATGTGAGCATTGGTGCGAAGGTCGTCTCTAATCCCACGATAGAGTTCAGCCAGCAGACTTTTGTCTATGATGGCTCGGCAAAGGAACCCTCTGTGACGGTCAAGGATGGTACGGATGTTATTCCTGCTTCGGAGTATAGCGTATCATATGCCTCGAACGTGAATGCAGGTGAGGCCACGGTGGCTGTCTCTGACAACGAGGGTGGCAACTATACTATCAGCGGTCAGGCAACATTTGCCATAGAGAAAGCATCTACTGCTGTAGCTGTAGCTCCTCAGGCAAAGTCCCTGACATACAACCGTCAGGCACAGGCTCTGGTAGAAGCCGGAACTGGTGAGGGTGGCGAGATGCACTATGCCCTTTCGGCCGATGGCCCGTTCAGTACGGTTATCCCAACTGGTACGGATGCCGGTACATATACCGTATATTATAAGGTAATAGGTGATGCCAACCATTCCGACAGTGAGGTGGCAAGCCTGAGTGTGACTCTTGTTTCGATGATGATTGATGCGCCTGTGATTGAACTGGGTCAGCAGACATACGTCTATGATGGCACGGCAAAGGAACCCCCTGTGACGGTCAAGGATGGTACGGATGTTATTCCTGCTTCGGAGTATAGCGTATCCTATGCCTCGAACGTGAATGCAGGTGAGGCCACGGTGGCTGTCTCTGACAACGAGGGTGGCAACTATACCGTGAGCGGTAGCGCATCGTTTGTTATCGAGAAGGCTATAGCTCAAGTGATGACTGCTCCAATGGCAAAGACATTGACCTATTCAGGAGAAGAGCAGGTGTTGATAGAGCAGGGTGTGGTAGAAGGAGGTCAGATGCTTTATGCCCTTGATGCCAACGGCACTTTCTCTGAGATTGTACCTGTAGGATTGAATGCTGCGACCTATACCGTATATTATAAGGTGACTGGCGATGCAAATCATGAGGGTATAGAGGTGGCAAGTGTAAGCGTGACCATTGCTCCTAAGATGCTCGATGCGCCAGTTATAGCACTGAGCGAGCAGACTTATGTTTATGATGGCACGGCAAAAGAACCTTCTGTGGCAGTGATGGACGGCACGTCTGTTATTCCTGCTTCGGAATACAGCGTATCCTATGCCTCAAACGTGAATGCAGGTGAGGCTGTGGTAACTGTTGCCGACGAGGAAGGCGGCAATTATGTGGTCGACGGTCAGTCCACATTCACGATTATGAAGGCCACGCTGAATGCCATTGCCGACAACAAGATGATGGAGAAGGGAGAGCCTATGCCGGAATTGACCCTCAGGTACAAGGGATTCGTAAACGACGAGACAGAGGAGGTTATCCTGAAGCAAGCGGTGGCAATGTGCGAGGAAATCACTGATACCGTTGCTGGCATCTATCAGATTGTAGTAAGCGGTGGCGAGGCCCAGAACTACGACTTTGCCTATGTGAACGGTACACTGACCGTCTTCGTGCCTGTAGCACTCGCTGATGAGGCCGGCAATGAGGTAGAGGCCAGCGTCACTATGGGTGAAGACACCTGTCATGTGGTCATCACCGAACTGACTGCGGAGATGTTGAACGGCACGCAAGAGATTCCTGTGGAACTCAAGAGCGGCGAGGGCGATACCTATCAGGTTACCGAGGTGGCCTCCGAGGCCTTCGACGAGATGCCGTCCAATGTCATCATAGAACTCCCTGATGGCATCAGCACCACCAATCCTGTGACTAATGTCATCAATGGCGATGGTACTTGCGAGACGCTCGACCTGACCGATGTCGATGGCTTTGGCACGAAGAAGACCATAGAGGTCGAGGAAGTCATCTATGAGCGTGAGGTTGACAGCGACGTGATGACCGTTTGCCTGCCTTACAGCATGGAGGTTCCAGAGGACGTGTCAGTCTTCCAGCTCGATGCCGACGCTGACGGCTCCGTATCGTTCGTTACTTTGGAGGGCGACTCGCTGGAGGCTTACCAGCCCTACCTGATGCAGCCCAAAGAGGAAAGCCTTTCTCGCCGTGCGAGCAGCAGTTCGGAGACTGCTACCTTGAGTCTGGGAGCCAAGAATGTAACCATATCACCTGCGAAAGAGGATGCTGTGGTCTCGGCAGGTGTGTTCAAGCTTTGCGGTACGGTACACGGACTCACCCATGCCGAGGGACTTGCACTCAAGGCCTACGTGATGCAGCCCGACCATACGTGGCAGATGACGGCCTCCAGTGCACCTGAGGATGCTGGCAAGACCTATCTGGGAGCCTTCCAGGCCTATATGCAGCTTGTCGGTGGCACCGGCAATGAAGTCATTGGCACAGAGATCAATGGCACCACCGCCATCCTCCACGTCACCCGCGAGGCAAAGCCCGCAGCCGACGGCTGGTACGACCTCATGGGTCGCAAACTCCCGGGTAAGCCTGCGAAGAAAGGACTGTATATCTATCAGGGAAAGAAGGTGAGACTTTGATGGTTGGATAGTGCTTGAAATAACATACGATTAAAATTTTGGCCATTATTTTTTGAATTTTGGCCAAAATTTTTTGAATTCTGGCCAAAATTTATATCGGAGTGGCACCCTCTCTCTGGGAAATTGTAGCTATAATTGCTAAAATTATAGCTATAATTCGTCAAATTATAGCTATAATCCTTTTTCCTATAAGAAATAGTGAATGATCTATTCTATCAGTTGACAGTTCGCAATGTATCTTTTTGCTTAAAGAATTTGCTAAAAGATGTATATTTTCCGAGGTTGTTTTCTTAGTCTCAAGGATAATTCGTACTTTTGTAGCAAATTAGGAAGAATGATGTACGGCATAGACATAAAAGAAGATGAGCTGTTGGCAATGGGCGGCGGCATACTTGACATGCTGCTCATTGACAGAACCACAGGTGAGAATATCATCTGGGCGACGGATGACTATGCCTCAATGGGTGAAGCCTATACTTTCTTCAAGCATATTACCCCTGAATTGATAACAGGAGAGAATAAAAACGTCATTCAGCCACGTGTAGCGAAGAATGAGGAGAAAAGGAAAAAGAGAGCCAGAAAGATGGCCGAGGTGTTCACACCTTCTTGGGTGTGCAACGATATGAATAATAGCGTTGATGCGAAGTGGTTCAAACGCAAGATAGCATTCAATAAAAGTTCCAATAAGTATATATTCATTCAACAATGACAAAACATAGTGATTTTATAAAACAGGGGAATGAGGTCTGCTATTATGGCCGAAAAGTCGTAATTGATGAGATACTTGATTATACTTTTGAGGAAATACCCACGGAAGAAGAACTGAACGAGACTCCACATCTGTATTTTGCAGGCATAATATATGATGATATGACTACGGAAACAGTTTCAGTTTGTAGGTTAAAACCTCTCCGTGGAGTGTCTGACCTAACAGAAAGCGAACTATGTGAGCTAAGAAAACAAATACGCGTGGGAAGCCTTTCCTATAAGGACTATAACAATACCTTAGGCATTGAGAGGAAATATCTTTCTGATGTTTGTGATGATTATTTGGAGGCCATTGATAATAATGAAAGTTATGAGTGGCTGGTAAAAGATACTCCAAAGAATTTTGCCGAGTATTGCGCTGATTATTGTTGTATATCATGACACTTGCAAATATCTAACAACTTTTACAATAGTATTCTAAATAATAACAAATATGACAAAAGAATTATTCTTACAGCTTCTCACGGTGGAAGCAAAGACATACAAAGCTTTTCTGGAAACAGAGAGTCACGACTGGATTGTGAAGGGCTTTATAGATATTGACAAAAATGTCTATACCATTACTAACGACACAAAGGTCGTATCAAAAATTATCGAGATTCTTCTGATTCCAAAACTTCTGCTTTTTGCAGAGCGCAATGGGCTTGAGTTGGAACTTCCATCGAAGCAGAATTTCTACCCAGACTTGACCTTCAAGGACAAAGGAGGTCATATGTTTGCTGTGGACTTTAAGTCGAGCTACTATGACGGAGAATCCGTGAATGGATTGACGCTTGGGTCTTATTGGGGCTATTTCCGCGAGCGCGATACGGTTAAGAGCATGGATTATACCTACAACTCCTATTCCTCGCATACAGTTCTTGGAATGTTGTACAAACAGAGCACAATAAAGGGTGATGAGCGCACCGTGTACACAGTTGATGAACTATCAATCATCCACTCTGTTATTGAGAATTTCATTTTCTTTGTACAGCCTAAGTGGAAGATTGCTAACGACATTCCAGGCAGCGGGAACACTCGAAACATTGGTGGCATAACAAACATCAAGAAACTACAGAACGGCGAAGGACCCTTTGCTGCTTTAGGTGAGGATGTTTTCGATGACTACTGGATGGGGTATTTCAACAAAGTGGATGCAAGAACTGCGGGGATTGGCGCTCCCCGTTATCACAACCTTGCAACCTACAAGGAATATCTTAGAAGTCAGAATAGATTGTTGGATAAACTAAAATAGGGTATTTATGGCAATTATAACACCTCCTATCAAATCGCAAGGCATCAAGACCAAACTGGTTCCGTGGATAAATGAAGTCATTCTTCAGTCAGGTTTAGACGTGGAACGCACTGGTTGGATAGAGCCGTTTTTCGGTACAGGCGTGGTTGGCCTGAATGCTCCTGTAAAAGGTCGTCATATTGTAGGTGATACTAATCCTCACCTAATCGATCTGTATCAAAGCATACAAAATGGAACTATTACTGAGTTCAATATGCGTGCCTATTTGGAGCATGAGAGTCGGATACTTGAGTCTGCTGCCGAAAATGGCTATACCTACTACCGTGAGGTAAAAGACAGATTCAATCGTGACCATAGCCCCTTTGACTTTGTATTCCTCTCTCGCGCTGGATTCAATGGTATGATGCGCTTTAATCGTCGTGGCGAGTGGAACATTCCGTTCTGTCAGAAGCCTGGTCGTTTTGCCCCCGCTTACGTTACTAAAATCTGTAATCAGGTGGCTCATGCTAGTCGTGTAATTCGTCATGGTGACTGGACTTTCCTGAATCAGAGTTTTATTGAGACAATCAACATGGCGCAGGCTGGTGACATCATCTACTGTGATCCTCCCTATTTTGGCCGTTATGTTGATTATTATAACGGATGGACTGAAGAGGATGAAGAAGCTCTCTTTACAGCTTTGATGTGCACTCCAGCTCATTTCATTCTTTCCACGTGGCATCATAATGAGTTCCGTGAAAACGAGATGATAAAGCGATTCTGGAATCGCTTCAATGTTTTAACGCAGGAACATTTCTATCATGGTGGCGGGCACATCGAAAATCGTCATCCGATGGTGGAAGCTTTGGTGTTCAACTTTGACCTGCAAGAAGCCCAGCGTCAAGAAGAGGCTGTTGAGTTAGAATTGGCATTCGCCTGATTCAAAATAATATCAGATGGAGAGATATTTCCAATCAAGTGACAATGCCTTTGAGTTGTATCATGGCGATGCGACTGAAGCCCTTTCTGAGTTAGGCAAAACATGCGATGTCGTGTTTGCCGATCCTCCCTATTTCCTCTCAAAAGGTTATTCTTCGAAGATAAATGGCGAATGGAAAAGCTTTGAAAAGGGAGAATGGGACAGGGTTACAAGTCTTGATGGCATCAACCAGTTCAACCGACGTTGGCTTTCAGCCTGTCGTAATGTTCTGAAAGATAGCGGCACCATCTGGGTGAGTGGTACATATCACAATATCTTTTCTGTTGCAACTTGCTTGGTTGAGTTAGGCTTCAAAGTCTTGAACATCATAGTTTGGCAGAAATCAGATGCAAAGCCAACTTTATCGCGCAACTATTTTAATTTCACCACAGAGTATATCGTATGGGCACGGAAGAATGAAAAAGTGACCCACTATTTCAATTGCGACCTGATGGAGCAAATAAATGGTGGCAATAGGATGTCGGATGTTTGGCGCATTCCCTTCATATCATCATGGGAGATGGGATTAGGGCAACACCCAACACAGAAGCCCCTACGTTTGCTATATCGAATTGTCTTGTCTTCTACTCGCGAGGGTGAAACTATCCTTGACCCTTTTGCTGGGAGCTGTACCACAGGAATAGCATCCAACCTACTTGGCAGAAAGTTTATCGGTATTGATCAAAGCCAAGAGTTCCTTGACTATGGAATCCGACGCAAGCATGAAATTGAAGATACTTTAAGGGCTGAATGGATGCTAAAGAAGATGTCGGAGAATCCAGAGGAAGTAATGGTGATGGTCAACCACGCCCGCCCAGACCTATACAAACGAATGATAGAGACTGGCATTTGCTATCTTCGTGCTGGAGATTCGAAAGGTTCGTTGCTTGTCACTCCAGGCTTTGAACGGCTCAATTACGTCTTATTGCATACCAATGGTGAGAATGCGCAGCTCTTCAAATTGAAAACCAAGGGACACTTTCAGATTTGGACGCAAGAGACGCTACAGCAATATGGCTTTGAGCCTCGAAGTGCAGCATATTATGTTGTTCTGCATTTTGACCCATCAAAGCCAATCTCTATGAAGCATTGTCCTGACCTCAAAGAAGATAAGTATACATTCAAAGCAAAAATTAAGCCGCTGAGTAATTTTGTGGGAATAAAGTAATTTGTATAATAATGGGAATAACAGTAGCAGTGGGTAATCCCCCGTATCAAGACGAAGGTGGTTCTGGTGGCACAAACGATGCGCCAATCTTCCAGGACTTCAGTACAGTAGCAAAAACTTTGTCGAATCTGTTCTCAACACTCATTATACCCTCGAAATGGTTTGCAGGTGGTAGGTCTAATTTGCTTGACCCGTTCCGCAAGGAAATGCTGACTTGTGGTACCGTGTCGCAACTGACTGCTTTCCATGATGCCAGTGAGCTGTTCCCCAAGGATGTGGAAATCAAAGGTGGTGTATGCTACTATCTGAATGATGGCGAACATCAAGGCGATTGTGACTATTCACTTGTCAAGGGTGGAAAAGTAGAGATAGAACAATTGAACTTAAAAGACTTAGATGTCATTATCCGTGAGCCAAAGCTGGCAAAACTTGTTGACAAAGTGATGCGTAAAGCACGTGAAGAGAATCTTGGTGTGGTAGAATCAATCATCTCTTCTGACACACCATTTGGTATACCTACCAACCCCAAGACCAGCAAGAAGCATCCGTTTGACGTGAGCGATTCAGAGACGGATGAATTCAACGTCAAGTTGTTCTATTGGGACCATAATGTTAGAAAGACAGGTTACGTCCGCAAGATGGATATTCGCAAGAACAGTCAGAATGTAGATGCTATCAAGGTCTTCATCCCCAAGGCAGGTGGCTCTGGTAATGACAAAATTGTTTTGGGTGAACCCATCCTTGCAGGTGCATCTTCTGTATGCTCTCAGACATATCTCTATGCCAAGTTCAACTCTGAGGATGAAGCAAAGAACTTTATCAGCTATTTGAAGACCCGTTTCTTCCGTCTCTTGGTTTCCTCAATGAAGATTACGCAAGATGCAATGGCTCAGGTTTATCATTTCGTGCCTATGCAGGACTTCACCCATCCTTGGACGGATGCAGACTTATTCAAGAAATACGATTTGACTCCGGATGAGGTTAAGTATATAGAGTCTATGATAAAGCCGATGGCAGACGAAAAATTACAAATGGAGTTGGACTTTGTGAAAGAATAAAGCTAAAGAGGTCTTCATATAGCCTTGAGGCTACACGAAGACCTCTTTAGATTAGAAAGCACTGGCTTTCAGACGTAGTCCTGAAGTCTCGTCGATGCCGAACCTGATGTTCATGTTCTGTACGGCCTGACCAACGGCACCTTTTAGGAGGTTGTCGATGGCAGAGGTAATGAGTAGTTTATTGCCAAACTTCTCGCAATGCACCAAAGCCTTGTTGGTATTTACCACCTGCTTCAGGTCGATGGGCTTGTCGGTATAGTGGGTGAAAGCGGCATCGGCATAAAAGTCCTTGTAGGCCTCGATGA
>Ga0310695_10007433_pt1 | contig 17479 bp, 11 predicted proteins | sample RumenRJG_04DNA_FD_203882 | JGI IMG/M metagenome (GOLD analysis project Ga0310695, IMG submission 203882) | Bovine rumen microbial communities from Lethbridge, Alberta, Canada - RJG_04 (v2) (version 2) | ecosystem: Host-associated > Mammals > Digestive system > Stomach > Rumen | place: Canada...
GTGAAAGCGTATGGCTGTGTGTCCATACAGGCTGTATATCTCATCGTGGGGGGAGCAGGTGATAAGTCCGAACTCTATGCTGTCCAAGGGAGTCGCATTTTCGGCATTGGCTTTGCCCGTCCACATCCAAAAGGTCACGATGGCGACGAAAATAATCCTAAAAATGATTTCAAATTGTTTCACGATGCAAAATTACGCTATATTTTCCACTTTCGGTGCGTTTAGTTCGATTTTTTTTAATAATTTTGCACGCTGAAAGAAAATTCATGGTATGAAAAGAAGAATATTTTGTTGTATTTGGGCTGCATTATGCTGTGTGGCTGCTGTCGCACAGAGTGGTACCAATTCACCTTATAGCCAATATGGCCTTGGCGTGATTTCAGACCAGTCACAAGGTTTCAGCCGAGGTATGAACGGAGTAGGACTGGCCTTGCGTAAGGGAAATATTGTCAACACGTTGAACCCTGCCTCTTATTCGGCGATCGATTCTCTGACAATGATCTTCGATGTTGGCTTGTCTGGTCAGATTACAAATTTCAAGGAGGGTGCCTCCAGCGTCAACGCTAAGAATGCCAATTTCGAGTATGCTGTCGGCAGTTTCCGCCTGATGCGTAATGTGGGCATGAGTTTTGGTATTCTGCCTCTCACCAATATAGGCTATACCTACACTTCATATACCAAGTTGGAAGAGAACCGTGGAACCATTGCTGAGACCTATTCTGGTGATGGTGGCCTGCATCAGGTGTTTTTGGGTGCCGGCTGGCGTATCTTCAAACCTCTGTCAATAGGATTCAATGCCCAGTATGTGTGGGGTGATTGCGAGCGATATATCCTCAGCAGCACAGGCACAGACATCAATTCCCTGGAGAAGAATTATTCGTTCTCTGTCCAGAGTTATCATATTGACCTGGGACTTCAATGGCATCAGATACTCAAGAACCGTGATGAGATTGTGGTGGGTGCTACTGTCGGCCTGGGCCATAAGTTAGGTGCTGATCCCCAGTGTATGATTATCAATACCAACTCGTTGTCCAGTACTCCGGATACCACGATGTTTACCATCACCAATGGCGTGTCTTTGCCGATGACCTATGGCTTGGGTGTTTCATGGAGTCACAAGAACAGTCTGCTGGTTGACTTCGATGCCACCTTGCAGCAATGGGGCAAGTTGGACTATCCCAGTTACGAGTCGGGGGCTTATGTGCTTAAGTCAGGACTGCTGAAAGACAGATACAAGTTCAATGTTGGTGCCGACTATGTGCCTAATGCCATGAGCCGTAAACTGTTACATCGCGTGCATTATCGCTTAGGTGCTGGTTATGCTACTCCTTATTATAAAATAAACGGACTGGATGGTCCTAAGGAGATCAGCGTCAGCGCAGGCTTCGGCATACCCCTGCAGAATGCCTACAACAACCGTTCTGTGCTTAACATTAGCGCCCAATGGGTGAACACGTCTGCTACAGGTTTCATCAAGGAGAATACATTCCGCATCAATGTGGGACTGACATTCAACGAGCGTTGGTTTGCCAAGTGGAAGGTTGACTGATGCTGGTGGCCTGCGACCAAAATGAGAAATGATAAATGAGAGATAAGAATGGCTTTGCGATGATTTGTGTGACTACGACTGACAAATCATTCCATTGGCGTTCTGCGCTAATGGCATTGGCAATTATCTGTTTTCATTTGTCATTTGGTCTCGCTTGCAGTCAGCCTCAAGAGCATACCGCTGCGGCTGTCAATCCTGAAGACTCCGTCTCTATGATGACTTCCTATGGCGTCAACACGCTTATCTCTGACTCTGGTGTCATCAAGTACCGCATCGTCACAGAGCGATGGGATGTCAACACCGTCAGACAGCCGTCACGCTGGGAGTTCATGAAAGGCGTATTCTTCGAACAGTTCGACGAGCAGTTCCACGTGCAGGCTTATATCCAGGCCGATACTGCCTGGTATTTTGACCAACAGCGCCTATGGAAACTGCGTGGGCGAGTGAATTTGCGCAATATTGACGGACTGATATACACCAGCGAGGAACTCTACTGGGATGGTATCAGACATGAGTTCTATTCCAATGTCTTCTCACGGGTAGTCACCCCTGAGCGAACGATGGAGGGAACCTATTTCCGTAGCGATGAGAATATGACACGTTATACTGTTTCCAACTCAGAAGGCTCGTTCCTCGCTTCAGACTTCGAGGACTCTGAACCTACAGACACATTACCAAACAAGGCTCAATGACAGGATTGATTATAGGATTAGTCATCAGTATGGTGTTCTCCGCCTTCTTCTCTGGCATGGAGATCGCCTTCGTGTCCAGTAACCGCCTGTTGGCAGAGGTGGCACGCGAGAAGAACGGACTGTCACAGCGCGCCATCGCTCTCTTCTACAGGCATCCTAACAACTTCGTGTCCACCATGTTGGTAGGTAACAACATCGCGCTGGTCATCTATGGCATCCTCTTCGCCCAGATTTTCGACACTTATGTCTTCAATGGCCCCTTCTTCAATGATACGACACGAGTGACACTCGACACGTTGCTCTCGACGCTGATTGTCCTTTTTTCAGGCGAATTCCTGCCAAAGACCATCTTCAAGAGCAATGCCAACGGCATGTTGACCTTCTTCGCCGTGCCTGCCTTTATCTGCTATGTCATGCTCTATCCCATATCCCGCTTCGCCACGCTCCTGTCAAAAGGGCTGCTGAGGCTTTTTGGCGTCAAGATGAATAGGGTAGAGGAGGACAAGGAGTTTACCAAGGTGGATCTCGACTATCTGGTGCAGACCAGCATCGACAACGCCAAAAGCGATGACGATATTGAGGAAGAGGTGCGCATCTTCCAGAATGCCCTTGAGTTTTCTGAGACCAAGGTGCGCGACTGTATGGTGCCACGCACGGAGATCGATGCTGTCGAGGATACCAGCGACATCACGCAACTCAAGCAGAAATTCATAGAGAGCGGACATTCCAAGATTGTGGTTTATCATGAGGATATCGACCATATCGTGGGCTATATCCACTCGTCGGAGATGTTCCGCAACCCTGATGACTGGACGAAGAACATTCGTACCATGACTTTTGTGCCTGAGACGATGTCGGCCAGCAAGATGATGCAGACCTTCCTGACGCAGAAGAAGTCGCTTGGCGTGGTAGTCGACGAGTTTGGCGGTACCAGCGGTCTCGTGGCTCTCGAGGATATCGTGGAGGAGATCTTTGGCGACATTGAAGACGAGCACGACTCGACCAACTATGTGGCCAAGCAACTGGAAAGCGGCGAGTACCTCCTCTCTGCCCGACTTGAGATTGAGAAAGTCAACGAGTTGTTCGACCTCGAACTGCCTGAGAGCGATGAGTATATGACCGTTGGTGGCCTGATCCTGCATGAGTATCAGAGTTTCCCCAAACTCAACGAAGTGGTCAGGGTAGGGCGCTTTGAGTTCAAAATTATCAAGAATACAGCCACGAAAATCGAACTGGTGAGGCTAAAAGTCGGAGAAAATACCAATTTTTCCTAAAAAAGTTCGGTTAATTCGAGAAATCTTAGTAACTTTGTCGGCTGAATTTGAAAAAACAGAAAAAACAATAATAAAAAACAAGAAAAAAAGAAATGGCAGCAATTGGAAAAATCAGAAGTTGGGGACCTGTCCTCATTACTGTTCTGGCAATCGCTTTGTTTGGCTTCATCGCTGAAACAGCATTCGAAATGATGGGTAAGACAAAGCAGGCGGATGGTCGTGTCATCGGTATCGTCGATGGCGACAAAGTTGACATCAACGATTTCACTCAACTCGTCGAGGAGTATCAGCAGTTACTGAAGTTGCAGGGACAAGGTGATCTCAAGGAAGACGCGTTGAATAATCTCCGCGATTACATCTGGAACAACTATCTTCGCAACAAAGCCATCGAGAAAGAGGCAGCAGAACTCGGCCTGATGGTGACTGACGAGGAACTTAAGAACGTGCTTGCCGAGGGTACACACCCCTCGCTGCGTCAGGTTCCCCTGATTGGTGAGTTCGTCAATCAACAGACTGGACGCTTCGATTATACGCAGGTCAACACGGCCCGTGAGTATCTGAAGCAGGCCGCTCAGCAGGCTAATACGATGGAAGAGCGTCAGCAGGCCCTCGAGCAGTCGGAACTGCTTGAGCGTTGTTGGCCTCTCGCTGAGAAACTGCTCCGCCAGCAGTTGCTGTTGGACAAGTATCAGGCTCTTCTTACTGGCTGTATCGCTTCTAACCCCGTTTCGGCCAAGGCCGCTTTCGATGGCGCCAATGTCGAGAGCAAGGTGCTGCTGGCATCTCTGCCTTATGCCTCTGTCAACGATAACGATATCGAGGTGAGCGATGCTGACCTGAAGGATAAGTACAACGAGATGAAGCCCGCCTTCAAGACCTATGAGGAGACTCGTGACGTGAAGTATGTTGCCTATCAGGTGCTTCCCTCACAGCAGGACCGTGACAAACTGATGGAGATCATGGGTGAGGCTTACGCTTCCTTTACCAAAGACAGCCTGACTGCTGCCGAAGTGGTGCGTGCCTCTCAGTCGCAGGTTCCCTATGTCGGACTGCCTGTCACTCGTTCAGCCATGTCTTACGATATTGCCGCACGCGTCGATTCTATGTCGGTAGGTCAGGTCTCTGAGCCTTTCGAGACAGCAGGCGACAACACCTTCAACGTGGTGAAACTGCTCAACAAGGTGCAGGCTCCCGACTCTGTCGAGTTCCGTGCCATCGCCCTGATGGGTCTCGATCCCACTGCCTCTGAGAAGATGGCAGACAGCATCTATCAGGCCATCAAGGCTGGTGCCGTCTTCGACAGCATTGCCAAGAAGTATGGTCAGACTGGTGCCAAGAACTGGATCACCTCAGCCAACTATCAGAGCATGCAGAGCATCGATATGGACAACCGCCAGTTGTTCACCACGCTCTTCTCTGCTGCTGCGGGTGAGTTGAAGAACCTGAAACTCTCACAGGGTAACATGGTCGTCCAGGTCACCGACCGCCGTGCTATGGTTACCAAGTACGATGTGGCTGTCGTTAAGCGTACCATCAACTACTCTACCGATACCCATACACAGGCTTACAACCAGTTCAGCCAGTTTGTCAGCGAGAGCCAGAATGTGGAAGGACTTGCTGCCAAGGCTGCAGAATATGGTTATACCGTGCTCGACCGCCAGTTGACCGCAGGTAACCATAATATTGCTAACCTGCAGGGTAGTCACGATGCCGTTAAGTGGGCTTTCGGCCAGGCCGACGAGGGTGACCTCTCTGAGGTGATGCGTTGTGGCAATGGCGACTATCTGCTCGTCGTGGGTCTTCAGAAAGTCACCCCCGAGGGATATGCTGACATCAACAGCAAGCGTGAGGAACTCAAACAGATGGTTATCCGTGACAAGAAGTTCACCAAACTTGCCGAGAAGTTCAATGGTGTCAATAGCATCGATGCTGCCAAGAACGCTGGTGCACAGGTCGATACTGTCGATCTCATCACCTTCGCCGCTCCCGCCTCCATCCGTAGCCTCGGCACCATGGAGCCCGCTTTGAGCGGCGCCGTCTCAGCAACGGAGAAGGGCCAGTTCAGCAAGGCTCCCGTCAAGGGTCTGCAGGCTGCCTACATGTTCCAGGTACTCGACCGTCAGACGCGTCAGGGCGTGCAGTTCGACGCTAAGAACCAGGAGGAGATGCTTCGTCAGCAGGCCGTCCGTCAGGTTATGAGCATCGCCAATCAGGATCTCATGCATACTATCAAGGTGCAGGATTTCCGCTACAACTTCTTCTAATCCCGCGTCTTTAGGAATAGAATTACTGAAAACATAAATGGGCAGTCACTCTTAAGGTGGCTGCCCATTGTCTTGTTATAGTCTGTTTCCTACAAGGATCTTTGCCTCGCCATAGAAAGCACATATCTCAGCCGCCAACTTGTTCAGGTTGTGAAAGCGACTATAATCGCTCTCTGCCGGCACACCGCCTACGTCTTCCATCATATCGAGGTCCCACGGGGCCAGAATCAGCAGACTGCCGTTGGCGCATGCATCAAAGCGTCGCCGTTCAGGTTTCCAGTAGGCACCGATAGGCTCCTTCTGCAGATGTATCAGCGGAAAGCCTTTCTCCAGGCATAAGTCTTTCATCAGCCGCTCACCACCCGAGATGCCAGGAGTCACTATGACAGTACAGCCTTCCTGAATAGCCACCTCCCACTTTCGACGAACCTTGGCGTAGTCGGCAGTCTCTTCGTACGGCAGGCCGCTGACTGGATGACGGCGATGACACTCCACCTGTATCTTTCGTGCCCATCGCAGCAGAAACAGGTTGCCGAAAGCACCATAACTGCGGTTTCCGATACGCACGTGCAGACAGCGACGCATCACGTCGGGCAGCCTCTTGCGCAAGAGCGCTCGTCGAGGGTTGTCGTGAACATAGGCTATCATGGCCTCACGGTGGCGGTCGTCCAGACACACCGTGTCATCGTAGTTGTCGTCGAAAAGCGGTTGCTGGCTCCTGCCTACAAAGGCGTAGTACTCCTGCCGTTGTTTCTTCGACAGGCTCCGTATCAGCGCCCCCTCGTTGTCATGATGTAGCGCCTTCTCGCGCAGCCAATCCGGCACGCCGGCCTCCTCCAAATCGACCGATATCGGGCGATTCACAGATGCCCCCAATCCCTGCTGCCTCTGCCAATGGCTGGTGCAAACGGCCTTGAAGGCCTGAATGATGTCGCCAAGGCTCCACTCCATAGGCTCCAGCACCTCTATCACACCATGAAAGTGGTCGGGCATACACACGCTAGCATGCACCACGACGTGGTTCCCATGAGCGATGCTCGCCTCGGGTATCCTCAGCCACGCCTGCTCCACGGCCTCGCCCAGAGGAGTGAGCGTGAGTGCTTGGTCATACGCTTGCCCACCGCTTTCTGGTGGATCCGAAAAGTGCGATAGCAACTGTTCGCGTCCACTTACCACCAATGTGATGAGGTAAGTGCCGCGTCCATAGTAGTCATGCCCCGCATTACGCGGTCGATAAGCCGATGTCATCATTTCGCAGGCAAAGTTACAAAAAAACGAGGGATATGCAAAAGTAAGGTCAACTTTTCTTTTCATTTTCTGATAGCTCTCCCTGTAAGATGAGGATTATCCATAGTTCGACCTGAATAGAACTTTTTTGGAAGATTTTTCAAGAAAAAGGATGGCTATTTGTGGAATTTGTTGTATCTTTGCAGTGTGTTCATAAGAACACAGACATATTTTGCTCATATTCTCTACCGAACTTCCACCTCGAAAAGAAAGCGAGCAAACTTCACATCTAGGAGTATGCGTATTAGCGCAGACTTCCCAATAGGATGTGAAGGGCTGTGGAAGGCCTGGTAGAGACTTGCAAGGAGCCTGCGCTTTCTCTTATTTAAAGGGTTTGTGCAACTCACAGTATTTGGAATGTAACAAACTAAAACTATAGAAATATGAGAATGAGAACTTTAGTGTTATTAGGAATGTCGATAGGAACTTGCATGTTATCATGTACGCAAGCAAATCAGACAGATGTTGCTGCTCAAGTAGCCGAGGTTGAAAAGAAGTACCAAGACTCTATAGAACTTCTACAACATCAACTTGATGAGGCTAATGGTAAGATAGAGATATTGAGTTTTCCTGCTGACCAGAGATTGGCTCATATAAGTGAATTGTTCAATTCTGGAGATTATGATGGAGTAAGAAGGGAGGCTGAAGAATTAAAATGTGTGTTTCCAAATGCAAAAGAGAACAATGATTGTAACGAATACCTAAAGAAGATAGAAGCAATAGAAGCCGCCAAGAAAGCAGAAGAAGAGAGAATTAAGGCTTTGGGGTACAAGGCTTTCAGTGATACCCCCACAGTTAAGTTCAACAATGTCACTTACTCCTTCTCTGGCTTTACCTATGGACGCACGTTTACTTTTGAGTATGTTTATGACGTGGATGAATACTCCTATGAAGTAGCCGACAAGAATAGCACCTACATTCTAGCATCGTTGTCTATTTCTACAAAGGAAAACTCCGCTCCTAATCCAAGAGTATATGCATGTGAGATTGTGGATGGCAGGTTAAAAGAGATTGATGATTTTAGAATAGAATATGCATCGTATAACACCTATGGTGCAAGTATCGGCAATTACTCAGAAACAAGCCATGATTTCTCAAAGGTTAATTCGGTGAAATACAAGATGGCAGCTCAGATACCACAATCATATACCAGCAAACCGATTGTAATAATTGTGAGAAAGACAGTAGGTTACTTGTCAGGTGAAATATCAATTGACGAGGTTAGAGAGAATTATGAAGTAATAAAAATTTTAAACAGAAACAGATTATGAATTCATTTATTGTTTTGACATCTACAATGAACACATTCGCTTATTCTTCAGGGAGTGATATCTCTGACACGTTCACCTTCCTGAGTATCGTGATGATTGTTGCTGGTATCTTGGAGATCATCCTGTTCTTCAAAATATGGATTATGACAAACCATGTCGCGCTGTTAAAAAAGAAAATTGTGGATTTCTCCTATGGAAGTGATCTTGATAAAACATGTAGAAGACTACTCATAATGGGACGTCGGGAAGAAGTACGTGATATCATGATAGACCAGTTTGTTGATGAACTTGAGAAAAGGCTTGAGATGACTAGAGGTCAGGAATTCATGTTAGAGAAACTAAAAGCAGAGTCAATAGCGAAGTACGTCAATCAACTTGAGCAGAACCTTAACAGTATAGGTGAGCCAGTTCCTGAGAATATCCAAAAACTGGCTACCTTTGGAGATTATATGAAATTGACGGTAGGCAGAGTAGACTCAAAATGAAATATTATAGTATAAATGAAACTATATAGGAGAATTCATTTCATGCTGTTAAGAATGTATTCCTATGAGTTTATGGGTGTTCCGATGCTCTGTACGGTTACTTCCAATAGGACTTTACGCTCCTTCCGATAGGACTTTACGCTCCTTCCGATAGGACTTTACCCCTGTAAGGAAGCATCGGAAGGAGTCGTGGTAAGCATACTTTACTGCCTTTCCGATGGTTGTTTGCAGCGTTCCGAACGGCAGTTTGGAGCGTTCAAAGTGCCAGTTTGGAGCGTTCAAACTGCTAGAGAGAAGCCTCTTTCCTGGAAATATGCAACGTAATCAATTTTTTACTCCCTTCCTCCCGTAACAGGGATGAAATGCCGATGTACAAAGGGTTTGACGAACGGGAGGGATAAGGGAAAAGGGTCCCGTATCCCTCCCGTTTTTTCGCATCAACACTCCCTCTTCGTTGCTCATGCTGCCTTGAAATCCTGGCGGGCTTTCAAGGGAACGGCCTTGTAGTAAGCCACGTGGCTATGCTCCTTGCGTTCGTAGTTGAGGCCGACAAGGATGCGCCCCAATTCAGCCTTCGTCTTCATCGAGATAACCACATTGGGGTACTCGTCGCGGATGATACCTAGAATTTCTGTAGTGTTGAGCGACTTCACCTTCTCACCCTCATTGGGTTTACGAAAACAGACCTGCACCATCTCGGAAATGTCCTTCTGCTGCATGTAGTTCAGGTTCAGTTGCTGAATACGTTCCACCTCCTGATTGTTGAACCAGTAGGGCGACTGCAGTACCTGAATCTCATGCAGTACCTGAGCATACAACTGCTCGTAGTCGATGCAGCCCGTATTATCGATCAGTTGTCCCTTGGGTGTCGAGAGGCAGATATATCGTCGGCTGCCAGTCACGTCAGTCAGCGGATGCGGATTGTTTGTTGTTGACACAAACGAGGCATAGCGTGGGCGGTCGTTCTGAGTCTTGCCGAAGATGGGACGTCCGTTCACCTTGTTCTTAGAGAGGGTCTGCTTCAGCGCAGCATGCTGGCTGGGGCGGATGGCCTCCAGTTCGTCCAGATTGACCAGCAGATTGTTAGTTAGCGCCATCTCCTTGTCGAACTTATTCGACAGGTTCAGATGATCCAGATAATACTCTCGCAGAGCCGGAGGCAGCAGGCGGCGCAGGAAGGTGGTCTTGCCGCAGCCCTGAGCCCCAATCAGTACTGGTACAACTTCGTTGCCATGTAGCGTGTCCATCTGCAGCCAATGGGCTACCGTCGAGCGCAGCCAGCAGGCAAGGTAGCCGTGCTGCTCCGTGCTGATGCCTGGCAGTCGAGAGAAGAGACGTGCCACATGGTTCTGACCGTCCCACTGGGGCAAGTCCTTCAGGAACTCAGCAACAGGATTGAACACAGGCACCTCTTCAGAGTTGACAAACATGGCGATGTCGGCCTTTGGATTGCACTCTTCGCCCAGTCCTTCGCGAAGGGCACAGATGATGATGCTGTTCTGTGCCTCTGCCGTCAAGGGACGGAAGGCGCCATCCTCGTCGCTTTTCGATTTGAACTCCACCTTTCCGTTGAGCACATTACGTCGGAAGAGGTACTTTTCGTTAAGGAACTGCTCAATGATGAGCATGCTCTCAGTTCGGGCATTTAGGGGCAGCCCATTCGCCACCAAGGATTTTTTGTCCATAGTTAAAGTTTTATAGTTAATGATTTCATAGGTTCGGCATGTTTTTCATGGTGTTTTTCGCGTTATCCATGTCATCCGATTACCAACTGCAAAGATACAAAAAAAAAGTGCGGTTTGCAAGTTTTTTATCCAAAAAGTTTCTATTTTAACACTTGAATTTAACGAAATCCAGTAAGGGAGTATCGGAGCGAAAAACGGGAGGGTGACGGGACCCTTTTTCATCGTCCCTCCCGTTCCTCAAGCCCTTTGTATATCGGGCTTTCAGCCCCCTAATGGGAGGATGGGAGGGATTACTGATGGAACCCGTTGCGCAGTATGCCCATGTAGCGGTCTGGTAGGCGCACCTATCGCTCCATGACCAGCAGCCGACTATAGCATTTTATACTGGAAATTACGTTAAACTTAAACAAATGGACAGTTATTTGCTAAAAAAGTTGTAATTTTGCAAGCACTTTTTCCGCGTGAAACTGATGATATAAAAAACTAGATATGAAACAAGAACAATTAAAGGTCACCTCAGGATACCCCAAACTGGACGAATGGACAGAGATATGGCGCGAGACGCTCCCCAAGTATTTTGGCTACCCCTTTAACGAGGTGTCGCCGTTGGGCGAATTCTATGAGTGGTATTATCGTGCAGGCATCAACCTCATGAACCTGAACAATGCCGGAGACCCCTTTACCGACACACCTTGGGAGGTGTCATCACAAGTGTTCGAACGCGAGGTCATCGAGTTCTTCGCACCACTCTATGATTTCGATGACGATAACCGATGGGGTCTCATTACCCATAGCGGCTCCGACGGCAACAACCACGGCATTTATTTCGGTGCCAACTATTTGAAGCATAAGACTGGGCAGGCACCCATACTCTATGTGAGTGACGAGGCCCACTACTCGAACATGCGTCTGGCTCACCTGCAGAACCTGGATACACGACTGGTGAAGAGCGACATCATGGGACGCATGATACCGGAGGAATTGGAACTGCAACTCGACACGTCGCGTCCGGCACTCGTTGTCTTTGCCTGCGGTTCTACCTTCAAAGGCGCCATCGACGATATGCCCGCGCTCAACGCCGTGCTCCGCCGTCATCCCGAGTTGCCTGCTGTCTATCGCCATGTCGATGCAGCCCTCTTTGGCGGCTATCTGCCGTTTACGGAGCACCGCCATTTGGTGAGCAGTCGGACAATGGGCTTTGACTCGATTGCCGTCAGCGGCCATAAGTTCTTCGGCATCGACTCGCCCTGCGGACTTTTCATCTGCACGCGTGAGGTGTACGACAACCAGGCTGACTTCGACGTACCTTATCTGAATAAGAACATGCGCATGATCAACTGTTCGCGCGATCCCATCCAGCCGCTCAAGTTTTGGTGGGTGGTTCAGAAAGTGGGTGCCGAAGGGTGGGGGCGTCAGGCCCGTCGCATCATGGAGTTGACGGCCTATCTGAAGCAGCAACTCGACAAGGCAGGCTATCCAGCGTGGGTGAACGAATACAGCAATACAGTCTTCATGCGCTGCCCATCGCCGGAACTGGCTCATAAGTATCAGTTGGCGCAGAACGAGGACCCACGTTTCGGAGGCAAACTGGCTCATGTGGTGGTGATGCAGCACTTCACGGAGGAGGCCATCGATGCCTTTGTGGCTGAGTTATGAACTCACAAGGCTCTCATCGTCGCTGTCGCAACGAATCATTTTTTACATAGAAGGGGAGACTCGTTCCAAGCGGAACCAGTCACGAAGGACACCCTTGTAGCGGTCTTGGGAGTCGGCAATGAGGAGGATGAGTGAGGGAGAGACCTGGCAGAGCCCCTCGAAATTGGCGAACTTACGACCGAAGAGGGTGATACGGGTCTTAAATTCGACGAGTAGCGTCTTCTCTAGTTGCTCATCGTCGGCAGGAGTGACCTCGTAGATGCGGGTGAGGGCACTGGCCCCAATCTTCAGACGGGGGATGCGCACCTGTCGCTCCATGACCAGCAGACGACCGTCGGCAAGGGCGCAGAGGGCTGAGATGCCATAGAGATGCTTTGGACTGAGGGGAGCGTCAGGCTGGTATAGGTATTGTCGCTGCAGGGTCAGGTCGTCGCCAAAGGCCAGCAGGCGCACCTGGCTTTCGCCTGGCAATACATGCTCTGTGGCGGTGAAGAACAGATGGCGGCAAGAATCGTAAGTGAGCGATTCCAGGCCATAGTTCGGCTCTGCCTGCCTGATGAAGTCTGGCATCTGCAGCCGACGGCCAGTGCGTTGTCCGTCGAGGGTGTACTCGAAGACTTCGTTGTCGGCCTCGCCAGAGATGAAAACGGTACGGGTGGAGGGATGGTAGCAGATGCCTTCCATGTCGCGGTTGGGCAGTCCGCTGGAACGATAGCCCATATACTCCACCTCGGTGATGCGTTCTGACAGCGAATCGACCACGAGTCGCATCACATGGAAGCCGTCAGTAGGTGCCTTGTCATCGACGACGGCGAAGAGATTGTCACCCAAAGGGCAGATCCCGCTGTAGTTACCAGCGGGAATCTGCTTTTTGAAGTGTTGTTGGGAAAATGCTGGCTGAGCCAATGCTGTAAAAGAGAGAAAGATAAACAGCAGACCTATCCTCATTTTGCGCGTACTGGCTTGATGGCAAACGTGAAGTCATAGTCCTTGTAAGGCAGACGGTACTCCTCACGCGGCCAGGCGCCCCAGGAGTTGACGCAACCCAGGCCTAACTGGCGCTGCTGGATGTGCACGGAGGTGTGACCTGACGGAATCAGGTCACCACTATGGTGGCCCCATGCCTTGTCCTTGTGCATGCCGTCGTCAATTTGGTCGTTGGTGTAGGGGAGGGCAGAGGCCTCCATCGGAGCGTTGCTGTAGAACTGCAGGCCATTGCCGTTGCTGTCGATGACTGAGAACCAGCGAACATCGGTGTGGTTGCCACTCTCCTGCGGACGGACATACTCGAAATACTCGTCCTGCACCTTGTTGCTGTATAGGCCGATGAACTCGCTGCTGTTGCGGTCGATGTAGTTCTCCACAGGTCCGCGACCGTAGTACTTGACCTGGTCATACTGCTTCGGCATCTGCAACTGCATGCCATAGCGGAACAGTTCGCTCACCTTGGCATCCTTGTCGGTGGTCATGTGCTCGCGGATGATGACGACGGGTGAACCGTCGTCCACGGTGAGGGTGTAGGTCATCTCGAGGGTGGCCTTCTGGTCGGGCATGTCGAAGATGGCGGTGATGACGGGTGAACCGTCATCCACCGTGAGGCTCTTCAGGCGCATTTGCGGGTTCTTCCATGTGGCGAAGCGGCGCTGCAGTCCTGCTCCGTAGTCGTTATCGGTGGGGGCACGCCAGAACTCGGGAGTGATGCTCTCGCGGAACTGTAGCATGTCCTGACCATCGACGGTGATATAGTCAATCCAGCCAGTGTGCTTGCCTACGTAGAGGTCGGTGCCAGCGGCAGAGAGTTTGACGTAGGTGTTGGTTTCTTCCTTTGACCATGGACCATTGACCATTGACCATTCATTATTTGCTTCCGCTGTTAAGGCGGGGTACTTGTACTCATTGATGCAGAATTGCTGCTTGGCCAGAACCTGACCCTTTTCGATGAGAGGGGCTCCGTTCTTCGACTTGAAATAGAAGTTGAGCAGCAGTTCCTGGTCGCCGTGGTGACCAGACATCTTGGCGATGGCCTGTTGTAGTTTCTCGTCTTTGATGATTTTGCGCTGCTGAGGCTGGATGCCACTGATGTCGATGGTGCCTCCATGACCATAGGTCAGACCTGCAGGCATGCCGTCGCGATGATGTCCGTGGTTGCCGGCACCGCCCAGGAACCATACCAGTTCCAGGTCATCGAGTGTCTTGAAGAAATTCTCGTTGTAGATCTCCAACTGGCCGTCCTTCAGCCCCTTATCGGTGATCCAGACGTTCTGATAGTAGTACTGCACCTCATAGGCATGAGGGTTCAGGCGACGGTCGGGTGCGATGATGCCGTTGCAGTTGAAGTTATAGTCCGAGGCAGGATACTTTCCGTAGTCGCCGCCGTAGGTGAAGATGGTGCGACCCGTGATGGGGCTCTTGTCGCGCATACCCTGGTCAACGAAGTCCCAGATATAGCCGCCCTGATACTTTGGGTACTTGCGGATGAGTTCCCAGTACTCCTTGAAGCCACCCATCGAGTTGCCCATGGCGTGGGCATACTCGCACTGGATGAGCGGACGGGGATTGTCGCCCTGCGAATAGCGCTCACAGCCACGGTAGTCGTAGTACATCGGACAGAAGATGTCAGTCTTGCCGTTCTGACCGGCCTGCTCAAATTGGCAGGGACGGGTCTTGTCCGTTGCCTTCACCCAGTCGTAGGCCTTTTCGAAGTTAGGACCGTAGCCAGCCTCGTTGCCCAGCGACCAGACGATGATTGAGGGGTGGTTCTTGAAGGAGTGGACGTTGCCCTCCTGACGCTCGATATGAGCCTTCTCGAAGTCGGCACGCTTGGCCAGTGTTCCCTCGCCATAGCCCATGCCGTGGCTCTCAAGGTTCGACTCAGCCGTGAGGTAGATGCCGTACTCGTCGCAGAGGTCGTACCAGCGTGGATCATCGGGATAGTGACAGGTACGCACGGCGTTGATGTTCAGTTGCTTCATGATTTTGATATCCTGAATCATGCGCTCCACTGAGACGATGTAGCCGCCGTCAGGATCTAGTTCGTGACGGTCGGCACCTTTTATTAATATAGGCTGACCATTGACCAGCAGTTGGCCGCCCTTGATCTCGATGTGGCGGAAGCCCACGCGCTGCTTGACGACCTCCAGCACTTCATTGCCTTTCGTCAATGTCACGATGAAGTTATAAAGATTGGGGGTCTCGGCAGTCCACGGCTTCACGTCTTTCGGATCAAGATAGAAGTCTTCGTGCTGATAGTAGGGCCATTTGTGTCCATCGTGCTTGAAGATCGTTTGCCCGTCGAGCGTAGCCAACTCCACAATCAGGCTGACACCCGATGGACGGTTCACAGCGATGGTGTAGTCAATGATGCCGCGCTTCTGTTCACAGTCATAGTCGGCATTGACGGTCAAGTCCTGGATATGTACCTTCGGACGGGCATAGAGATACACCTCGCGGGCTATGCCTGTAAAGCGCCAGAAGTCCTGATCCTCCAGATAGGAGCCGTCGCACCAGCGCATCACCTGCATGGCGATGAGGTTCTGACCCTTCTTCAGATACTTGGTGATGTTGAAATCGGCAGCCACCTTGGAGTCCTCGGAGTAACCTACGAACTTCCCGTTGACCCAGACGCTGAGGTTACTGGTAGCAGAGCCTACATGGAAGTAGACCTCCTGACCGTTCCAGTCCTGTGGCAGGTCGAAGGTGCGGCGATAGGAGCCAGTGTAGTTGTTCGTCTCGCTGATAAAAGGCGGGTTGCTGTCGAAGGTGGTACACCAGGCATAGCCAACATTCTTGTAGGTCTTGTCGCCGTAGCCCTCAATCTCAAAGAGGCCTGGCACGGGAAAGTCCACCCAATCAGAGTCGTCGAACTTCAGGGAGAAGAAATCCTTCGGGGCCAGATTGTGATCTTTCACGAAGTTGAAGCGCCACTTACCTTCCATCGACAGATAGCGACTTGACCGCGTCTTGTCGTTGACCTTGGCCTTCTGGTCATCCTCGAAGGCGAAGAAGTCGGCACGACGCGCCTCGCGGTTCACTTGGTTGATGGCAGGATTCTTCCATGCGGGATCAGTCTCGGCAAAGGCCGATACGGATGCCAGGAGGAGTGTTGAAAAGAATAGTTTTCTGAGCATGTCGGTTATTGATAAAGTTAATATTGTTGCAAAGGTAAGAAAAAAGTTTGATATATGCAAAATTATTTGTACCTTTGCATTGCTAAATTGAAAACAATGACTGAAAAACTAAAGTTTTTTCCTATAGGCCTCGTTGTGGTGGCGTTGGGCGTGGTGGCCTGGTGCATGCTGCACTACGAAGAGAATCTGCTGTGGAAGGTACAGGAACTGAACCTTTTCCTTGACACTCCGCTGTTCTTCAAGCAGCAGATGGTGGTGCCTGGCGGCATGCTGACGTATCTGGGAACCTTCTTCACCGAGTTCTTTTATCATGCGTGGCAGGGCGTGCTGTTGCTCTGTGCCTGGTGGGGATTGTTAGTGTGGCTTTCGTCAAAAGCCTTCCGCGTGCCTGTGAAGTGGCTCACGCTGCTGTTGGTGCCCGTAGTACTGCTGCTGGCCACGAATATGGAACTGGGCTACTGGATTTACTACCTGAAACTGCGCGGCTATTACTTCGTGGCTACCATCGGACTGACGTTGGCGATGGCTGCCGTCTGGGGTTTCCGCTGTGTGCCGTCGAAGGTGCGGGTGGCCTATGTCGTGGTGAGTGCCTTGGTGCTCTATCCACTGCTGGGGGCCTACGGCTTACTGGCGGTGGTGCTGATGGGACTGCTCTCGTGGCAGCATCAGGAAATGTCTATCCTTCATAGGGGCATCAACTGTGTAGTGGCATTGCTGCTGGCTTGGCTGGTTCCCAAGGGCTACTACTGGCTGGTGTACTATCAGACCAGCATCGACGATATCTATATGGCAGCGCTGCCTGTCTTCGAGATGGACAAGACCTATATGCAGTACTATGTACCTTTCGTGTTGCTTGGGGTCTTCTACCTGTTGCTCTGCTTGCCCGTGCCTGCAGCCTTCAAGAAAAAGGCCGACAATATCGTGATTTGGGCAACGTGCCAGGTGTTGCTGCTGTTGGGGGGATTGACCTATGGCGTCAAGCAGTTCTGGTACAGAGACTACAACTTCGAGAAGGAATTGGAAATGCGCTATGCCTTGGAACAGGAAGACTGGGAGGGTATGGTGCGAGCCGCTGTTGACTTGCAGGATGAGCCCACACGTGCCATCGTGTTGATGAAAAACCTGGCATTGTTCCGCTTGGGGCGTCAGGGCGATGAGATGTATCATTACCGCACGGGTTCCAAACCCT
>Ga0310695_10007434_pt1 | contig 17477 bp, 16 predicted proteins | sample RumenRJG_04DNA_FD_203882 | JGI IMG/M metagenome (GOLD analysis project Ga0310695, IMG submission 203882) | Bovine rumen microbial communities from Lethbridge, Alberta, Canada - RJG_04 (v2) (version 2) | ecosystem: Host-associated > Mammals > Digestive system > Stomach > Rumen | place: Canada...
ACAAGGGAACGACGCTGCAAGCCGCAAAGACCGCGATTTCGTTAAAGGCCGGTGACAAGATTGACTTTTTATGCGACTATTACTCTTACGACGGAAAGTACCAGGACAGCTACTTTTTGGGCGAGCCATGGATTGTCGGAAGCCAAGTCCAAATCAGCAACACTAATGTCGGAAACGGAAAGGCAAAGCTTATGTTCCGCTTTACCGACATTTACAACAAAGAGTACTGGTCAGAGGCCGTTGAACTTTAGGAGAATAATTTTATGGAAGACACAAGCGAAAAAAGCATCGCGGTTTTGATCGACGCGGACAACACGCCCGGCAAAAAACTAAAATTGATTTTGCAGGAGATCGCCGTCCACGGCCACATCATAACCAAGCGCGCTTACGGAGACTTTTCTTCGGAGCATTTAAAAAACTGGAAACGCGACTTAAACGACAACGCGATAATTCCAATCCAACAATTCGCCTACACGCAAGGAAAAAATTCCAGCGACTCGGCGATGATCATCGACGCGATGGACTTGCTTTACACCGATAAGTATGATTCAATCGCGCTTGTCACAAGCGACAGCGACTTTACAAAACTGGCGACCCGCCTTCGCGAAAGCCAGATTTACGTTTTTGGCGTCGGCCAAAAAAAGACGCCGCCGTCGTTCGTAAACGCTTGCGACGACTTCATATACATTGAAAACTTGACCGACGACGAAGACGAAGAGGCCGAAGAAAAAGCCGACGACTCAAAACCCAAGCACAAGGTGACAAAAGTCCGCAGCGCTTTCTTTAGAAAGTCGCCCGGCGACAAAATGACCGACCGCCAGTTTAGAAAAATCTTTAAGCTTTTGACAAACGCCTACGAAAAGTACGCCGCCGAAGACGGCTGGGCCGACGTCAGCGCCGCGGGCAATTTCTTCAAGCGCCAAGACCCGGGCTTTGACACTCTGGACTACGGCTTTAGAAAACTTTCGGACATCATCCTTTACCTAAAGGACGACTTTGAGCTTCAAAAGCTTCCGTCGGAACGCAACAGCCGCTACGCGCGCCTTCAGTACCGGCCAAAGTAAGCTATTTCTGTCCGTAATAAGCGTTTGGTCCGTGCTTTCGCTCGTAGTGCTTTTTTATGATGTAATCAGGAAGCGGTTGGGCTCCAGGATTTATCGCAAGAGTGTTCAGCGCCATCTTGCAAACTTCTTCCAAGACGGCGGCGTTGTAGACGGCCTTTTGCGCGTCGCTTCCCCAGGCAAAGGGTCCGTGGCCGCCGACCAAAACCATCGTCACTTCCGACGGATTAAGCTTTAGGCCAGCAAAATGCTCGACAATCGCGTTGCCGGTTTCCAACTCGTAGTCGCTTTCCACCATTTCTTTGGAAAGGTAAGGCGTGCAGGGAACGGCTGTCTGAATGTGGTCGGCGTGGGTCGTTCCAAAAAGCGGAACGGACTTTTGCGCCTGCGCCCAAGAAACCGCCGCCGTAGAATGCGTGTGGATGATTCCGCCGATTTTCGCGCCGCCTTCCACCGCGAATTTTTTGTACAAAACAATGTGCGTCGGCGTGTCGCTCGACGGATTAAGGCTTCCTTCGACGCGATTTCCTTCCAAGTCAAGGACGACCATCGAGTCGGGCGTAAGCTTTTCGTAAGGAACTCCCGACGGCTTGATCGCAAAGACGCCCTTTTCCTTGTCAAAGGCGCTGACGTTTCCCCAAGTGTAAAGCGCCAAACGCTGCGCGGGGATTTGCATGTTGGCTTCGTAAGCTTCTTCTTTTAATGACTGATACGCTGACATAAATAGCTCCTTAACGTTTTTGGTTCCAATAGGCGGCGTTCCAGCGAAGCTCATTCCTGATTTGCTCCACGCTGGAATTTTTGTCGATGACCAAACATTCAACGCCAACCATTTCGGCCCAGTCGCGGACCATTTGAGTCGTTACAATGTTGCTAAAGGCCGTGTGGTGGCCGCCGCCGGCAAGAATCCAGCTTTCGGCGCTTACGGTCAAATTGGGCATCGGCTCCCAAAGCATTCTGGCAACCGGAAGTTTTGGCAAATCCTCAGGCGGATCGATTACGTTGATTTCGTTCACAACGCAGCGGAAACGGTTTCCAATGTCGACGACGGCTCCAACCAACGCAGGTCCTTTTGCCGAGTTGAACACCAAGCGCGCGGGATCTTCCTTTCCACCGATTCCAAGCGGATGGACTTCCACGCGGGGCTTTGAAGTGGCGACTTGCGGATCAACTTCAAGCATGTGGCTTCCCAAATCGTAAAGGGCGCCTTCTTCCAAGTTGTAAGTGTAGTCTTCCATAAACGCGTTGCCCTTTCCGTTTCCTACAAGGCCCGCAGTCATTACCTTAAAGGTTCTTACCATCGCTGAAGTTTTCCAGTCGCCTTCCGCGCCAAAGCCAAAGCCGTCCGCCAAAAGGCGCTGGATCGCAAGGCCGGGCAACTGCTTCATTCCCCACAAGTCCTGGAAGTTTGTGCAAAGCGCGTCGGCCTTTTGGTCCTTTAAGAATTTTCTTAAAGCGATTTCAATCTTGGCCTGCTCCTTGATGCTCTGGATGTCATGGTCTTTGTCGTTTGAGTAAACGATTTGGTAAAGGCTGTTGTATTCGTCAAAGAGAGCGTCGACTTCTTTTTGCGGAACGTCGTTGATGTACGCGACCAAGTCTCCGATTCCAAAATACGGAACGGACCAGCCAAACTTTACGTAGGCTTCAACCTTGTCTCCGTCGGTTACCGCAACGTCGCGCATGTTGTCGCCAAAGCGGGCCACGCGAAGTTTCTTTCCGTCGGCAACGGCGCAAGCGACGCGCATCCAGTCAAAAATTCTTTGGCGAGTCGTTTTGTTCTGCCAATGGCCCGCGATCACTTTTCGCGGCAAATCCATTCTAGAAGTGATGTGGCCAAACTCGCGGTCTCCGTGCGCGCTCTGGTTTAGGTTCATAAAGTCCATGTCCATAGTGGCGTACGGAATGCGCGCGTTGTACTGCGTGTTCAACTGAAGGAGCGGCTTTTTGTTTACCGAAAGGCCCGCGATCCACATTTTTGCCGGGCTGAACGTATGCATCCAGCAAATGATTCCCGCGCATTTTTCGTCGGCGTTGGCTTCCGCGAAAATTTTAGAAATGGCCTCCGCCGTCAAAACGGTCGGCTTCCAAACAAGCTTGCACGGATTTGACGGATCGGAATCAATGCCCGCGACCATTTCCTTTGTGTGCTCGGCAACCTGGCGCAAAGTTTCTTCGCCGTACAAATCCTGACTTCCGGTTACAAACCAGAACTCAAACGCTTTTAAATCTTTCATGAACCGCTCCTAAAAATTTCAATCGATATTTTCTACAGCCGCTCTCTCGATCGGCAATCCTTTTTTGTAATTGGCAAAGAAGCCGTTAAAGCCTTCAACGTCGGTGGCGTCCGGCTCTGTCTTTGTAATCTCGGTGCTTGCAAAAACAACCTTGCTCAAGTAATCGCCAAGATTCATTCCTTTTTTGTCAGAAGCGTAGGCGGCCAAAACCGCCATGCCCCAAGGACCGCCCTCGCCGGCCGTCTTTAACGAGCTGACCGCCGTGTGCATCGCGGCCGCCATGATTCTAGCGCCGACGCCGGCAGTCTTAAAGAAACCGCCGTGCCCCGTAAGCGAATCAAGCGCGACTTTCTCTTTTTCAAACAAAATGTCCATGCCGGCGCGCAAGGCTCCCAGCGCGGTGAACAATTGGGCGCGCATAAAATTTTCCAAAGTAAAGTTTGCGTTCTGCGTTCTTACAAAAAGCGGGCGGCCGCTCGCAAAGCCGGTGATCGATTCGCCCGAAATGTAATTGTAAGGAATCAAGCCGCCGCAATCTTTGTCGCCCTTAAGAGCCAATTCAAGCAAGGTGTCGTAAAGCTGGCCCTTTGAAAAATTGGCGCCCAAAGCGGTCGCGGCGCTGCCGAACAATTTTATCCACTTGTCGTATTCGCCCGTGCAGTTGTTGGCGTGGGCCATTGCGGCGGCGCTTCCGTCCGGAGTCTGGACAATGTCTATTTGGTTTTTGTACGCGGCCTTTAGAGGCTTTTCCAAAACGACCATGGCAAAGACTGAAGTTCCCGCGCTGACGTTTCCAGTTCTGGCCGCGACGCTGTTAGTGGCGACCATTCCCGTTCCCGCGTCGCCTTCAGGCGGAGCGAGCAAGCAGCCGGCCTGGAACGTTCCTGTCGGATCCAAGAACTTGGCGCCCGCTTCTGTCAACGTTCCAGCGTTGTCGCCGGCAAGCAAAACGCGCGGCAAAATCGCTTCCAATTTCCATGAGAATTTTTTGTCGGCCACAAGGTTGTCAAAGGCGGCCAACATTTTTTTGTCGTAATTTTTTTGGCTTGGGTCGATCGGGAACATTCCGGAAGCGTCTCCGATTCCCAAAACTTTTTGTCCGCTCAACATAAAGTGAACGTAGCCGGCCAAAGTGTTTATGCTGGCTATTTGCGGAACGTGCTTTTCGCCATTTAAAATCGCCTGGTACAAGTGCGAAACGCTCCAACGCTCCGGGATCGGAAAGTTGAACAAATCCGTCAATTTTTCGCTGGCCTGGCCGGTAATCGTGTTGCGCCACGTTCGGAACGGAACAAGAAGATTGTCGTCCTTGTCAAAGGCAAGGTAGCCGTGCATCATCGCGCTGATTCCAAGAGACTTTGCCTTTTTAAGGTCCAAGCCGTACTTTTTCTTTACGTCGGACTTTAAGTCGGCAAAAGCTGTCTGAAGTCCCTGCTTGACCAAGTCAAGCGAGTAAGTCCAAACGCCGTCAACCAAAGAGTTTTCCCAGTCAAAAGCTCCTTGGGCGGCAGGGTTAAAATTGCCGTCGATCAAAACGGCCTTAATTCTGGTAGATCCAAATTCGATTCCTATGCATGACGAATCCAATTCTGCTTGTGTCATATTTCCTCCATTATTCTACATTTTCTTTAAAATATATGTCCAAAGGCATATTTATTATTTTTTGAGCGTCGCTTTGAAGGACGATTTTTTTGTAAATCTCCTTCATTACCGCCTGACCCTGGCCTTTTGGGTCTTGCGAAATCAGCGCGTCGATCTTTCCCTTTTTTATCGCGTCCTTGTTTGACGGAACCAAGTCAAAGCCGGTCACGGCGATCTTGTCCTTAAGGCCAAGTTCCGCGATTCGCTCGCCGACAAAGTGGCCTTCGCTGTTTACGATGCAAACGCCCCGCAGGTCGGAACATTCATTCACCAAAGAATCGACAGCTTCGTAAATGTGCTTTTTTTCGGCGCCGCGGGCGATCTTTAACAGGCCCTTGCCTTTTTTTGTCTCGGAAAAATATTCCTCAAAGCCGCGGCTTCGTTCGTTTAAGTTAAAGGATTCTGAGAAAGGCTTTATCGCGGCAAAGGTTCCCTCGCCTTTGGCAAAAAGCCGCGTGATTTTGGCCGCCAAAAAGCCGGCGCTTAGGGGGTTTTGCGTCGCCGCGCAAAGGGGGTCGGAGCCCGGCACCGAGGAGTCCACAAAACAGTACGGCGTTTGGGGCCGCGACTCGCTGAGCAAAACCAAAATTTCTTCCTGCATTACGGGAGCGATAATAAAGGCCGCGCAATCGGACGCTATCATCTTTTTGAACTGTTCGTTAAGGGAATTGCGGTCGGGACGCTTGAATTCGTAGGATTCCAGCTTAAAGCCAAAGGAAGCGTAGTCGTTTTGGCAGGCTTCCTTGATTCCGTCGTAAATTTCCTGCCAATAGCCGCTTTCTTCGCTGACGGAAGGAATCAAAACGCCGATTTTGAACTCGCCCTTTTTCTTTAAAAAACGGGCTATCGGGTCGGGCTTGTAGCCGTTTTCGTTGATGATTTTGAGGATTTTTTGGCGTGTTTCGTCGCTGACGCGGCCGCGGTTGTGCATTACGCGATCCACGGTTCCGGTAGAAACACCCGCTATTTTAGCAATTTCACTAACAGTCATCAAAAAAGCCCTTTTTTGCGTGTTCGTTCACGCAACTTTTAACAGAATAACCGATATTTTGGGTATTGTCAAGGATTATTTTTGGAACGGATTGACAAATCGGCCTAAGGGGGGGATAATATTAGCGGGTGGAATGATTTTTGCTAGGAGAGTGTTTTATGAAGAATCTTTTCTCACCCGTAATCGCCGCCGGCGTTTTGGCCGCGCTTTTGTCCGTTCCTTTTGCTTCTTGCTCAAACGGAAGCAATGTCACAAACATCATTTACAACGAAAAAGAAAGAAAAACTTTTGACGTTGTCATCGAAACGCTTATCGAAAAAGACGTTTCGTTGATAACAGCGGCTTCAAGAGAAGACTTTACTCTAGCCTTTAGGCAGGGAAAAGAAGACATCCCCTATATCAGCCTGAATCATGATTTAATAAACAATACTATTCAAAAAAACTACACTTTTTCTGAAATCAACGCGGGCACAAAAACTATAACAATCACAAACAAAGACCGGAGCGACACAAACGCGGTGTTGGATTTGACAAGCCATACGCTGACTTTTGACAACTATGACTTGTTTTTCTCAAATTCAGAAAAAGTCTATATGGATCCCGCTGACTGCGACGCGTTTAAAAGTCAGAACGCAGGGTATATTACGATGACAGATTCCTCAAACGTCGCCGGCCAACCGGTTATTCTTGACTGGTCCACGCAGGATATTGGAATTGTCCTTTGGAAAAAAACGGACGGTTCTTATGAGCTGGCGGTCCCCCTTCAGTTCTTCAACGACATATTCTTGTCTCCGTCGCAAAGCCATCTGGTCTACAATGGAACCAGTGTTTTTAACACAGGCGCCCTTGCCGTTCCTGCTGTTAAAAATGAATATTACCGAACAACATATACGACGGAAAGAAGCGCGGCTATGGCGGAATTCTGCTACAACGAGCTTTGCCTTAACCTTGACTTTAACTACGGCCTTAAAGCCATTCACGGCATAGACAACTTTCCTGACTTTGACTCCTATTTTGTTTGCGCGGACATTAAGAAAGATTTAAAGGATACGGACTCTCATATTTTTGCCGACGCGCTAAAAGACGTATGCGAATTTTATTTTGGCGACGGCCATTCAAATTATATGTACAACTCTCCTTATTATGGAAATGACTCAAGGCCTACCGGAAACCATAAATCCGCTCAGGGCGAGAAATTTTCTGAGAGCCAAACAAGATACACTGGCGCTCGCAATGCCGCGTACGCAAGCGCAGGCGGCGATCTTCCCGGCTATCAGCTTTCTACAGACGGAAAGACGGCGATTGTCCGCTTTGACGAATTCACTATTAACGAACAAGCTGTAGGCAAGGAAAAAGAATTTGGCGACAAACTTATCAACGACGGCATATTGCCGAAATATGTAAATTATAATGCCAGCGGCGCTCACGTGTATGAAAACACTTATGACACAGTCGCCTTTATTTACGCGGTCAACAAAACGATTCAAGAATATGACGCCGCTCACCCAACCGAAAAAATAGAAAACATCGTTCTTGACATGTCATGCAACGGCGGCGGAGCCAACCATTCCGCCTGCTTTGTCCTTGCATGGATGCTTGGCAGGTGCGACTTTGATTTTAAGAATCCTATTTCCGGCGCCAAGTGGTCCATCAACTACAAGGCCGACGTTAATATGAACGGTACCGCCGGCGAGGACGCTGACACTGTAAAAGACAAAAACCTCTTCTGCCTTGTTTCGCCCTGCAGCTTCTCTTGCGGAAACATGGTTCCCGCGATGCTAAAGGCTTCTGACCGCGTCACGATTCTTGGCGTAACCTCAAGCGGCGGCTCAAGCTGCGTTCAAATGTCCAGCGCGGCCGACGGCACAACTTTCCGCATGTCCAGCAAATACGTAATGAGCGTAAGCAAAAACGGCTCATACTACGACATCGACAGAGGCGTCGAGCCGCACTATTTTATCAACGTTCCGGCCAATTTCTACAACATAGCGACAATTGACGCGCTGGTAAAAAAGATTAACTCAGGAACGCTTAGCAATTAACGGCGCGCCGCGATTTGCGCCAGTTCAAAGTAAATCGGCTTTGGCTTGAAATTTTTGTCGAACAAGAGCGCGTTTCCGTAGCCGGGCTTCCAGGCGGGAATCCAGCTATTTTTGTCCGACACGCCCCACACGATAAAGCTTTCAACGTTGGGCTCCTCCACCGCAAGCGTCATAAGGGATTTCCAAATTTCCTTTTGCTTTGGCTCAAGTTCCTCCAAGCGGCTAAGCGGAATGCGAACGTCAACTTCGCTAAAGCAAATCTTGATTCCAAGGTCGGCGTAGCGGCGGATGTTTTGGCGAATCGCTTCCTCATCGTAGGGAAGGTCGGCGGCCAAGTGCAGCTGCATTCCCACTCCGTAAATCGGAACGCCTCGCTCCACAAAATCCTTTACAAGATTGTACATAGCGTCGGCCTTGGCGTAGCCTTTGGCTTCGTTGTTGTATTCGTTTAGGAACAAGTGGGCGGCGGGGTCAACCTCGTGGGCTTTTCTTATCGCGCGCTCAAGGTAGCCGGGGCCGAGGGTCCTAAGCCACACCGTGTCGCGGAGGCTTCCGTCTTCGTTGAACATTTCGTTGACCACGTCGTAGTCGCGGATGCGGCCCTTGAACTTTTGCATTACAGTCGTGATGTGCTCGTCCATCATTTGCTCGGCCTCTTCCTTTGTCTTGAGGGAATTGATGAAGGGCGGGTTCATTTCGTGCCAAAAGAGCGTGTGCCACTTGGCGACGATTTTATTTTGGTTGGCGAACTTGACGAGGTTTTCGGGGTCGCTCCAGTTCCAGAAGGTTTTGTTGGGCCTAAGCTGCGAGCTTTTCATGCAGTTTTCGGCGACAAGAATTTTGGCCTGGCCAGTCAACAGCTTTTGCGTGTTGGCGTTCAAGAGGTCGGTGACCGAAACGGCAAAGCCAAAGTCAACCCCGCGTTTTTCGGCCGCGCAAGCGATTGTCTTTTTTCCGCAAGACGAGGCGCAGAAGCACAGCGCGCAAAGGGCCGCGATTTTTACGGCGAAAGCCAAAATTCTTTTCATATATTCTCCTTAAGGCGTTTACAGCCTTTTAATTTCCGTTTGAATCGGCGGAACCCGCGTCCTTCTCTTCCCATTTGCGGTAGAAGTTGGCGAGGACGGCGCCGGACAAGTTGTGCCAAACGCTAAAGATCGCGCCGGGAACTGTGGCCATGGCAAGGGCGGGGAAAGCGGTTGAGGCAAGGCTTGTGGCCAGTCCTGAGTTTTGCATTCCGATTTCGATGGAAAGCGCCTTTGTCTTGGACACGTTAAGGCGCAAAAGCTTTCCAAGGCCAAAGCCGCAAGCGTAGCCCAAAAGGTTGTGCAAGATTACGACGGCAAAGACAATCGCGCCTGTCGTGAGAATTTTCTGCGAGTTGCGCGAGACGACCGCTCCGACAATCAAAGCGATCGCGATTACAGAAATCGCGGGCAATATCGCTCCGATTTTTTGCGTGAACTTTCCGAAGAACTTGTTGATGACAAAGCCCAAGCCAATCGGAACGATGACGACCTTTACAATAGAAAGGAACATCGATACGACGTCAACATGGACGCTCTCTCTTAAAAGCAAGTAAGTGATGGCGGGAGTGAGGAGCGGAGCGAGCAAAGTGTTTACGCTTGTCATTCCGACAGAAAGAGCGACGTCGCCCTTGGAAAGATAAGTGATTACGTTGCTGGCGGTTCCGCCGGGACAAGTTCCCACAAGAATGACGCCGGCCAAAAGTCCTACCTCAAGGCCAAAGATTTTTCCCAAGGCAAAAGCCAAAAGCGGCATGATGGTAAACTGGGCAAGGCAGCCGATGATGATGTCCTTGGGGCGGGTAAAGACAAGCGCGAAGTCTTCGATTTTGAGCGTGAGTCCCATTCCGAACATGACCAGCATCAAAAGCGGGTTGATCCAAGACGGCTGGATCCAAAGACAACTCTGCGGAACAAAAAGCGCCAGAGCGGCCACGGCCAAGATGATCAAGGCCATGAACTTTCCAAAGAAGTTTCCGATTTTTTCTAAAACAGACATGATGTACCTCTAGAAAGGATTTTACCGCAAAGAGGAAATCTTGACAATAAGCGGATTTTGCGGTGATATATAAGGATGAACGCCTTGATTAGACACCAGCATGACTTGATGATTGCGCTGCAGGCGATTTGCCTTTTGACAGCGCTTTTGACTTTTCGAACAAACAACCTTACAAAAAGGCGAAAGGCCGCCATCATTTTTTTGGAACTAAGCGCCACGGGCATTTTGTCTTCGCAGCTTGCCTTTACCACTTACAGTTTTATGATGAGCGAAACGGCAGTCTTTATCACAAAAATCGCAAAATTCGGCGACTACTTTTTTCCGGCCTTTTTGATTTTAAACTTGAATTTCTATTTAAAAGACTTATTTCTGAACGAAGGCGAGCTTAAAAAAATGCCGTGGGAATTTTACGTCGCTGGAATCTTTTTGCTAATCGAAATCGCGCTTGTGCTAATCACTCAGTTCACCGGCCTTTACTACACGATAGACGCGCGAAACAATTACATACGCGGCCCCGCCCGCCCGCTGGCATATATTTTTCCGACCGGCGCTCTATTGCTGCAATTCATCTGCATAGCGCGGAACTTTAAGAGAATCCCTTGCAAAATGCCCGGCCCTCTTTTGTTCTGCATCGCGGTTCCCATCGCCGCAAGCGCGATTCAGTTTAAAATGAAAGGCTTTTACATAACGGGAATTTCTTCCGCCGGAATGGCGATTCTTTTGTACATTTTTGACTTGGCGGAAATGAACAAAAAGGTGGAGCGCGCGCACCGCTTGGAAATAGAAATGCTTGCCCGCTACCAAAAGGAATTGGAGCAAACTGTTGACGAGCGCACAAAAGAACTGCGCGTGGCCAACCAAAAAGTCGAGCGCCTTTTGCTGAACATTTTGCCGGCCGACATCGCGCGCGAATTGACCGAGCGGCCCGGCCAAACGATTTCGCGCAACTACCCCAACGCCACCGTTTTGTTCACCGACATCGTGGGATTTACAAAAATGAGCTCCGACATGACCGCCGACCAAACCGTAAAAATGCTGAACCAGCTGACAAGCCTTTTTGACGAGCGGGCCGCGCGCGAGGGCGTTGAAAAAATTAAAACGATTGGCGACTCCTACATGGCCGCGGCGGGTCTGGACGAAAACGCGCAAAACGGCGGCGTTGAAAAAATGGTCCGCTTTGCCCAAGGCCTTTTGCGCGACGTGGAAGAGTTCAACAAGACGGCGGAAAAGCCCCTTCAAATCCGCGTGGGAATAAACAGCGGCGAGCTTGTGGCCGGCGTAATCGGAAAGACAAAATTCATTTACGACATTTGGGGCGACACAGTGAACGTGGCCAGCCGCATGGAAAGCTCCGGCCAGCCGATGAAGATTCACGTCTCCGAAGCCGCTCAAAAACAAGCCGGCGACAAGTTTTCCTGGCAAGGCCCCGTCCAAGTCGAAGTCAAGGGCAAGGGCTTGATGAACGGATATTTTGTAAGTTAGTCGTCGTTAAAGACTTTTTTCAATTCTTTAAGATGGCGCTTTACCACATTCTTGTCGGCGTCAGCCACCAGCTTTCTTGCTTCGGCTATCGGATCAATCCCCAAATTTTTTACCATCGCGGCAGTTTCGGGATCTTTGGCCAAAGTGTCGTCGTAACATTCAACCGCGTAGCCGTAGCCCAAGGCCTTGAGTTTGTCCACCGCGTTGCCGCCGGTGATTCCGTTTTTGTTTAGAACCTCGATAACTTTCTTGTCCGCCTGAACAGCCGCGACAACGCCTTCCCTATCCTCCAAATCCAGTCCCAGCTTTTTAAAATCGGACTCCAACTTCTTAAAATTTTTGCAGAACGAAGTCACGTCCGAATCCGTAAGTCCCGTCGCCTTCGCGCTCTGAGCAAACGACGCGGCCGCCATAAAAAGCGCCAAACAAACAAATAAAATCTTTTTCATTTTTTTCCTCCGAGTTTATAATATAACTATTATAGCGCGCTTTTTGCGGAAGTGGGGATTTTTTTGGAGGAGTCGAACGGCCGCGCCAAAGCCTAAAACATCGCCATAAGGGCGTCTTGCAGGACTTGGGAGCAGTTGATGCGATGGATGTCCGCAAGGCGGGCTAGAAAGGCTGGCAGGGAAACATTCTTGCGAACGGCCCTTGTGTCGGTCTTTGCCCGGTATTCCATCGTGTCGGCTTTTATAATGGAAAAAACCTCTCCTTTTTTGAGCGCGATTTTATGTTGCGGAGTGGGAGCGGGAATTTTCAAGCCTTCGTCTTCGGCCACGCAAAGCCAGGCGCTCATCGCGTCGCTCATTTGGTCAATCGCGTCCGCCCAATCTTTTCCTGTAGTCACGCAGCCGTCCAAGTCTGGAGTGCGCGCGTAAACTTTGCCGCCTTGTTCTTTAAATGCCGCGGAGTATGTGTACTTCATTTTCCTTCCCCCTGCTTTATTTCCTTTTCGATGTAACGCAAGTCAGATTCGTCAAAATCGTGGCGCTTTAACGGAATTGCCCTGCGCCGCCTTGCGTTGAAGTATATGTCGTGGTTGGCGCCATTCCTTTTTAGCCGATAGCCTGCTTTTTCCAAAGCCTTAATAGCTTTTTTTCGCGCGTTCATTTCGCGCCTCCTTAAAAAATACACAATTTTACACAACAAGTCAAGTTTTTATTTATTGGTCATAAAAAAAAATCCATCACTATTAAGATATAGACGATTGCGCAAAGTTTGGCTTTTTTTGGAAAAAAAGTGAGAAAAAATTAGAATTATTTTGAATTTTTTGTATAGGAAAGGAATGTCTTATTGAACTCTGTGAAGAACGCGCTATATCAACGCAAAGGAAAGACGCTTGCCCAAAGCGCCTACGACTTTTTGCAAAATTTGAAAAGACGGAGAATGCTTTTTATTTCAAGCATGCAAAAAAAACAAGCAACGATAGAACACCTACAAAAGCATTTAAAAACATTCCCAATCCACCGCAGAATCGTTCAATTGATTTCTGTGACTTCATAAATCTTAATGAATAAACAAAGAAAAATATTCCGACTAAAGAGGAAATAAAAAAAACAAAACAACTTTTGTGAGATGCAAAACCACCACCAATAAAAAAAATCAGAAAGAGGAAATTCGCTGTCCCCGCAAATAAAGCTCCAAACATTCTTGTTCCTAGTAACCTGTTGAATCAAAGAAAAAATAGAGAAAAGAAAGCCCCGAAATAAACGCCGTTATAGCCAATCCTACAACTCTAAGTAATTTAGCAATCCCTACCTGAAATTTTAAATACCGAGCACCCCGAAAAAAAATAAAGACACCGGCAAAAGCAGGTATTAAATGCCCCCATGGATAAGCGCTATACCAAAGTAAACTTGTAATAACTGAAAGACACAAAGCCGCTACCAAAGTTGACACAAAGCTTACCCCATAAATGAGCGACCACAATTTGAGCAAGAGCTTGCGGTTTCATTTACAACCTCTGCATGACATAAAGGGCAATAATAATATCCATGTTTTGTGACAAAAGTCCTTCCATTCTTTGTCACAAAAGAAAACTCTTCTTCAGCCTCAATGTTTGATGAAGATTCGTCTGAATGTTTTTCGGAATCCTGCGCACTATCAGACATATTAACCGCTTTAGCCGTTTTTTTACCCCTCTGTTTTGATTCATCAATACTATTTTCAAACTGTCAAGAGAAAAACAAATATCTTTTAACTGAGATAAACTTTTTTGCATATCATATAAAACTGACAAGTCATCATGAATGGCACTGAGTATATCACGGCGCTCGTTTATTTTCCAATACCAGCAAAAAAATTCACGGCAAATAAACCAAATTACAACAAGAACCAATATAACAACAACTATCCAAAAACTAAAATCCATATCTGACCCCCATTCCTTTCCCCAGTTTTTAATACCAACGATCTTGCAGTACCAGAGACAATGTGCCATCCAATCCCCAAACCAAGAGAAGTGACTCTTGCTTATTCAAATCCACATAGGCATTCATAAAAAATCTTCCATCTTCAGATAAAGTAGATTGCTTGAATTCAAAGTTCTTATAATTTGGATTTGCTCTATTAAAAAGCGCATCCTCAAACAACCTGAATTTTGCGTATTCTCCTTTCTTTATCTGATAAGAACTTTCTGGAGTCTCTGTATTGCACAAAAATAATTTACCTAATTTTCCATTTTTAAAACTTGCTGTAACCATTACAAAACTCATGCCATTTGTTTCTGGCAGTTTTCCAAAAACGCTGCCGTCTTCAGCCATATTTTTCGGCATGAAGGTCAATTCGTCTTGAACCTTGTGTTCATAGTAAAGGTAAAAACCAGCATTTATTAATTTTGTTTTTACACTTTCTTTGCTATCACCAATATTTACCGAAAAAAATTGCGCGCCAGCATTCACTACAGCTATGAGTTGCATTACAAATATAAGCAAAAAGATTTTCATATTTTTCTTCGAATTTATAGAAAAGTATTACTGTATTTTCAAAATATAATGATAATCTGTTATATTTCCATTTTCTGTTACATCATCTAATACAAATTCATATGGTTGGTTCGTATTAAAAAAACCAGAATTTTTCTTTGGCAAAAAATCTTGAATATAGTAATTAAGAATATTTCTCATAATCTTCTGGTCAACAAAGCGCCCCTCATCCCTTAATTTTTCGTAATAAACTTTTCGCATAAATTCTTTAACGGTCTTGTCCGACCAATTTGAGTTAACCAAATAAAACCAGGCGAATGAGCCTTTGTTCTCTTGAACGTCAATCATGCATACGCTTGAAAACTGAAACAGTATCCAATCAGAGTTATTTTTTCGTTCCGCCTTAAAAGAGCACATTGTTTTCTCAAAGTCGTCATACTCTTCAATTTTTGAGAAACCTGGAAAATCTGCAAAAACAGGCATAACCAATACCGCCAACAAAAACAAAACAACACTCTTTTTCATAAATCCTCCTATTTTATACTTGTTACCAAGTTTTATTCCATCCTCAAAAATATAAGCAAAAACTTCAAATTAACACAGAGTTTTCGTCTCGAACAAATTTCAGAGCATTTTTATATCGCTCGTCAATTCCTTTATAATAATACCAAAGCATTTGATCAAAATCTTTACGACTGATTTCAAATCCGGTGATTTTCTTTATATTTCCCCGAATTGAATCTATCAATTGTTTATAGCCTTGATAGTCGGTAGCATCTTTAAACTCGGCTTCGATTTTACTATTTATTCTTGCCAAGTGGTCTTCTTTCAAATAAACCCAGGCATAATACGGAAGAACATTCGCCAGAACACTGTCATATATTGCATAATTGTCTGCTTTGGACTCTCCTTCAAATAAAGATCTGCACATAAAAGCGCAAAATTTCGAGGCAAACGAAAAATTATTTCTAGATGCTGAAGCATTTGCGATTTCTTTAACAAGCTCATCATCTGCATCGCTCAATCTTTTTATCAATTTAGTAGGTTCATATTTTTTTATAAAATTTTTTATTCCTTTATCCACGCGTTTTACTTTTAAATGAGTTGCATTCTCTTTATCAATTTTTTCGATAATTTCATCAAGACATCCAACATCTCGCGTTTTCATAAATTTTTTTATCAAAATCGAAGAATCTGCAATGCGATAATTTGAATCAATGTTTATCGCAAAATAAATAAGATTCATATTTTTTTTAGTAAATGCTAGTTGATTATTTCTATCCAAATCTAAAACATACGGATTGGGATTGATTGTATATGCATTTGCCATATATTCTTCAAAAACGTGTTTCATACTTATTTTTGCTACGTAAATAAAAAGTTTCACTTAATGATAATACTGTTTATTTATATTGTCAATACGTATCTTTCTGTCAATTTGTATTATTCATAAGTTTAAAAAACGTCAGGAATAAGGCAAAATTAAAAATCATGGAAAGCAAAACGATACGGGAGAATTTGAGCAAAAATCTAAAAAAAGTGCGCAAAACAAAAGGCTGGTCACAGTTTGAACTGGCAGAAAAAGCCGGAATTTCAGAACAAACTATAAATTCAATCGAAGGGTTGAGACTTTGGCCTAGCGACAAGACGCTTTCAAAAATATGTGAAGCGCTCAAAATTGACCTTTTCAAATTGTTCATTCCCCAAAAAATATCGATGCAATCAAAATCAATAACTGAATTAAAACATTCAGCCGTACAAACTGTCGAAGAAATAGTTCACGACACTTTAAAAAACTGGGAAGCAAAATAAATTTTCCCTTGCGCAAAAATCCCTAACGCGCTAAATTATATTTATGCGAGTTTTGAGACGCACCTTGCGCGGCTTAAAACTCGACAGTCTCGCTAAAACGCCGCGCGTTTTGGCGAGCGCTAATAAACTTCAAGGCGGGGCGCAATTCCCCACCGGCTGTATAGCCAGCAAGCGATGGCAACGCCAGAGCATGACGCGGTGAGATTCCGCGGCCGACAGTAAAGTCTGGATGGAAGAAGGAATTATGGAAAACGACTCTAAAGAGCGCTTTATGCGCGCGGCGATTGAACTTGCCAAAAAAGGCGAAGGCTGGACAAATCCCAATCCCCTGGTCGGCGCCGTCATCGTAAAAGAAAATCAAATCATAGGCCAAGGCTGGCACCACAAGTACGGCGACTTGCACGCCGAGCGCGACGCTTTGCGCGACTGCCGCGAGCGGGGGAACGATCCAAGCGGCGCCCAAATTTTTGTCACGCTGGAACCCTGCTGCCACACCGGAAAGCAGCCGCCTTGCGTCGAGGCAATAGTTGAAGCCGGAATAAAGAAAGTCGTTGTCGGAAGCCGAGACCCCAACCCTTTGGTAAGCGGAAAGGGCGCCGCGTTTTTGCGCGAGCGGGGCGTTGAAGTTGAGGAAGACTTTTTGCGCTCGGAATGCGACGCGCTCAATTTTATTTTCTTCCATTACATTACAAGCAAAACGCCATACGTCGCGCTAAAGTACGCGATGACCGCCGACGGAAAAATCGCCACGGCAGCCGGAAAGTCCAAGTGGATTTCTTGCCAAGAATCGCGCGACTTTGTCCACCAATTGCGCAATAAGTATTCATGCATTATGGCGGGAATCGGAACAGTCCTTGCCGACGACCCGCTTTTGACTTGCCGAATCCCCGGAGGAAGGAACCCCACGCGAATAATTTGCGACAGTTCCTTGCGCCTTCCGCTTGACTCGCAGCTTGTCCAAACCGCGACCGAAGTTCCAACGATCGTCGCCTGCGCGGACTCCGCTGGCATTGACAAAGAACAAGCGCTTGCCCAAAAAGGCGTTCAAGTAATCCGCTGCGGAACGAAGCGCGTGGACCTTTCGCTTTTAATGCAAAAGCTTGGCGCGCAAAATCTTGACAGCGTACTGGTGGAAGGCGGCGGCCAACTAAACTTTTCGCTTTTGCAGGCGGGCCTTGTCCAGCGCGTTTACTCTTTTGTCGCGCCAAAAATTTTTGGAGGCGCCGCCGCCCCTAGCCCTGTCGGCGGAGAAGGCGTTTTGG
>Ga0310695_10007438_pt1 | contig 17469 bp, 17 predicted proteins | sample RumenRJG_04DNA_FD_203882 | JGI IMG/M metagenome (GOLD analysis project Ga0310695, IMG submission 203882) | Bovine rumen microbial communities from Lethbridge, Alberta, Canada - RJG_04 (v2) (version 2) | ecosystem: Host-associated > Mammals > Digestive system > Stomach > Rumen | place: Canada...
CAGTCTTCACCTGAGTAACAACACAAGGACCGGCTTCGATAACAGTGCACGGCACGTTCTTGCCGTCGGCACTGAAAACGGATGTCATTCCGATTTTCTTTCCTAATAATCCTGGCATTTCAATTAAAAATTAATAATGTTACTATATATAAAAAATTTGTTCCTTTTCAAGTGACTGTTGCTGTTAAATGCTCACAAACCCACTTAAAAAGGAACTTGAACCGCTTCGTCTTCGAAGGCTAAGTTGCTCTTTATCAGGGTATTGTTAGCCTCAGAGCCAGCGCAATACACTTTTTAGCGGGTGCAAAGGTACAAACTTTTTTCCTTTCCACCAAACTTTTTTCATTATTTTTTTCTTTACATTCACAAACAAAAACAGGAGGCGTCTCCGCCCCCTGCCATTAAGAGAAGTTTTTCCTAGAAATTTTTCCTTATACATTTCACCTCCTTCCTAATCCAAATCCATGTCCATGTCCCTGGGGAATCCGTTACCGTCGAACTCAATCTCCATGCCGTTGTCCAGGCACACATCATACTTTGTTCTGAACAGATCCTTATCCTGTTTGGCATAGGCGACGTGCACGCCCGGATAGCTCTTCTGGATATAGGTCTTTGCTGGAGCAGGCAACTGTTCTGCCGTGATGATTCTGTCACTGTCGCATGCTGCAAGTGAAATCACACCTACCAGGCACACTATGGCTCTTATTAATACCTTCATGACTGTCAATGCTTTAAAGTGTTAGTAAATAGCGAGCCAGCCTCTAGTCGTCCATGCCGATCACGGCACCCTGTGGACTGAACTTCAGTTCGATATCGTTCGACAGTTCCACGTCATAGCCATAGCGCTCCTTGTCAATCTTCGTCACACTGCAGTTAGGGAAGTTAGCCTTCACATACTGCCGGATAGCAACCGGTACAAGTGCGGTAGGCACAGCGGCCATTCTCTCGCGGTCAACCTTCTTCCACGCTCCCTTCCTGGTGAACTCCACCTTCGTACCGTCCTGCAGGTGGCACTCGTAAGTGTTCCAGTCCTTCTCAGCATAAATCACGTTGATGCCCGGGAAATTAGCCTGCAGGAAAGTCTTCGCAGCAGCCGGAAGTTGCGAAACCGGGATTGGAGTGTCATCAGCTTTCGCTACGTTAGAAACCATGAGGCAAACAATTGCCATGAAGAAATACTTAATCTTTTTCATAATCTTTATTTTTTAATTGTTAAACTTTTTTTTGTTTTCTGATGCAAATTTAGCAGCAAAACAGAGAGCATCAAAACAATTTCCCCTTTTTCTGGTCAATATGTTGCGACAGAGAACCATATTTGCGACAAAAGAAAGAAAACCCCTCCTTTTCTGTCGCAAGCACCCTGAAAAACCCTCTAAAAAACAGATTTTTACCCCTGAAAACCCATGTCGGCAAACTACATATTAAAAAAATATGTTTTAAAATCTGAGTAATCTTTTCAACATCTCCCCTAACGTCCGCTTTTCAGTAACAGGAATTCTGACTCTTACGACATCTGGTTCATGGTCCCGTCCATAAACCACAAGTTGAGCTGTTTTCATATTTACTTTAGCCCAGTCATTACCTTGTTTGTCATCCTCCAATGGAATGAAACAATCACTTCTGTCTTTCCTTTTTATATAAACAGAATGCCCCTGTTGGGTTGATACTATATATGCCTTCTCAATTTCGGCCCTCTCTTTCTCAGTAAACTGACGAACATCTTTTATAACCCAGCCTGTAGCAGAGAGATTAACAGAATCTTTCAGAAAAGGAATCTGAGAAGTAACAACCGCAGCCACAAGTTTGTGATGCTCACCTTCAAACTCCAAACCGATGGAAAGTGTGAGAAAGGCATCGACGGTTTTACCAATGACATCCGGATGATGCTCAATAAACTCTCTATAGACAGGATCTGTTACGGGAAGAAGATAAGTAGTTCTGCCATAAAGTACTCTCATCCGATATTTCACTACACCGTCTATCTCCTCCGTCACTAATTCCGTTCTCTCTGGCTTGATTAGCATCAGCGAATAATTCCCTGCCTGATAGTCTGCCACCGAAAGTGTCCTGTCTTTAGTAAAAAAGACTTCTTTATGAACATTATCCTCCAGTTCCTCCAACAAGTTCGGACTCGGTGTGATTGCATCCACTCTTTCCATCAGATAATAATAAGTGTCTTCTGAATGGGCATAGTGAGGACAAGAGTGAACGCCAGAGAGTTTCACAACAGAAAAAAGCGGAATATCAGAAGCCAGTAAATTGGGGATCTCACCATTAGCCGTAGTCTCATCTACAGGACGAATCCAATGAGGACTCCCGTCAGAATTTCTCACAATTTTCCACTGACCGTTTTCTGCATGCGTCAACTCAACGCCTGCAATACACCTTCCACCACGTTTGTAGGAATTAGCCAGACAAAGAAAAAACACATCCATCTCAATCACCCTCCGTTGAATCTGGCTGAATACAATACCCAATCTCTTTATTTTTCATCCGATAGGCATCCCTCCGCTGCATTTCTTTTGAATAACTCCCAAACAGTTCGTCCACTTCAGGCAGATGATGATTCTTGCAATGGAGATATTGGAGAATCATCTCATTCTCCAAGTCCTCGTGAGTGGCCAGATTCCCACCTTTCAGTATATGCGACACCTCAAAACCACGTTCATAGAAATAGCGCGATACAAGAGAAAAGCGATGACACTCTAACGGATCAGCCTCAGAGCACATTAACGAAATCCGGTAGCCCATTTCTACACCCTTGTACAGCCGTTCCACACCCTGCAGGAAAGCAGAAGTTTGGACAGCCATTTCGAAATCAACTTGCCCCCCATCATCAATGCAATCCGCCCGACGAGCACCAAATTCCTTTCCGAAGTGCAAATACGCTATCCCGTTCCTTTTCAAAAACCGCTTCAGTTCCTCCTCATTAAACTGTGGCGAATACTTACTGGCAGGCACACTTCTAACATCCACGATGCAGTTTACATCATGCATCCGTAGCAATGCCAGCAATTCCTCTTGCGTTTGGTTAGAATGCCCTATTGTTTTAAGTCTATATTTAGCCATTACGTTCAGTTTTTATCAGAAACTGTTACTTTAATAATGGTTCCGCAGCAATCTCGGGTTCAAACTCGTATGCCGGCAACTTACGGTCAGCAATAGTAACAACATCTTCCCCTAAGGCTATTGAAATTTTACAGATAGTCGCAAGTGTCAGGTTGTGAGTGCCAGACAGCCAACGACTCACTTCGGTTTCAGTTTTTCCGAGTAACTTTGCAAAATCCTTCTGTGTCATACCTTTCGATTCAAGGATTTCATAGATTCGGTTGGCTATAGCCACACTCATTTCCATTTTCATTTTCATTTCAGGGTTCATTGAAGCCCTGATCTCGTCTATAATAATGTTCTTCTTCATAAATACAAGGTAACCTTTTCACCATCTTCAAGCAGTTCTAAGAACAACTTTCTTTCCATTTTTATTAAATTATGTGGCAAAAATAAACATAAAAGTTTATTCCCCCAAATTATTTTGCAAGAAAATCAACTTTTATGCTTATTCACACCGACTTCACAGTCTGGCGGGGATTAACTTTTTCTTTTGTCTTTGCTTAGATATCGGCCTCAAAGTCTATTCAGAAAAACACTTAATAACCATCACCTATATCGAAGCCATCAGAAGGTAAGTCATCAGGATCGGAATAGGAGTTCCACAAACTGGAGAACCACGATCTGCGCTTAGGTTGCTCTGGCTGTTGCCACGTATATCTTTGCTGCGGCCGGGGAGAATAGCTAGGGAGTTAATAGCTACCACCGCAATCACCACGGATAGGCGGGTTGTTTTGATTCTGACGGATGGGCGGGTGATCGGGGTAGGTGGATAGACGGCTAACTTATCTTTCTTGTTCCTTCGCAGTCGGGATAGGCGGAGCATCCCCAGAAGGACTGTCCTGCTTTTGTGCCGCGTTTATAGTAGCGCTTTATCATGGGCTTGCCGCATAGGGGGCAGGTGGGTGCTCCCAAGTCAAGGGCTTGCTGGGTCTGTGTGGCTACACGTTCCTTGGTCAGATTCTCTGTGAAGCCTCCTTGCTGCTTGAATTGTTCGAGTCGGTTTGCAAGTAGCCTCTCTACCATTTTCGCACATCTTGAACACAACACATAGAGCAAGCGGGCATAACTGATGGAGTCGGAGGTCCATGTTTGGAATCGTTTTTTCAGCTCATCGATGACAATGGCACTTTCCACATCCCAATCGTAATGATAGGTTGGCGGCGTCACATTGACGGCGCTGATGTTGGCATATTCCTGAGAGTTGCGTGCCAAAGGCTGGGTATGTGCTTTCAGCAGAAAGAAGTAGAAGTCGCCCTTGAGTTCTTCAAGCGAGGCCCTAGCCACATCGAGCAATTGCATCTCTGTGGCGGTGCTCGTCTGATGACGCGAATAACCTTCGGCGATATTGGCGGTGCAAGAGCGTGCCGCCTGCGTCATTTGGTCGTATTGCCGGCCGGTAGGGTCGAAGAGCAGGTATTGCATTTTTCCGTCGTGCCCTGTTGCTTTACCGAGACGGTAGCGAGGATCACCGCTGACGTAAAGGTCGCAGAATTCCACAGTACATAATTGGATGACATTGGCAAGCAGCCAGGCGTCGAGACTCATATAGCCGTTGTTAGTTTTGAATTGGATTGGCATGGTTGTTGTTGGTTGTTGTTTAGACGGGTAGGCGAGTAGCCGAGTAGTATTTATTCCGGGTAGCCGGGTAGCCGGATAACCGAGTATATAGGCTCCCGAATGCAAAGTTAGGAAGAAAATACGGAATGTGCAAGAATTTTATAATTATTCGGGGAAAGGTTTGCAGGAGTGGAGATTTATTTGTACCTTTGCAAAAGGAGGAAACGCCTAAACTAGAAAAATCGCGTTTAACACTGACACCACCGCACAACCCCGATAAACAAAGGGCTGAAGCGTGACAATCAGACTGTCACCTCTGACACAACACTGTCACATCTTTAGATGTAAGATGTGAGGAAAGGTGTGTAAAAGAGGAGTGCTAAAATCTCTAGAGATTTTGAGAGTTTTTTGGCATTTTCGGTGCGCAATTCTTAAGGTTTTGGCGGAAAATCTCTAGAGATTTTGGCACCCCTAAAAAGATGACTATTTGAAACATGTAATTAAACCTTATAGACAACGGATCATAAAATGATGCAAAAACAAGACAAAGTGCGGATGGACTATCTCTACCGCAAGGAATGGAAAAAGAAAAACATGACGATGAATGAACTCTGGCAACAGGTGAAAGATGGGAAATATCTGCGACTGGTGAAGGGTGTGCGCGGCGAAGATGCCGTGATGACTAGCACCGGACTAGGTATTAAAGACGTGGCTGCCAATGACTTACCTAAAATCTGGCCTGCTTGGGAAAGCGACGGACGCTATACCGGACGCGTGCTGCTCTCGTTTCGTATCTTCGACGACGGACAGTTGTTACAATGGCTTCGGCAGCGTGTGAGCGAGATGCCACAGACGGAATTGGTGATGACAGGCAGCAGCGGCACGTCGCTGAAAGTGGTGATGCGCTATTCTCTACCCGACGGATTACTGCCCACGGAAGAACAGGCTCGGAGACTTTTTCAGCAATATGCCTTCCGACGGGCATGCGACTTCATGCTGGCTGCCACAGGCGTAAAAGCTGAGGATGATGAGCACTACGGGACAGGCTGGTTTCGAATGAGTGCCGATGCGGAAGCCTATTGGAACGCCAAGGCTACGGCTATCACAATGCCTCAACCCATGAAGCCGCTGACGGAACATTCGGCCCCTATCACGCAACAGGCTAAGGGACCGGAACTGTCGCATGAGGTGCTGCCTGGCTATTCCCGTCTGGAGATGGACTTGACGAAATTCAACGTAATTTGCCGAAACCTTTCGTTTCAGGAAAAGAAAGAGCCGCAATCATATCTGCTCCAACTGGCCTCCGAATGCCGAAAGGCAGGCATCGAACAGGAGGTGGCCGCGAAAAGCGTGCTCGTGATGGAGCCTTTCCGCGGAAAAGAAACGCTCGTGAATACAGCTTTTGACAATGCCTACAACGGGCATCGGTTAGGAAACGAAAATCCTTTGGAACCCGCGCTGATGAACCAGCAGTTGATGAAGGCCTTCCTGAAGGAATGCTATTATTTCCGACGCAACACGGTGACGGGCGACATTGAATATCAGGAGAAGGGCCGTTACCTGTTGTCATGGCGTCCGCTGACCACTGAAGCACGCAACGATATTAACAATGCGGCCATTGACCGCGGCATCAAAGTGTGGCCTAAAGACATGGACCGACTGTTAGGTTCGAGCGAAGTGGTGGACTACGACCCTGTGAATGAATGGCTCTCAGCATTACCCAAATGGGACGGACGCGACCGTCTGGGTGAAATGGCAGATCGCGTTCCCACGGAAACTCCGTTTTGGAAGGACGATTTCAAGGTGTGGATGCGCTCCATGGTGAACCAATGGATGGGCCGCTCTCAGATGTACGGCGCGCAGATGGTGCTGATGTTGTTGGGAGGTCAGGGCACGCGCAAGAGCACTTTCATGCGGATGCTGCTGCCACCAGAACTCCTACCCTACTATATCGACCGCATTGACTTTGCCAACAAGAATGAGGCTTTGCGGGCCATGGGCCGTTTCCTGCTCATCAACATGGACGAATATGACCAGATAACGAAGTCACAGACGGCTTATCTGAAGCACTTGATACAGCGCGCCGACGTGAAGCAGCGCAAGATGTACGAGACGAGCTATCAGCAACAGCAGCGCTATGCGGCATTCTGCGCCACCACCAACTCCTTGCAGCCGCTGAAGGACGATAGCGGAAGCCGCCGCTACCTGGTGGTGGAAGTGACGGGCGTGATAGACACCGACATACACGGTGAGCGCAAGATTGACTATCCGCAGTTGTATGCACAGGTGGTGGAAGAAATCGCCAACGGTGAAGACTACTATTTCGACGGGGAGCGTGAACGGCGCATCACAGAACGCAATCTCGATTATTACGATACGCCTACTGCGGTGCAACTCTTCGAAGACATGTTCCGCAAGCCACAGCCGGGTGATGAAGTGCTGAAGCTATCGCCTACAGAGATACTGGATGTCATAAGCCAGCGGAAAAAGGCGAACGTAGGGAACCATACCAACAGCATTCTGCTGGGTAACTATCTGAAAAACAACGGATTCCATCGCGGACCAGGGCGTGAACGCCGCAAATATGATGTGGCTTTGAAACCTGAATAAGCGTGTCAGTGTTGTGTCAGTGGTGACAGTCTGACTGACACGCTTCAGCCCTTTGTTTATCGGGGGTGTGCGGTGGTGTCAGTGTTTTGAGAGTTTTTTTGAGTTATAGAATTAATGATAGGAAAAAGATGAAATACAAAATAGTAAGGGAGAACAAGCCCACGTTGAAGAACTATGGCCGCTACAAGGCAGTGGCCATGCACTTCCAGACCATCAGTCCGAAGGAAGTGGAGAAAGAGATAGAGGATAACTGTTCGGCGAAGAGCAGTGATGTGAAGTTGGTGCTCACTGAACTGTCGCAAGTATTGCAGCGACATCTTAAGCAGGGCGACCGTGTGCGCCTGGAGGGATTAGGCCTGCTGAAACTGGAGATAGAGAGCGAGAAAGTGGAAGCCCCCGAAGACTTCCGCCCGCAGCGCGACATCCGCGGTGTACGCCTCCACTTCCTGCCTGAGCGGAGCGATGGCGAAAAAGCACTTTATAAAGATATACGGTTCGAGAAGTGGAAAGAATAAAAAAATTGCAGCATTGACGACTTCTGCCGAAAATGCTGCAATGTCAACGGTCTTGGCGGTTGAGCTGTAGATGTCTTTTTATCGTTATTTATTAGGGGTATAGTTCATTTTTACCCGTTCCCAACTAATCGTCCCGTCTTTCTTCACATGCACTCGCACCAAGTAGTCTCCAGGAGCGGGACTGTTGGCTTCACACATGGAATCAAGTGTAAGGTATACGGTGTCACCGTTCTTCTGCTCATCCCATTTGTGGACATGGCCCATAAAAACGATGTCGGCATTCCATTTGTCAAACTGCTTGAGAAGGAAAAATGTCTCTTCGCGAGCAAAGGTTGAAGCAAATTGTAACGATGACGGCCTAAAAAGGTTCGTATGACTGAACACAAATGTATGACGGAAAACAGAACCTTCCTGGCCTATCGCCGAAGCTATTTCTTTGCCATCGAGCACCCCCTTTTCTATCAGTTTAACCTGTTCCGTGCCCAAAGTTCCATTAGCCGTATCGAGGAAAATGAAATGATCAAACAATAAAGGATCACCACTTACAACCACAAAAACATCATAGAACGATGAGTGGAAGATATTGCTCCATAGAGCCCATCCGTTATGTGTAATGTCGTGGTTACCCACTACTGGATAGAATGGAAAGGGCACATTATGCACGCGATATGACCTCTCTACTACAGTATCAACATATACATAATAATCGGGATCATCCTTCGAGTATTCATCGTCACCAAAGTACACTTCTACGTATTTCTTCTTCGCATACTTCCAACGATACTCATCTATCAAGTTTTCGAGTGTAATGTAATATTCTGCTTTGGTATCAGCAATATCGCCCAAATGAGCATATAGCAAATCATCGTTATCCAGACCTATCTGTAGCATTTCCCGCATGCGACCATCGTCGGTAGTCAAATGACTATCAGCACCAACAAGGAACGTATACTCGTCCGATTCATCAGCTACCAGCATATTAATTTCCTCTTTGTGTTCATTATAGTATATATGCGACATTTTGATACGGTCCTCTACCCCTGTGCCTGCCACGAGTACACCGATAGGACTTACCTTCTCGCAGGAGACAAACAGCATCATCAGTGCTATTGTCATCAATACACCCCCAGTCTTCTTCATCTTTACCATACGTATTTTAGTCCTAACTTTCCTGATGTTTCATATTTAGACGCAAGTTGGCTCATACTGCCAGCAGGCCGGATGTTAAACTCACCGAACAGCTGCATGCGCTTGTCCAATGTAGCGTAGAAATTCAAGCCCCAGTTGATATTCCAGTTCTCATAGTAGAAATCATCGTAATTCCTAAAAAAGAGACCTATGTTCCATGGATTTGTCCGAGGACGTATGTTGACACCGAATCCGAAGGTGAATGTCAATGGCTCTGTGTAGCCGAAATCCTCTGTATGAAAATGAATATACGATTCACCAACCCGCAAGAAAACATAAGGAGTCTCCCACGTAAGTGACAGATTTCCTACCGTTTCATTCGTGTTCCAAAGATTATAACGGTTGTACATCACCTTACCTTCCAGATAGAAATCACTCCAGCCTATGCCCAGCCGGTATCCTCCCCTTGCAGAGTTGGAGTAAAGCTGTTTGCCGAACTGAGCCTGTATGTCGGCACCAACATGCCAATGATTTGACAAAAAACGATTATACGACACTTCAAAACCGCCAAAGCCTTTCGACACGACATTGTGGCCGCCCATGAAGTAACCCGCGACTACATTCTTATGTTCCCCATCGAACTTGTGCACGCCGGTATAAGCATTCTGTGCCTGCAAGGTCAGCATAGAGAACAAGGTTCCCACCAAGAAAAGAAAATGCTTCATCATTGACATGAAGGTTAAAATGATATCGTGAACGAACCACCTATCACAAACGTGTGGCGATTCTTCTTCACTTTATGTATTTCGGCAAGTCCGGCAATATCTTCCGGATCCATAAAGTCCTTGTACGAAACACTTCCACCCAATTCAGATGAACGGTATTCTATCGCTTCTAAGGCAAAGAGAGAGGGATTGTAAGTCATGGTGTACGTCTTACGCGAGAAATCGTAATCTACGAACAAACGCCATGCATAGTTTTCCTTGTAGGCATACGTCAGCGACAGGCCGGTACCAAATTTCATGGTGTTGTTGCCACCCAAAGTAAAATAATCGTATTCGTAGGTGTATCTTCCCGGTATTGGTTTCGCCTTGGCCAATGTGAATTCTTCATCAGGATTGTATAAATCCTCAATCAGGAATTCACGCTTACCGCCAGTGACCGTTGCATTGAGGTCGAGTTCCTGCATGATGCTCCGGCCTACAAGCAATTTCGAACCTATGGCAAAACGTTTGGAAAGAGGCAGGTTAAAGTAGAGACCTAAGTCTGCTGAGAACTCTGTGATATGGTCGCTCTTAATTGTGAAGAAGGCATCTTCAACAAGGGGCAGACTGTTCTCATCGCCATCGATAAAACGGCGGAAATCAGGCTGGAGCGCATAATTCTCGCCATAGAGAGACGATGCCAGATCATACCATGCAAAATCTTCGATTCCGTCCCAACCCTTGATTGGCGAACTGTTGACACGCAGACGGCCACCCACACCAAGGTACTTATTGAAGAAGAAAGCACCTTCAGCACCTACAGCTGTAGAAGCGCCAAACTTAAGGTTGAGCACCTTATCGCCATTAAAGTCAGAAAGTTCAAAATCCGACATGTCGAAGTCCAGGTTGCGTGAACCTAATCCCAATCCCATCGAAATAGAGAAGAACGACGGATTGTAAATGATGCTCTTGTTGCTGCTGATGTCGCCACGCAGCAGGCCGCGACCCTTAAAAAGCAGATCGCTCATCGCATACGCGAGTTCTCCGGACATGATGCCGATACCGGCACCAGAAAGCACATCGCTCACCCAATGACGGTTGTTCAATACGCGCATTACACCGGTAGCTGTTGCAACGCCATAGCCTGCTACGGAGTACCAGGGAGAGCGTGTCATACCATATTCCTTATGCAGAATGGTGGCGCCGACGAAAGCCGTTGCCGTATGCCCTGAAGGCCAGGAATTGGCTGTAGAACCATCCGGCCGCATTTCCTTGGCTGTGTATTTGATACCATTGACGAACAGGGCCATAATACCATACGACATAGCCGTCGATGCGAGATAGCGCCCCCAGTCGGAGCGGCCTTCCACACCGGCAATCTTCAGACCTGTAGTCAAGACTGGGCCAAAGAACTGTGAATAGTTGTCAATATGCGTTTTGAAATCTGTTACCAGCGTATGCTTGTTGTCCTTCGTGTTCTGCCGGAAGGATTTCTTTTCGCTCTTTGCAATGATACCGGCCAAGAAAAGAGGCACTCCGGCGAAGGTCAGGTCGTCCATCGCCTTATACGCCTTGACTCCTTCGTTTGTACGCATCCATGTGAGCTGGTACTTCTTGCCTGGAACAGGATTCATTGCGGTGCCAAGCTTCACGTCAGACAAATAGTTCAGTTCTGGTGCTGATGTTTCGCCGAACGTTGGCTTGAAGTTTGTGGGATATTTCAAATTGGGTGTGAAATTCATTTCCTCCACAGAATCCACATCCAATAGTTGTTTCTCTTCTGATAGATTTGTTTCTATAGATTGATACGCTACAGATTCATCGTTGATATCTTCTGTTCCCGATGCAAAAGTGACATTACTCGTCAATACAGCGGCTAGAAGCCATACCATTTTTTTTATAATCATTTCATTAATGGTTTATAGTAGATAGATTTTTCTCTCCACTTAACATCAAAATGCCATACCCCAAAAGAAGAGCCAGGCACTTTCAACAGATTAGATGGACGCTCATAATAACCGACCACCAAAGAATCGTGAAACAAAAAAAAACAGCGCAACCGAACGAATATCGGTTGCGCTATTTATGGATAAAGGACAAATTATACCTTAATTTCAACTTCCACACCACTCGGGAGTTCGAGCTTCATCAAAGCGTCAACGGTCTTGGCGGTTGAGCTGTAGATGTCGATCAGACGCTTGTAGTCTGACAGCTGGAACTGCTCACGAGCCTTCTTGTTTACGAAGGTTGAACGGTTTACGGTGTAAATACGCTTGTGAGTTGGGAGGGGAATAGGACCGCTAACGATAGCGCCTGTTGCCTTCACGGCCTTCACAATCTTCTCTGCTGACTTGTCAACCAACTGGTGGTCGTAGCTCTTCAGCTTGATACGAATTTTCTGACTCATAATTTCAATTTTTAATTTTTATGATTTAACTGTTTTATTATGCTACGCTGTTAAAGAGTCATTTGCTCAACAGCGTTTTTGGAGGAAGTGAAGAGCGGAAGAAGGTTCTTTATTCTTCACTCTTAACTCTTAACTCTTAACTTTTACACGAGGTCCACACGTCCCTTGATCTCTTCGAGCACAGTCTTGGCAATGCTTGAAGACAGCGGAGCGTGATGGTCGTACTCCATTGAACTGGTAGCACGTCCGGAGGTGATGGTACGCAGGGCGGTTACATAACCGAACATCTCAGCCAGGGGAACCATAGCCTTGATGATACGGCCACCGCTGCGGCCTTCTTCCATACCTTCGACCTGACCACGGCGCTTGTTGAGGTCACCAATCACGTCACCCATGTTCTCCTCAGGAGTAACAACTTCGAGTTTCATGATAGGCTCCATCAGCACGGGGCCGGCCTTCTGGCAAACTGCCTTGTAAGCGAAACGGGCAGCGAGCTCGAAGGAGAGCTGGTCGGAGTCAACGGGATGGAAAGAACCATCGACGAGCACCACCTTCAGAGAATCCATGGGATAGCCACCCAGAACACCGTTCTTCATGGCATCCTCGAAGCCCTTCTGTACGGAGGGGATAAATTCCTTAGGCACGTTACCACCCTTCACCTCGTTGATGAACTGCAGACCGCCATTCTCCTTGATATCCCAGTCGGGATCAACGGGACCTACGTTGACGATGATGTCAGCGAACTTACCGCGACCACCAGACTGCTTCTTGTAAACCTCACGATGGTTCTCAACGGTCTTGGTGATGGCTTCCTTGTAGTTCACCTGTGGCTTACCCTGGTTGCACTCTACCTTGAACTCACGCTTCAGACGGTCGATGATGATGTCGAGGTGGAGCTCACCCATACCAGAGATAACGGTCTGACCGCTCTGCTCGTCGGTATGCACGGTGAAGGTGGGGTCTTCCTCAGCAAGCTTGGCGAGTCCGTTGTCGAGCTTGGCAATGTCGGCCTGGCTCTTGGGCTCTACTGCGATAGAGATCACAGTGTCGGGGAAGGTAATGTTTTCGAGCACAATGGGGTGATTCTCATCGCAGAGGGTGTCACCTGTGCGGATATCCTTGAAACCTACACCTGCACCGATATCACCGGCGTCGATGCTTTCCATAGGATTCTGCTTGTTTGAGTGCATCTGGAACAGACGGCTCACGCGCTCCTTCTTGCCGGAACGGGTGTTGTACACATAAGAACCAGCCTCCACCTTACCAGAGTAAACACGGAAGAATACCAGACGGCCTACATAGGGGTCGGTAGCAATCTTGAAGGCCAGAGCCGATGTGGGCTCGTCCTCAGACGGCTTACGGTCTTCCTCTTCGCCAGTGTCGGGATTCTCACCTACGATAGCAGGTGTGTCGACTGGAGAAGGCAGGAATGCGCAAACATAGTCGAGCAGGGTCTGCACGCCCTTGTTCTTGAAAGAGGAACCGCAGAGCATGGGAACACACTCCATTGCGATGGTACCCTTGCGGATAGCGGCAATCAGTTCTTCCTCGGTGATGGAGTTAGGATCGTCGAAGAACTTCTCCATGAGAGCCTCGTCGAATTCAGCAGCGGTCTCGACCAGCTTGTCACGCCACTCCTGAGCCTCGTCCTTGAGGTCCTCGGGAATCTCATCGATCTCGAACTCAGCGCCCTGTGTCTCATCGTGCCAGATGATGGCCTTCATCTTGAGCAGGTCAACCACGCCCTTGAAGGTCTCTTCCTGGCCGATAGGAATAACCAGAGATACAGGATTTGCACCCAAAACGTCCTTCATCTGCTGCAGCACGTCGTAATAGTTGGCACCGGAACGGTCCATCTTGTTGACGTAGCCCAGACGGGGAACATTATATTTGTCAGCCTGACGCCAAACGGTCTCTGACTGCGGCTGCACGCCACCCACTGCACAGTAGGTAGCCACAGCTCCGTCGAGCACACGCAGAGAGCGCTCCACCTCAGCGGTGAAGTCCACGTGTCCCGGAGTGTCGATCAGGTTGATTTTATATTGACTGTTATTATAGTTCCAGAAGCAAGTGGTAGCAGCGGATGTAATGGTAATACCGCGCTCCTGCTCCTGAGCCATCCAGTCCATGGTTGCGCCACCATCGTGGACCTCACCAATCTTGTGCGTCTTACCTGTATAGAACAGAATGCGCTCAGAGGTGGTGGTCTTACCGGCATCGATGTGAGCCATAATACCGATGTTGCGCGTCAAATGTAAATCGTGCTTTGCCATTGTGTTTTTAATTTACCCTTGTAACTTAATATAACCTTTTTACCTTATCTATTAAAATCTGAAGTGAGCAAAAGCACGGTTAGCTTCGGCCATGCGGTGCATGTCTTCCTTACGCTTGAAAGCGCCACCCTGACTGTTGTAAGCGTCCATAATCTCTGCAGCGAGACGGTCGGCCATAGACTTACCACCACGCTTACGTGCAAACTGGATCATGTTCTTCATTGAAACGCTCTCCTTACGGTCGGGACGGATTTCGGTAGGAACCTGGAATGTGGCACCACCAATACGGCGGCTCTTCACCTCCACCTGAGGGGTAATGTTGTCGAGGGCCTGCTTCCAGATTTCGAGAGCTGACTTCTCCTCATTACTCATCTTCTCCTTCACAATGTCAAGAGCTTTGTAGAAAATTTCATAAGATGTATTCTTCTTACCGTCATACATCAGATGATTCACGAATTTTGAGACCTTCTGGTCGTTGAAGACGGGATCTGGCAGGATCACGCGCTTCTTTGGTTTTGCTTTTCTCATTTTGCTTATTTATTATTTTTTATTCTGCTTGGGGTTGTCTGTTTCTTTGTTCTTCAACACCCGCTCCCGGGCGTTTACTCAACCTGTCGTTAACAATTCTCCAGCAAAATGTTTTTGTTTTAGTTTGAAGGAGTGCCCCGCTCCCGCTATCTCCAGCAGTAGCTGGGCACTTTTTCTTTTTCAGCTAATTACTTCTTAGCCTTTGGACGCTTGGCACCGTACTTGGAGCGGCGCTGTGTGCGGTTAGCAACACCAGCGGTATCCAATGTACCACGTACGATGTGATAACGTACACCGGGAAGGTCCTTTACACGACCACCACGCACCAGCACGATGGAGTGCTCCTGCAGGTTGTGTCCCTCACCGGGAATGTAACTGTTGACTTCCTTCTGGTTAGTCAAACGAACACGGGCTACCTTGCGCATAGCCGAATTTGGCTTCTTCGGGGTCGTTGTGTACACGCGCACACAAACGCCACGACGCTGAGGACAGCTGTCCAGAGCGGGCGACTTGCTCTTGTCTACAAGCGCCTTTCTGCCTTTTCTTACCAATTGTGAAATTGTAGGCATTTTACTTTACTTTTTTAATTTATATATATATTTTATTTGTATTCGAGTATGTGCACAATAGCCCCTAGGGACCATTTTGGGGTGCAAAGGTACGAACTTTCTTTGAAAACACCTAATTTAATAAAAGTCAAAAAGGCTACACTTGCCAATATTTAGCAAAGTATAGCCTTTGTTAACGATTTTTAAACGCATTATGCGTCGCCTTTGGGTGTCCCGAAGGGTGTTGCTGTGCGCAAAGGCTGGTTGGGGATCTCAATTCTCCCGAATTCCTGCTCATAGCGCATGATGTTTTCCTGCAGGGCGGCTAACAGTCGCTTAGCATGCTCAGGGGCCAAGATGACACGGCTTTTCACCTTAGCCTTCTGCAGTCCGGGGAGCATGGCTGCGAAATCGAGGATAAACTCAGAATGTGAGTGGATAATCATGGCGAGATTAGAGTATTCTCCCTGAGCCACATCCGGTGACAGCTCCAGTTGCAACTGTCCATTGTTCTGATTATTGTCTGCCATAATAGTAAATCTTTATTTCTTTATTACTTTTTTGCCGTTAATAATATAGAGACCAGGAACAGAAGCACGGTTGACATGCTGACCGCCTATTCCGTAAACCTGATTAACCTCAGAATGATTTTTCACCGTAACATGGTCTATACCTGTCTCAGTAAAGGGACTGCCAAAGACGACATTGACCACCTGATTGAGAAGCGTAACATTCAGGTCAATCAGAGCATAGAGTTTGTCTGCGGTAAACTTGGCATCCAGATTGATTTTCAGCTCTCCGAGTGCAGTCGCATACATTTCATTGCTCAATTTTACTGGAACCCCGCTCATCTTGATCGTGGTATATTCACCGTCGGTCGTACCCGTAAGGTTGTCAGCCACAACGTCGCCCAGCTCCATGCCTGGACCCAATGCGAAGTTCTTGATGGAAAGTTTATAGGAGCCATCACTGTTCTGGCTGATATTGATCGTGCTTGCCGGAATGGTTGTTGACTCCTGGTTGCCGTCAACATTTGCAACGCTCACCACCAAGTCGTCTGTATAGGAAACGCCAGAATCCTCGGGCGTGTCGGGGGTATCTGGAGTATCGGGATCATCCGGATTATCAGGGTTTTCCGGAGTTACAGGAGTGTCGGGATTATCCGGGTTATCCGGGGTTACAGACGACTTGTAAATGAGTTCCACATCATCGACGAGCAGCACTTCGTCACCCTTGCCGCCACCAGGAGTGGCACAAGTGGAGAAGGTCAACATGATGGCTTTCGGCTCCAGACAGTTATCAATGTATGTGAAAGGTACGCTAATGCGTGTCCATTCCGAGCAGGCTTCGATGTTGGGGTTTTCAGCCTTTCCCACAATATTATTATAGGTTTTGTCTTCGGGTACCTGATAGTAAGTGCCATCGGTGATATACGCACTCATATTGGCGCATGTACCGGCCTTACCCGTAGAGTACTTCACCCAGAACACGACGGAATCAGGACGGGCTTCAAGCACCTGATAGTAAGGATCGCCATTACGGTCTTTTTCTGTTACACTCATATCCATTGCGGAATGATTGCTTTTATCAGCAGCTTCAGTGGAACCGGCATTCAGCCGGCCTGTAGTCATTGTTCCATTGGCTACACTAAAAAAGACTTTCGTAGCACGGATTTCGGCACTATAATTACCGCTATGGGCATCAGTACTCTTAAAACAATGTTCTCCTGCCAGTGAGGCCCAAGTCCCGGAAGCACTGGAAAACGAATGCCAATAGCGGGGCTCTGCAGCAGAGGAAGAAGATTTGCTGGCATACACGCCCCAATCCTCAAAACCACCATTCAATATCTGAGTATTTTCGTTTGCTTGAGAAAAAGCTGTCAGAGACAGCATGGTCATCAATAAAAGTGTATAAAATTTCTTCATTCCTTATTTGATTTGATAAACTATTCCTATTGTACCATAGATGGGATAGAGTGTCTGCTCCACGGTCTTGAAATCGCTCTTGAACACGCCCGAGAGTCCCCATGAAAGATTGGCATAGAGGCCAAACTGATGCCACACACGCCAATCCGCGCCTACATTCAGG